>Ga0208478_1000042_pt1 | contig 50503 bp, 44 predicted proteins | sample NGESurdeep072012_5_FD_184462 | JGI IMG/M metagenome (GOLD analysis project Ga0208478, IMG submission 184462) | Arctic peat soil microbial communities from Barrow, Alaska - NGEE Surface sample 415-2 deep-072012 (SPAdes) | ecosystem: Environmental > Terrestrial > Soil > Wetlands > Peat ...
CCTTGGAGCCACGGGTGATCTTGCCCTCGGTGACGTGGCAGCCGGCGATCGTGCCCACGCGCGAGGCGCGGAAGATCTGGCGCACCTCGGCCGAGCCGAGTGACTCCTCGACCTCTTCGGGGGCGAGCATGCCCTGCATGGCGCTGCGCAGCTCCTCGATCGCCCGGTAGATGACCGCGTAGTGACGGATCTCCACACCCTCGCGCTCGGCGACGGCGCGGGCATCGCCCACGGGTCGCACGTTGAAGGCGAGGATCACGGCGTCGGAGGCGGCGGCGAGCATCACGTCGGACTCGGTCACGGCGCCGACCGCGCGCCGGATCACGTTGACCGACACCTCGTCCTGCGGCAGCTTGGCGATTTCGTCCTCGATCGCCTCCAGCGAGCCGGCGACGTCGGACTTGATGACCAGGTTGAGCTCCTGCAGGCCGCGCTTGAAGATGTCCTCGAGCGAGATCTTCTTCCCGCTGCGCCGAGCCAGCGACTCGGTCTTCAGCCGGGTCGCGCGCTCGCCCGCGAGCTGGCGCGCACGGCGCTCGTGATCGACGACGCGGACGTGCTCGCCGGCCTCGGGTACGCCGTCGAAGCCGAGCACCTCGACGGGCTCGCCCGGGAAGGCCTGCCCGACGCGGTTGCCGAGGAAGTCGTTCATGGCCCGCACGCGGCCCCAGTGGGCGCCGGCCACGAGCGCGTCACCGACCTCGAGCGTGCCGCGGCCGATCAGGATCGTGACCACCGGGCCCCGGCCGGGATCGAGCTTGGATTCGACCACGGTGCCCGAGGCAGGTGCATTCGGGTTGGACTTGAGCTCCTCGAACTCGGCCATCACGAGGATCGTCTCGACCAGGTCGTCGAGGCCCTGCCGGGTCTTGGCCGACACGTCGACGAACTCGGTCTCTCCACCCCACTCCACCGGCTGCAGGCCGAGCTGCGTCATCTCGGTGCGCACTCGATCGGGCTGCGCGCCCTCCTTGTCGACCTTGTTGACCGCCACGAGGATCGGGACGCCGGCCTCCTTGGCGTGGTCCACGGCCTCGTGCGTCTGCGGCTTCACGCCGTCGTCGGCGGCGACCACGATCACGGCGATGTCGGTGACCTTGGCGCCGCGGGCCCGCATGGCGGTGAACGCCTCGTGTCCCGGCGTGTCGAGGAAGGTGACGATCTTGTCGCCGTGGTGCACCTGATAGGCGCCGATGTGCTGCGTGATGCCGCCGGCCTCGCCGGCGGCAACCTCGGTCTCGCGGATCGCGTCGAGGAGCGATGTCTTGCCGTGGTCGACGTGGCCCATGATCGTGACCACCGGCGGACGCTCGATCAGATCCTTCTCGGCGTCGTTGAACACCGGCTCGGAGACCTCCTCGTCCTCGGAGTGGACGATCTCCACCTCGCGGCCGAGCTCGGCCGCCAGCACCAGGATCGACTCGTCGGTCAACGTCTGCGTGACCGTCTTCATCTCGCCGAGCTGCATCAGCTTCTTCATGATCTCGGCCAGCGGCACGTCGAGATACTCAGCGACGCCCTTGACGGTCGAGCCGGAGTTGATCCGGACCGTGTTGGGCTCGGCCAGCGCGGTGCGCGAGGCCGACGGACGCGATTCCGCCTCTTCGTCGTAGACACCGCGACGGCGCCGTCCGCGGCGCTGGCGCCGGGGCGGCTGGTTGGACTGGCCGCCGGGGCCGCCACCGGGGGCGCGCCGGGAGGCCTGCGAATCGATCACGACGCGGCGGCGGCCGCCGGCGGTGCCGGGGGCGCGCTCGCCCTGAAGGGAGTCCCGCGTCGGGCGCTTGTGACCCTGCTCGCCGTTCTGGGCGCCGTCGGCGCCGGCGGCCGGAGCCTCGCCGTCGGCGGCGGGCGGGGGCGCGGGCGTGCTGTCGGCTGCGGGAGCCTTCTCCGCGGCGGCCGGCGCCGGCTCGGCCGCCGGAGCCGGGGCCGCCTTGTCAGCCTGCGGCGCGTTCGGAGCCCCGGTGGACTTCGGAGTCGCGGGGGCCTTGGCCGCGGCCGGGGCCTTCGCGTTCGCCGCGCCCTTCGCGGCTGCCGGGGCCTTCGGCGCCTTGGGGCTTGCCGGCGCGGCGCCGCCGTTGCCGAGCACGGCCAGCGCGGCCGCCTCGTCGACGGCCGACGAGGCCGCCTTGACGTCGAGTCCGCCCGCCTGCAGTCGTGCGAGCACGTCCTTGGCCGGCAGGCCGCGTTCTTTCGCTATCTCGTGTACACGCTTCTTCATCTGCTGTTCCAGTGTAAGGGCACGTGCCAGCCATGAGGGCCGGCCGCTCCGATGGGACCTACGATGTTGCGCCCTCGGCCGGCTCGGACTCCGGCGCGCCCTCCGCGCCGGCCTCGCCGCTGTCTTCGGCTGACGCCTCGACCTGGTCGGTGTCCTGCCCGGCGAGCGCCTGGTGGGCCTCGATGCCGCAGTAGCGCGAGCCGGGAAGGGCCGCGTTCGGGCAGCGCCGGCCGTTGGACAGGATCGCCGCGCAGCGTCCCTGTGCCTCCTCCTGCTCGTAGCCGTGCTCGGCCTCCTCGGCCGCGAACTCGGTCTCCGAGCGGATGTCGATCCGCCAGCCGGTCAGGCGCGCGGCGAGCCGGGCGTTCTGACCCTCGCGGCCGATCGCCAGCGACAGCTGATCGTCGGGGACGATGACAGTGGCCTGCTTGTTGGCGTCGTCGACGAGCACCTCGCGCACGCGGGCCGGCGACAGCGCCTTGGCGACGAACCGGGCCGGCTCGTCGTTGTAGGGGATGATGTCGATCTTCTCGCCGCGCAGCTCGGACACGACCATGCGCACCCGCGACCCGCGCGGGCCCACGCAGGCGCCGACCGGGTCCACGCCGTCGACGTGGGAGACGACGGCGATCTTCGACCGGTAGCCCGGCTCGCGGGCGACGCCGGTGATCTCCACCAGGCCGTCGGCGATCTCGGGCACCTCGAGCTCGAACAGCGACTTGATCAGCTCGGGATCACGGCGCGAGACGATGATGCTCGGGCCCTTGGTCGAGTTGGACACGTCCTTGATCACAGCCTTGATCCGCTGCGAGTGGTCGTAGCGCTCGCCGTCGACCTGCTCGGACTTCGGCAACAGCGCCTCGACGCGCTCGCGGAGCTGGACCAGTGTGTAGCGCGAGTCCGATTGCTGCACGATGCCGGTGATCAGCTCGCCGACGCGGTCGCGGTACTCCTCGAACATCATGTCGCGCTCGGCCTCGCGGATCCGCTGCAGGATGACCTGCTTGGCGGTCTGGGCGGCGATGCGCCCGAAGTCGTGCGGGGTGACGTCCTCGGTCTCGATCTGGTCCTCATACTCCTTGAGCTTCTCGAGATCGATCTCGGGCTCCGGCGGCTCCCGCATCTCCCCCGTCTCCGGGTCGACCGTCGGCTGTTGATCGACCGTCGACTCGACGAGCAGCTGCTCCTCGAGCTCCGGCGGGATCTTCAGCTCCCAGACGATGAAGTCACCGCTGTCGCGGTCCATCTCGACCTTCGCGTACGGCGCTGATCCGGGTGTCTTCTTGTACGCCGAAAGCAGCGCATCCTCGAGCGCCTCCATCAGCTTCTCGCTGGAGATGTTCTTCTCAGCCGCGAGGCCCCGTACTGCTTCCACGATCTCCTTGGACATTGGGCTTACTCTCCCGGGACGAGGTTGGAGCGGACGATCTCGGCATAGGGGATCGTCACGAGGCCGTTCTCTGCGGCGATTGTGATGTCCCGTTCGGAGGCGCCGACGAGCTCGCCGGTCAGGCTCTTGTGCCCATCACGCGCGTCCCGCAGCCGCACCCGCGCGTGTCTCCCGAGGAAGCGCGTGTAGTGCTGGGGCTTGGTGAGCGGACGGTCCTGGCCCGGCGAGGAGACCTCGAGCGAATACCGGTCCCGGTACTCGCTCAGGTGGCCGGTGACGCGCTCGCACAGGGCGAGCGTGACGCCGTCCGGGTGGTCGATGTACAGGCGCAGTGTGCTGCCTGAGACGACCTCGACGAGCAGCACCTCGACCTTGGGCTCGGCTTCCTGCAGCCGAGCTTCGATCTCCGACTGAAGCGCGCTCACTGTCTCCTCCGTGGTCATAAAAGTCATTAAAAAAAGCGGGCGAGCGCCCACTTTCGGTACGTCCACCGGGATCGTCCCGGCGCGAAAGCTGTGCGGTCAGGGTAGCACCGCGTTCATAGCCCTGCATGGGGCGCCCCGGTGCGCAAGCGGCCCTGCGCGGCCGCCGGCTCGGGACCGCGGGGGCTCGTTCAGGACCGTGCGGCCGCCGCCCGGGCGCGATCGCGGTAGAGGCGGTAGTCGCGCCGGGAGGGCTGCAGACAGGCGGCCAGGACCAGCGGCTTGCGCGCCTCGGCGTGGCGGCCGAGCAGCTGCAGCGAGCGGCCGAGGCAGAACTGGGCGAAGTCGTTCGTCGGGGCCCGCTCGATCACCGCCTCGAACTCGCCTGCCGCCTGCTCGTAGCGCTGAGTGTGGAACAGGGCGCGACCGAGCGCCTCGCGGATCGATGTCTTGTCGGGAGCGAGGTCGCGCGCCCGGGAGAGCGGAATCACCGCCTGGTGGTGGTGGCCCGCCTCGAGCAGCTCCGTCCCGCGCCGGTACAGCTCATACACGTCGTCCATGATTCGATTTTAGGACGCACCGCAACCCGGTCAGAGAGCCGCGGACGGGCCACGGCGGCAGCGCCCACAGCGCGCGCAGGCGCCCGGTGGCGCCCAGGCCCTCGGACAGCCGCACCCGCAGCGCGCGCCGCTGGGCCCGAGTCGGACCGTCGCCGGCGGCGCCGTAGCGGGAGAGCCGCAGGGCCCGGATGTAGGCCGCCGCGTCGGGCGAGGAGCGGAAGCGGTGCTCGAGCTCGCTCAACGTCGTCCCGGGCCGCAGTGGGCGCCCACTGCGGACCAGCGCGCGCTCGAGCTCGTACACGACCGGATCTCCGGCCGCCCGGGCGGCGCGGCGCCGGGCGCTCCGCAGCGCCGCCAGCCCGCCCAGCCCGGCCAGCCCGGCCGCGCCGGCACCGAGGATCAGCCACAGCCCGGAGTTGCTCCCGGTGCTGTGCGCCCCGGAGGCGGCGGGGATGTCGTGGATCCCCCGGTGCAGCTGACCCTGGGCGCCGCTGCCCACGGCCGGGAGCTTGGGCACCGCCAGCGCTCCGTGCCCGCCGAGCTCGGGAGCGACACCGGGCGTCGGGTCGAAGCGCACCCAGCCGTAGCTCGGGAACCAGGCCTCGACCCAGGCGTGGGCATCGAGGTCCGAGACCACCCATTGGTGCAGCGACTGATCGTACGTACCGCTGGTGAAGCCGGCCGAGACCCGCGCCGGGACGCCGCCCATTCGGAGCAGCAGGGCCATCGCACCGGAGAACTGCTGGCAATAGCCGAGCTTGTCGTGGAACAGGAAGCTCTCGAGCGGATATGTGTGCCGCGGGGCGTTCTCGTTGTAGGTGAACCCGGTCGCGAGGTAGCGCTCGACGCGCTTGATGTAGGCGATCGGCGTCGGCGCGCTCTTGGCCAGCCGCCCGGCGAGCGCGTACGCGCCCGCGTAGGGGGAGGCGCGCATCGTCGCGGCGCCGTCAGCGCTCGTGACTCCGGCGATCCGGAGCGTCGGCGCGTGCGTGCCGAACGGCGGGAACAGGATCTCGCCCGCGGCGGGCTGGCCGGGCGCTGTCCGCGGCAGCGTGATCGCGCGATAGGAGGCGAGGTAGAGCTGCGGATATGGCTGCCCCGCCGTCGCGGCCAATTCGCCCGTGCTCGGTTGCGGCGAGTAGACGGTGCTGAAGTAGGAGTCGCCGGGCTGCAGGTCGGTGCCGGCCAGCCATGTACCCGGGCTGTCGCCGGGAACGACGCCCTGCGGGACCTGCTCGGGCGGTTGCAGCGTGAAGCCGGCCGAGATCACGTCCGTGGTCCGCATGCCGCGGATCGTCACCTGCATCCGTTGGGTCCAGCGGGTCAGCGCGGCCGGATCCGGCGGCGGGATCGCGGCGGTCGTCTCGTTCGTCCCCTGGACCCAGTCGACGCCGTCGAACACATCGAGGTTCTGCGCCTTCCAGTAATCAGGATGCGCCGCCTTGACCGTCATCACCTCGCGCCCGGTGCGCGGCCAGTCGAGCGGGCCGTAGCGCTGGGACCAGTCGAACGTCTCGATGTTCGTCGGTGCGAACGCCCCGGCCAGACCTTCGTAGTTGAGCAGCGGCCGGTGGCGATCGAGCGAGGGGCCGATCACCATCGCACCGGCTCCGGCCAGCGCGAGCGCGATCACCACGGCCCGCGCGTCGCGCCGGCGTAGCCGCTCGCCCCACACCAGCGCCGCGATGAGGACGAGCAGCAGCAGCCCCTCCAGATACGGCGCCTGCGGCCGGATCAGGGTCGTGGGCACGACCGCGAGCGCGATCAGCGGCATCGCCGCCGCCGCCCGGCGGGCATCTCCCAGCGAGCGGGGCGCGAAGGCCAGCACCAGGGCGCCGTCCATCAGCAGCACCGCCGCGCCCAGCGTCACCACCACCGGCACCCACGGGTCGGCGCCGTTGTAGGGCACGAGGACGCGCGGCAGCGCGCCGAGCCCGTCGGAGACGCCCGCCCAGATCGCGCGGGGGTGCGCGTGCACGATCAGCGTGGCGGGAACGCCGGCCAGCGCCAGCGCGGCCAGGCAGGCGAGCACGGCGAGGACCACCGCCAGCCCCCGGGCGACGCGGCCGCGGGTTACCGCGGCCCCGAGCCCGCCGGCGGTCGCGGTGGCCAGGGCGAGCAGACCGAGCATGCGCGAGGTCGGCCGCGGATCGAGCAGGATCGACCAGCGGGAGACGCCGTACAGGCCGAGCGCAGCGAACGCCACCAGCGTGATCAGTCCTCGCGCGGGCTGGGCCCGGCGGTCCGCGCGGGTGCTCTCGCGCCCCGCGCGGCCGGCGCCGAGGACGCTGACGGCCTCATTGACGGCACTCATGCCGCTCGCACCCCCGGCCGCGAGCGCAGCACATAGCCGCGGCACCCGGCCACCTCGAAGCTCGGCCGCAGCGGGCGGTTCGAACCCGGCACGCGCGCCGCCACCTGCTTCTCGGCTGGGGGCGGGGCCGGTACGACCAGGACGCGGGGGCCGCGGGCGATCCCGAGCACGGCCGGGGGCAGGCGCTCGAGCGACAGCGCCGCGACGTAGAACACGGGACCGAGCCGCGCCTGGCCGCCCAGCAGCGGCGCCGCTGACCCGGTGGCGCCGACGACGAGGGCCAGGCGCACGTGTGCGGCTGGCCACGCGGCAAGGTCGGCCTCGATCGGCGTCGGGCGTCGCTCGCCGGGCAGGAGCAGCGCGCAGCCGCCCGCGCGGGCCAGCTCGAGCGCCAGCGACGCCGCGGCGCGGACCGCGGCGTCGACGGCATCGCTGCCAACATCACCGCCGGCATCGAGCACGACGAGCGGGCTGGTGTCGCCCTCCACACGCAGGCGCCGCTCGAGCAGGCCGGCGCCACGAGCAAGCGCCTGCCAGTGGATGCGCGAGGCCGGGGTCCCGGGCCGGTACGGGCGCAGGCCGTCAAGGTCGACCGCGGCCAGCGCCTCGGGTCGCGCGAACGCGGCCGCCGGGCTGCGCCGGTCGCCGCGGGCGCCGTCGGCCCAGTTGACCGGCGTGGTGCGGGGCAGCACGATCAGCTCCCGCGGGAGCTCGGCGCCGGCGCGGACGACGCGGGCGATGTCGAGTGGGTCGTGGACGATCAGCGACGGTGGATCAAGGCGCCGCCGTCCGCGGCGGTCGAAGCGGACGACGACTCGGATCGTGGTCGAGCGGGCCCGCCGCGGCAACGGGATCGGCGCCGCCGCGAGCGGCTCGAGCACCTCGGCCACCGGCAGGCGCAGCCGGCCCGTACGCACCTCGATCGACGCCTCGATCGGCTCGTCCTCGATCACCCGGCGGTCGTCGAGCCGGCGCTCGATGCGGGTGCCCTGCGCGGTCAGCACGATCCACACGGGCGTGGCGATTCCCAGCAGGGCCAGGCCGGCGCCGAGCACGAACAGCGGCGAGGTGTCGAACAGGAACGCGATCAGCGTCAGCGCCACCCCGGCCACGCCGATGCCGAGCGCACGTCGCACTACAGCGCCCGTACCGCCGAGATCGCGTCGGCGACCACGTCGCCGGCCGCGGCCCGGGCCGACTCCGGCGCCAGCACCAGCCGGTGCGCGAGGACCGGCTCGGCCAGCGCCTGCACGTCGTCGGGGAGCGTGTGGTCGCGCCCCCGCATCATCGCGTGCGCCTTGGCGGCCCGGAGCAGCATCAGCCCGGCGCGAGGGCTCGCGCCGAGGTCGACGCGCGGATCCTCACGCGTACGCCACAGCAGCTTGACCACGTAGTCGCGCAGCGCCTCGGAGGCCCGGACCCGGGCGGCGGCGTCCTGGGCCGAGAGCACCTCGCCGGCGGTGACGACCGGGCCGAGCCCGAGCACGCGATCACCCGCCTCGTGGTCGGCCAGCATGCCGGCCTCGGCCTCGGGCTCGGGGTAGCCGAGCGAGATCCGGACCATGAAGCGATCGACCTGGGCCTCGGGCAGCGGGTAGGTGCCCTCGTACTCGACCGGGTTCTGGGTCGCCAGCACGAGGAATGGGCGCGCGAGCTCGTGCGTCTGGACGTCGACGGTCACCCGCCGCTCCTGCATGCACTCGAGCAGCCCTGACTGCGTCTTGGGCGAGGCGCGGTTGATCTCGTCCACCAGCACCACATTGGCGAACACGGGGCCGGGACGGAACTCGAAGCGCTGCTCGCGCTGGTCGTAGACGTTCGTGCCCACCACGTCGGCGGGCAGCAGGTCCGAGGTGCACTGGATGCGCGCGAACTGGCAGTCGATCGAGCGCGCGATCGCCCGTGCGAGCGCCGTCTTGCCCACCCCCGGGTAGTCCTCGACGAGCACGTGGCCCTCGGCGAGCATCGCCACGAGCACGTGATCGAGCGTCTCAGGCCGCACCTGCACGGCCCGCGCGACGTTCGCGGCTATCCGCCGCGCGATCGCTGCGGCGGCCTCACACTCGTGCGACGCGACCGGCGGTGGTGGCTCCGGCGGCTCCATTGCTTCCCTCCCTCTCTCGGCGCAGCGCCTCGACCTCGTCGAGCACCGCCTCCGCAACGCGTTCCTTGCTCGTCCTGGCCACGTGCCGCTCCCCCGCCGGCGACAGGATCACAACCTCGTTCTCGGGAGCGTCGAAGCCGATCCCCGGTCGCGAGATGTCGTTGACCACGATCGCGTCCAGACGCTTGCGCTCGAGTTTGCCGCGCCCATAGTCGAGGGCGCGATCCCCGTGCTCGGCGGCGAATCCGACCAGCACCTGGCCGGGACGGCGGCGCTCGGCCAGCGCGCTGAGCACATCCTCGGTCGGCTCGAGCTTGATCGCGGGCGGGGCGCCGGCGTCCTTCTTGAGCTTGCTCGCCGCCGGATGCGCCGGCCGGAAGTCGGCCACGGCGGCCGACATCAGCAGCACGTCGCTGGCCTCGAAGTGCTGCTCGCACGCGCGGTGCAGCTCGGCCGCGGTCTGCACCGCGACGACGCTCACGCCCCCGGGTGGCGCCAGCGACACGTTGGCCGCGACCACCGTCACCGCTGCGCCGCGGCGCGCGGCCTCGGCGGCGAGCGCGTAGCCCATCCGCCCCGAGGAGCGATTGCCGATGAAGCGCACGCTGTCGATCGGCTCACGCGTGCCCCCGGCGGTGACGAGCACGCGCGTTCCGGCCAGCGACGAGACCCGCGGGGCCGCGCCCAGCAGTCGCTCGCAGGCGGCGAGGATCTGCTCGGGCTCGGCCAGGCGGCCGACGCCGTACTCGCCGTGCGAGGCCAGCTCGCCCTCGCCGGGTCCGATGATCGTGACGCCCCGCTGCTCGAGCAGGGCGAGCCCGGCCTGCGTGGCCGGATTGACGTACATGCGGTTGTTCATGGCCGGCGCCACGACCACCGGGCAGGCGGCGGCCAGGGCCGCGGTGCTCAGCAGGTTGTCGGCGTGCCCGTGGGCGAGCTTGGCGATCGTGTTCGCCGTCGCCGGCGCGATCAGGTACAGCTCAGCCCGCTCGACCAGGGCCAGATGGCTGATCGGCGCCCGCTCGGGCAGCGGCTCGCCTGGATAGGACCCCCGCGCCGGGTCGGGCTCGAACTCGCTGCTCAACACCGGCGCGCCGGTGATGGCCTCGAACGAGGCCGGGCCGACGAACCGCTTGCTCGTCGGCGTCTGGATCACCCGGACCGCGTGGCCGGCGCGAATCGCCAGGCGCGCGGTCTCAATCGCCTTATAGGCTGCAATCCCACCGCTCACGCCGAGAAGCAACCGGGCCATGACCGGGCGGGGTTGGCCGACCTACCGGTAGTGGTACTTGATCTTGCCCTGAGCGACTTCCTCGAGCGCGATCGTCAGGTAGTTCTTGGAGCGGGTATCGACCATCGGCGGCGGGAACTCGTCGAACGTGCCCTCGCCGAGGTTGTGGTAGTACGAGTTGATCTGCCGCGCGCGCTTGGCGGCGACGACCACGCTCGCATAGTCGGAATCCACATGTTCGAGAAGCTTGTCGATGCGGGGTGAGATCAAGGGTGTTCCTTTGTGGTGAGGGACATACAGGGTAGCGGGGTGGCTCACCCGGCCTGTTCCGCCAGGGCGTCGGCCACGATCCGGGCCAGTTGACCGGTCGCGTCCTCGAGCCGGTCGTTGACGACCACGTGGCCGAACTCGGGCTGGGCGGCCATCTCCTCCTCCGCCGTGCGCATCCGCGCGTCGACCTGGTCGGACGCATCGGTTCCGCGTCCGATCAGACGCGCCCGGAGCGCGTCGCTGGACGGCGGGGCGATGAACACCTGCACCGCCTCGGGCATCGCCGCACGGACCTGGCGGGCGCCCTGGACCTCGATCTCCAGCACCACGGGTACCCCGGCCGCGAGCCGCCGCTCGAGCTCGGAGCGCAGCGTCCCGTACCGGTTGCCGGAATACGTGGCGTGCTCGACGAAATCGCCGTCCTGCACCCGGCGGTCGAACTCCGCGTCGGTGAGGAAGTGGTAGGCGACGCCGTGCTCCTCTCCGGGCCGCGGCGCTCGGGTGGTGGCCGAGATCGAGAGCTCGAGCTCCGGCGTTCGCTCGAGCAGGCCGTTGATCAGCGTGCCCTTGCCGACCCCGGAGGGTCCGGTGATCACGAAGACCTTGGCCACACGCTCGGAGGGTGTGCCGAGCGGGGGCTCAGCGGCGCAGCAGCGTCACGAGCTCGGTGCGCTGGCGCTGCGAGAGCCCGCCCATCGTCTTGCTCGGAGAGATCCTGCACTGGGTGAGAATCCGGTTGACCTTGACGCGGCCGTATTTGGGCACCGCCAGCAGGAGGTCGAACACCTTCGCGGTCTCGAGGTATTCGGGCGGATCGAGCAGCAATTCGTGGATCGGCTGGCGACCCGCCTTGAGATCGCGCTTGAGCTGAGCGCGGCGGCTGCGAATGTCGTTGGCGCGCTGCAATGCCTCCATCCGTTGCACGAGCGACCGTTCGGGTGCGGCAACGGGCTTGGCGGGCGACTCACTGACCGGCGGCATGGGCGGCGAGTCTACATCGTCGGGCGGGGCGTTCAAGGCCTACTCGTGCAAATCGGGTGCAATTTTCCTCGACCTCAACCTGAGCTTGAGCATTATCGAGCCTGGTTACGGTAATAGCCTAATTTTGCAGGGGCTTTCACCACGTGTTAGCAACTCTGGACTTGGTGGCGATACGAAACGTCGCAGTTTGCGGCGAGACCGGCCAGCTCTCCGGCCACTCTGGCCCCGGCTGCCGCGTCACGAAAGCTTTCCGTCCCCACGGCGACCAAGGTTGCGCCCGCGCGCAGCAGATCAAGGGCATCCTGACCGCGCTGCACGCCGCCCATCCCCACGATAGGGATTTTTACCGCGTTTGCCACTGCATATACCTGTGCCAGCGCGGCCGCTCGCACCGCGGGCCCCGATACGCCGCCGGTGATCCCCCCGAGCCACGGCTCCCCGGAGCGCGGATCGAGCGCCATCCCGCGGATCGTGTTGATCAATGACACCGCATCGGCGCCGCTCTCCTCGGCCGCCCGGGCCACGGCGGCGACGTCGGTCGCGTTCGGTGTCAGCTTGACGATCAGCGGCTTGCCGGTTAGCGGCCGGACGTGGTCGAGCAGGGCGCAGACCTCCTCCGGCACCGCGCCCATCATCAGGCCCGTCTCCACGTTGGGGCAGGAGACGTTGAGCTCGAGCGCAGCCACCTCCTCGCGCTCGGTGAATGCGTCGACGAGCCGGCCGACCTCCTCGCGGGTGAAGCCCATCACGTTGACGATCAGCGGCACCGGCAGCTCGGCGAGCTGCGGCAGGTCCAGGCGCAGGTACCCCGCGAGGCCCTTGTTCGGCAACCCGATCGAGTTGATCATGCCGCCGGCCAGCTCCCACAGGCGGGGCGGTGGGTTGCCCTCGCGCGGGGCCAGCGTCACCGTCTTGGAGACGAAGGCCGCGAACGGGAACCGCTCCAGCAGCGCATCGCCGAACGCCTTGCGGGCCGCGATCGCGTCGAACGTCCCCGAGGCGTTGATGACCGGGTGGGCGAGCGCGATCCCGCACAGCTCCACCGCTCCGCTCGCCGGCGCCGGGCTCAATGTCCCGCCCCGGCCACGATCGCGGTCTCGAGCGCGGCGGCGTCGAGCACCGGCCCGTCGACACACAGCCGGACGAAGCCCGCCCGCGTCGGCACGACGCAGCCGAAGCAGGCGCCGAACCCGCAGGCCATCCCCGACTCGAGCGCCAGCTGCGCGTCGACCGAGCGCTCGGTGCAGAGCGCGCGCACGGCCTCGAGCATCGCCGGCGGGCCGCACGCATAGACCACGGCCCCTGCGTCGGCGTCGAGCTCGGCCTCGAGCAACTCTGTCACGAGCCCATGGTGGCCGACCGAGCCGTCGTCGGTCGCCACCACGGCGCCGCTCAGCAGGGCTGCGCCCTCGGCGTGCTCCGCGTCACGGAACCCGAGCAGCACGCGGGTCCGGGCTCCGAGCTCGTCCTGCCAGATCGCCAGCGGAGCGATCCCGACACCGCCGCCGACGAGCAGCGCCCGCCGCCCGGCGCCCGGCGCGGTGAAGCCGATCCCCAGCGGGCCCGTGAGGAGGAGCTCCTCGCCGGCCTCGAGCTCGCACAGCCGCCGGGTGCCCGGGCCGACATCCTCGAGCACGAACTCGAGCTCGGCCCCGGGGGTGCGCCCGGCCCCGGCACTCGTGCGCATCACGCTGAACGCGCGGGGGAGGAACGGACGCTCGCCGTCTCCCCCTCCCCACCGCTCGGCCGCGCTGAGCATGTAGAACTGGCCCGCGCTGGGCACTGGGCCGTCCGGATCCGCGCAGCGGAGCACGACATAGGCGCCGTGCTCGGTGCGTTCGAGCACGCGGGCGGCACGCCGCCCGAACGGCGCCACGGTGCGCTCGCTCACGTGACCGTGGTGGGGCGGGCGTGGATCTCCTGCAGCGAGAGCACCGCGGGCTCGCCCCGCCGGGCCGCGGCGATCGCGCGGGCGGCCGCCATGCCCCCCGCCATCGTCGTGATGCAGGGAATCCCGCGGGCGATCGCGGCCGAGCGGATCTCGTAGCCGTCGGTGCGGGCGCCGGTGCCGACCGGGGTATTGACCACCAGATTGACCTCGCCGCGCTCGATCCAGTCGACGACGTGCGGCGAGCCCTCACCGATCTTGTTGATCGTCTCGACGCGGATGCCCATCCGCCGGATCGCCTGCGCGGTGCCGCTGGTGGCGATGATCTCGAAGCCCAGGTCGTGGAGCGCCGTCGCGATCCCGGTGGCAGCCGGCTTGTCGCCGTCGGCCACGGTGATGAACACGGTGCCGCTCGTCGGCAGGTTCGCGCCGGCCGCCGCCTGCGCCTTGGCGAACGCGGTCGGAAAGTCGCGGGCGATCCCCATCACCTCGCCCGTGGAGCGCATCTCCGGCCCCAGCAGCGAGTCGGCGCCGGCGAAGCGGTCGAACGGGAGCACCACCTCCTTGACGCACACGTGTCCGTTGGTGGTGTCCTCGGGCAGGTCGAGATCGGCGATCCGCTCCCCCAGCACGACCCGCGTGGCCAGCTTGGCCAGCGGGAGCCCGATCGCCTTGGACACGAACGGAACCGTCCGCGAGGCGCGGGGGTTGGCCTCGATCACGTACAGGCCGTTGCCGTGGATCGCGAACTGGACGTTGAGCAGGCCGACGACCCCGAGCGCCGTGGCGATCCCGGCCGTCTGGGCCCGGATCAGGCCCAGCATCTCGTCACCCAGCGCATGTGGCGGCAGCACGCAGGCGGAGTCGCCCGAGTGGATGCCGGCCTCCTCGACGTGCTGCATCACGCCCGCGATCCACACATCGGTGCCGTCGCACAGCGCGTCGACGTCGATCTCGATCGAGTCCTCGAGGAAGCGGTCGAGGTAGATCGCGCGGTGCGCCTGCGCGCCGACCCGCTCCAGGTAGTGCTCGAGCCCCGCCGTGTCGTAGACGATCTCCATCGCGCGGCCGCCGAGCACGTAGCTCGGTCGGACCAGCAGCGGGAAGCCGACCCCCGGCGCGCGGTCGAGCGCCTCCCGGGCCGAGTTGGCGGTGGCGTAGGGCGGCGCCTTGTAGCCGAGCCGGTCGAGCAGCGGCCCGAAGCGCGAGCGGTCCTCGGCGAGATCGATCGCGTCGATGCTGGTGCCCAGGATCGACACCCCGGCCTCGTGCAGGCCCGCGGCGAGCTTGAGCGGCGTCTGGCCGCCGAACTGGACCACGACGCCCTCCGGGCGCTCGACCTCGCACACGGCGAGCACGTCCTCGAGCGTGAGCGGCTCGAAGTAGAGCCGGTCGGAGGTGTCGTAGTCGGTCGAGACCGTCTCCGGGTTGCAGTTGATCATGACCGAGTCGCGGCCGGACTCGCGCACGGTCTGGGCCGCGTGCACGCAGCAGTAGTCGAACTCGATCCCCTGCCCGATCCGGTTCGGTCCCGAGCCCAGGATGACCACGCTCGGGCGCGTCCCGCGGTCGATCTCGTGGGCGGGACCGCCGGCGGGCGCGCGCTCCCAGCCCGAGTAGTAGTACGGGGTGCTGGCGGCGAACTCCGCCGCACAGGTGTCGACCGACTTGAAGGTCCGCTCGCCGGCGAAGGCGGCGTCGGGATCGGTGGCCAGCGCTGAGAGCTCGCGCAGGAACCAGGGATCGATACTCGTCCGCCGGCCGAGCTCGTCGAGGTCGAAGCCGCGGCGCAGCGCCTCCAGCAGGTGGTCGAAGCGCTCGGGTCCCGGCGCCTCGAGCACGGCGAACAGCTCGTCGTCATCCGAGGGCGACGGGGGCATGTGGTCGAGCTCGCGCGAGCGCAGCGCCTTGGCGAACGCCTGCTGGAACGTCCGGCCGATCGCCATCACCTCGCCGACGGCCTTCATGTGCGTCGTCAGCCCCGCCTCGGCGCCGGGGAACTTCTCGAACGCGAACCGCGGCCACTTGACCACGCAATAGTCGATCGTGGGCTCGAAGCTGGCCGGCGTCGCCCGCGTGATGTCGTTGGGAATCTCCTGCAGCGTGTAGCCGACGGCGAGCCGCGCGGCGATCTTGGCGATCGGGAACCCGGTTGCCTTGCTGGCCAGCGCGCTCGAGCGGCTCACCCGCGGGTTCATCTCGATCACCATGATCTCGTCGGTCCGCGGGTTGACGGCGAACTGCACGTTCGAGCCACCGGTCTCCACTCCGACCGCCCGGATCACCGCGATCGCCTGGTCGCGCAGGGCCTGGAACTGCTTGTCGGTCAGCGTCTGCTGGGGCGCCACGCAGACGCTGTCGCCCGTGTGCACGCCCATCGGGTCGAGGTTTTCGATCGAGCACACGATCACGACGTTGTCGGCCGTGTCGCGCATCACCTCGAGCTCGAACTCGCCCCACCCGAGCACCGACTCCTCCAGCAGCACCTGGCCGATCGGTGAGGCGGCGATGCCGCGGCCGACGATCGTCTCGAGCTCCGCCTCGTGGCGCACGACGCCACCGCCTCGGCCCCCGAGCGTGAATGCCGGGCGCACGATGATCGGCAGTCCGAGCTCTCCGACCGCGGCCCGCGCATCATCGAGGTCGTGGGCGATCGCCGAGCGCGGCACGCGCAGGCGCGCATCGGTCATCGTCTGGCGGAAGCGCTCGCGGTCCTCGGCGCGGTCGATCGCCTCGTAGTCGGCGCCGATCAGCTCCACGCCGTAGCGCTCGAGCGTGCCGTCCTCGTGCAACGCCTTGGCCAGGTTCAGCGCCGTCTGTCCCCCGAGCGTCGGCAGCAGCGCGTCGGGCCGCTCGCGCTCGATCACCTGGGTCACCGGGCCGGGCAGCAGCGGCTCGATGTAGGTCGCGGTGGCAACCTCGGGGTCGGTCATGATCGTGGCCGGGTTGGAGTTGACCAGAACGACCTCGTAGCCCTCTTCCATCAGCACCTTGCACGCCTGCGTGCCGGAGTAGTCGAACTCGGCCGCCTGGCCGATCACGATCGGGCCGGAGCCGATCAGCAGGATCTTGTGGATGTCGTCACGCCGGGGCATTGGGTCAGCTCCGCGGGGCATCCGGCCCCGCGCTCTGAGACAAATGCTCGACGTCACGTCTCGCTTGACCGGGTCGGCTTCGCCGCCCCTCTATCTCGCTCACGAAGCGGTCGAACAGATACAGCGAATCGTGCGGCCCGGGACCCGCCTCGGGGTGGTACTGGACGGTGGCGCCGGGAACGTCGAGCAGCCGCAGCCCCTCGACCGTGCGGTCGTAGAGGTTGATATGGGTCAGCTCGGCGGCCCCGAAGTCGGTCTCCCAGCGGACCGGCTCGTCGCGCTCGATCGTGCGCTGGCCGCTCGGCCCGAGCACCGCGAACCCGTGGTTCTGGCTCGTGATCTCGATCCGGCCGGTGGTGAGGTCCTTGACCGGATGGTTGGCGCCGTGATGGCCGAACGGAAGCTTGTAGGTCTCGAGCCCCACCGCGCGGCACAGGAGCTGGTGGCCGAGGCAGATGCCGTAGACCGGACGCCGTCCCACCAGTTGCCGGACGGTCTGGACCACGTACTCGAGCGCGGCGGGATCGCCGGGACCGTTGGCGAGGAAGAACGCATCGGGGTCGCCGGCGAGCAGCTCCTCGGCGCTCGTGGTGCACGGATACAGCTCGACCGTCGCGCCCCGGGCGCGTAGGTTGTGGATGATCGACAGCTTCACGCCCGTGTCGATCATCGCGATCCGCGGCCCGCGTGAGCCGGCGGTCCCGCCGGTCGGCTCGAGCACCACCCGCTCCGCCGGCGTCACCTCCCGGGCCAGGTCGCGGCCCGCCATCGCCGGTTCGGCCTGGATCAGCTCCAGGGCCGCGGCCTCCGGCAGGCTGGCCGGGAACACACCGCCGCGCATCGAGCCCTCGTCGCGCAGGTGGCGCACGAGCGCGCGAGTGTCGAGGTCCGTGATCGCCGGGATCCCGCAGTCGATCAACCACGCGAGCCAGCCGCGCTCGGCGCCGGGTGCATCCTCGCGGTCGACCGCCGCGCGCATGATCGCGGCGCGGGCATGGATGCGGTCGGACTCCAGCGCCTCCTCGGAGACTCCATAGTTGCCGATGTGCGGATATGTGAAGGTGATCAGCTGACCGGCGTAGCTGGGGTCGGTCATCGCCTCCTGGTAGCCCGACATCGAGGTCGTGAACACGATCTCGCCGACGGCGTGCCCGTCGCCCCCGCAGGCGAGGCCGTCGAAGCGCGTCCCGTCCTCGAGCAGGACGTACGCGGTGGCGGTGGGGGCGCTCACGCGACGGAGCCCGCCTCGGTGAGCATCGGCGCGCGGAACGCCACCGCGCCGGCCGCGACGGTCAGGACCACGCGGCCGTGCAGGGTGCGGCCGTGGAAGCAGCAGTTCGCCGACCGGCTGGCGTACCCGTGGGCGCCGACCTCGAAGCGGGCCTCGAGGTCGACCAGGCACAGGTTCGCGGGCTCGCCGGGGGCGATCCGCGGAGTCGGCAGGTCGTACAGGGCGGCGCCGGCGGTCATCCGCTCGATCACCGTCGCGAGCGCGATCTCCCCGGGCATGACCAGCTCGGTGAACAGGGCTCCGAACGCGGTCTCGAGGCCCGTCGTTCCCATCGGCGCCTGCTCGAACGGGACTTCCTTCTCGTGCCGGGCGTGCGGCGCGTGATCGGTGGCGATGCAGTCGATCACGCCGCTGGCCAGCGCCTGGACAAGCGCCCGGCGGTCCGTCTCGGAGCGCAGCGGCGGGTTCATCTTGAAGCGGCTGTCGAGCGTGCGCACGACGTCGTCGGTGAGCGTGAGATGGTGCGGGCAGACCTCGCCGCTGACCCGCGCGCCGGCGGCCTTCGCCTGCGCGAGGGCGTCAATCGACTCGACGCACGAGAGGTGCTGGAAATGCACGCGGGCGTCCTCGTATCTGGCCAGCGCGCCGTCGCGCGCGACCATCGTCGACTCTGACACCGACGGGATCCCCGCCATCCCGAGCCGGGCCGAGACCGCACCCTCGTGCATGACGCCGTCGGCCGACAGCGCCGGGTCCTCCTCGTGCAGCGCGACCACTCCGCCGCACAGTCGCTGGTACTGCAGCGCCTTGCGGAGCATCCCGGCCGAGACGACCGGCCGGCCGTCGTCGGTGAACCCCAGCGCGCCGGCGTCGCGCAGCTCGGCCATCTCGGTCAGCTCATCGCCCCTCAGGCCGCGTGTGATCGAGGCCAGGAAGCCGACCGGTACGCGCGCCTCACGGGCCGCCGTGTCGACGAGCGAGCGCAGAATCGCCGCCTCGTCGAGGACCGGCGAGGTGTTGGGCATCGCGATCAGAGCGCAGAAGCCGCCCGCGGCGGCCGCCGAGGTGCCCGTCTCGATCGTCTCCTTGTACTCCTGGCCGGGCGTCCGCAGATGGACGTGCGGGTCGACGAAGCCGGGGAAGGCGTGTCGGCCGCCGGCGTCGATCGTCTCGGCGCCGGATGGTGCGTTCAGCGAGCCCGACGGCCCGATCTCCGCGATCAGGCCGCCGCGGATCAGCACGTCGCGGGGCTCGTCGAGGTCCGCCCGGGGGTCGAGCACGTGGGCATCGCGCAGCAGCAGCTCCGCGGGCTCGATGTCGCGGTGGAAGAGACGGGAACTCATGCCGCCACCGCCAGTGCCGGAGAGCCTGCGAGTAGTTCGTAGAGGACGGCCATGCGGACGGCCACGCCGGCCTTGACCTGTTCGCCGATGAGCGCCTGTGGCGAGTCGATCGCGTCGGCCGAGAGCTCGACCCCGCGGTTGACGGGGCCCGGGTGCATCAGCAGCTGGCCCGGGTTCAGCCGCGCGGCGCTGATCTGGTAGCGGGCCGCGTATTCGCGCAGCGAGGGCACGAACGCCTCGCGCATCCGCTCGTGCTGCATCCGCAGCACGTACACGACGTCGGCCTCGTGGAGATGCTCGAGCGTCGGCATCGACCGGCAGCCGAGGGCCTCGATCTCTCGTGGGATCAGGGTCGGCGGGCCGGCGACGGTGACCTCGGCGCCCATCCGCTGGAAGGCGAGGATGTTGGAGCGGGCGACGCGCGAGTGCAGGACATCGCCGACGATCCAGATCCGGGCGCCGTCGAGCTGGCCGAGCCGGCGCCGCAGTGTGAACACGTCGAGCAGGGCCTGCGTCGGATGCTCGTGCTTGCCGTCGCCGGCGTTGATCACCGCCGCCGGCGTCCAGCCGGCCACGAGCTGCGCCGCTCCGGCGTGGGGCGAGCGGATCACGATCGCCGCCGGGTCATAGGCCGACAGCGTCTGGATCGTGTCCTTGAGCGACTCGCCCTTGTCGACCGACGATCCGGCCGAGCGGACGCTGACCACGTCGGCCGACAGCCGCTTGGCCGCGAGCTCGAACGACGAGCTCGTCCGTGTCGAGGCCTCGTAGAACAGGTTGACCACCGTGCGGCCGCGTAGCGCGGGGACCTTCTTGATCGCGCGGCCGGAGACCTCGGCGAAGGACTCGGCGCGGTCGAGGATCCGCTCGATCCCGTGGCGATCGAGATCATCGATCGAGATCAGGTGTCGTTGCGTCATGCCGCCTCCCGCTCGGGCTTCGTCGCTGGACCGATCGTGACCTCGTCCACGCCGTCGACCTCCGCGACCCGGACGTTGACGCGCTCATCATGCGAGGTCGGCAGGTTCTTGCCGACGTAGTCGGGCCGGATCGGGACCTCGCGGTGGCCCCGGTCGACGAGCACCGCGAGCTGGATCCGGGCGGGGCGGCCGTAGTCGAAGATCTCGTCGATCGCGGAGCGCACCGTGCGGCCGGTGTAGAGCACGTCGTCGACGATCACGATCGTGCGGCCGTCGATCGGGAACTCGAGATGGGTCGAGTGCACGACCGGAGCGCTCGGGCGGCTCTGGTAGTCGTCGCGATAGAAGGCGATATCCACGTCGCCGAGCGGGACGTCGGTCTCGAGCAGCTCGCTCGTCAGCGCGTGGATCCGCTGGGCAAGGATCGCGCCGCGGCGGTGGATGCCGACGATCGCCACCGGGTGGTCTGGGTTCTTCTCGACGATCTCGTGAGCGATCCGCACGAGCGTGCGGCGAATGTCGTCGCGGTCGAGGACGACCGTGGTGGCTTGCAACGTGGTCCTTCCTGGTCTCGCTGGACCGGGTTAAAGGTGCCGACGTGTTGGAGCCTAGCAAGGGCACCCGACGCCGGCGGCCCTACGTCTGGGCCGGCTCCGGTGCGGCGGCGGGCTCCTGACGACGTGCGTCCCAGCGTGCGAGCTCGGGCTCGCCGCGCTCGGGGAAGGGCACCTCGATCGTGTCGAAGTCCCGCGGCAGCACGGTGCTCGCGAACACCGCGCGCGCCTCGTCGCGCAGTAAGCCGACCGGGTAGCGCATCGAGAAGTGGTTGAGCGCCAGCAGCCGCACCTCGGCCCGTGCCGCGATCGCCGCCGCCTGGGCGGCGGTGGAGTGGCGGGTCTCGCGCGCGCGCCCGAGCTCCTCCTCCGCGAACGTCGCCTCGTGGACCAGCACATCGGCCTGATGCGCCGCGATCGCGAGCGTCTCGCACGGCATCGTGTCGCCGGAGAAGACCAACTTGCGCCCCCGCCGGGGCGGCCCGAGCACCTGCTCGGGCGAGACCCCCTTGACCGTCTCGCCCTGCTGCAGGCGGCCGAACTCCGGCCCGGGCGCGAGCCCCAGCCGCACCGCCGCCTCGGGATCGAACACACCGGGACGCTCGTCCTCGAACAGCGCGTACCCGAACGCCGGCCCGCGATGGGTGACCGGGAACGGCGCGATCCGGTACCCGCCGCGCTCGAGAACGTCCCCCGGCTCGAGCTCCACCAGTTCGAGCGCGAAGCTCACCCGCCCCGCCGCCCGCATCGCCAACGCCATCAGATCGCGCAGCCCGCCCGGCCCGTAGACGGTCAGCGGCCGGTCGCGGCCCCGCAGATCGAACGTCTTCAGCAGACCCGGAAGCCCCAGCCAGTGGTCGGCGTGGAAGTGGGTGAGGAAGATCTCGGTCAGCTCGGTCAGCCCCACCGAGGCAACCAGCTGCCGCTGCGTTCCCTCGCCGCAGTCGAACAGGATCCGGTCCCCACCGCGCCTGACCAGCAGCGCCGGCAGTCCGCGCCTGGCCGTCGGGATCGAGCCGGCGGTGCCGGCAAAGAAGATCGACAGGTCCATGGGCGTGGGTCAGTGTGCCAGCCGGCGCTGCTGGTTGGGGTGCAGGTGCACTCCAGGTGGGGCGGGTCCGGGTAAAGCGCTGCAACTGAGTTCCGGCCCCCGGAACTCAGTTGCAGCACTTCGGCGGGACACAGCGTCAAGCGCCCCGTCAGTCGATTGCCACCAGCTCGAATTCCACCCGGCCACCCTCGACCCGCGCGATCCCCATCGTGTGCGCCGGCGCCCGGCGCCGTTCGGTCGGGCTACCGGGGTTGAAGATCTGAAACCCGTCGGTGGCGCGTTCGTGCAGCGGCATGTGCGAGTGGCCGAACACCACCGCATCGGCCTCCGGAAACCGCTTCCGCAATCGCTCGAGCCGGCCCGGTGAGGGCCCCGCGTCGTGAACGATCCCGATCCGGACGCGGTCGACGGCGAGCACACGCGCCTCGGGCAGCGCCACGCGCAGCTGCTGATCGTCGACGTTGCCGTGCACCGCCACCACCCGCCCGAGCTCTTGCAGATCGCGCAGCACCGTCAGCGTCATGAAGTCGCCGGCGTGGACGATGACCTCAGCGGTCCGCAGCCGCTCCACGCATCGCTCCGGCAGCCTCCGGTATCCGCGCGGCAGGTGCGTGTCCGAGATGATGGCCAGCTCCACGGTAACCTTCCTTCCCCCCAGGCGCCCGTAGCTCAGGGGATAGAGCGTTCGCCTCCGGAGCGAAAGGTCGCAGGTTCAAATCCTGCCGGGCGCGTGACGTGGCCGGTCGCGCTGCCGGGCGCGTGACGGAGCCGGTCGCGCAACCACGCCGTCGCGAGCGCTCATCGTCCGGGGTGCGTGCCATCTCGCGCCCGTTGCTTCAACGCTTCGCGACATCGGCCGATAACTCTCGTGAAGGGGCGCGGCTCCCTCCGAGAGCCTCCCCGGGCGTGATGCCCGGGGAGGAGTCGCCGCGACGCTGCGAGGCAATCGCCAAACCGCTCGGACAGGCCGCGCGGCCCGGCCGGGCCGCTGGATCGGGGGGAGGTCGGCCGGGTATCCCCGCATGTCGACAAGGGGGCGCGTCGCACACGCGGGACCGCGCGTCCCCACGCTAGGCGCGCGCCTGCACCCGCGCAACGGTCGTGTCGGGTAGGAAACGTCACGAACATGCCATCGCGGCGGGGCGAACCGTGCCGAGACTCGCCGGCCGCCCTCGATGGGCAACCACGATCGTTCGCCGCGCAACTACATCGGTCGGGGCGCCGTCAGCCCCGACCTTCGGCCGCCGCGCCCCTACGCCCGCCCGTGGTGGACGGCCTCGATGTTGTGCCCGTCGGGGTCGAGCACGAACGCGCCGTAGTAGTCCTCGGAGTACTCGGGGCGCAGCCCCGGAGGCCCGTTGTCGCGTCCGCCGGCGGCCAAGGCGGCGGCGTAGAACTCGTCGACCTGCTCGCGGCGGTCGGCGGCGAAGGCGACGTGCGAGGGCGACTCGGTCCCGTACGCGGTGGAGATCGCGAAGTCGGTGGCCTCCTCGAGCCCGAACTCGACCTCGTGGGTGCCCTCCCGCCAGGTGCCGATCTCGGCGAACCCGAGCGGGGTGAGCACGTGGCGGTAGAAGTCGCGGGAGCGCGCCAGGTCGCTCACGCCGATGGTGATGTGGTCGATCACGACACGCCGCCGGGGCATGGCCGCGACTCTAGTGGTTCCAGTGGGCACCACGCGCGCCCTCCCTGCCGCCGCCCACCACGAACCCACGCCACGAGCCGGCGCTCCGCTCTTCAGACCAGCCGCCCGACGTCCTGCTCGAGCTCGCCGCCGAGCACCTCCAGCTCGTGCAGCACCGGCCGCTTGAACGTGCTGCCCGAGCGCAGGGTCGCGAGCGCGCAGGCCAGGAAGCAGGCGGCCCCGAGCGCGGTGTTGACGTTGGCGGCGGCGAGATCGACGATCGAGCCCGTCGTGGGCACGACGTACCCCGCGATGGCCGAGATGCCGAAGAAGATGCAGCCGAGCAGGTTCACGCCCGGCTGCCACCATCCCTGGCTACCGCGCGCGGGCAGCCAGCCGCGTCGGGCCGAGGCGCGGTAGGCGATCACGCCCGAGACCAGGAAGCAGACCGAGCCGAACGCATCGGGGCGCCACACGAGCTTGTCGTAGTTGGAATCCGACAGCGCGGTGCTCATGCCCTGATAGGTGGTCAGGTTGAAGAACAGGGTGCCCGCCGACTGGACGATCGCCGCCCACCACGCCGCGCGCCCGGCCCCGGGCGCGCGGCGGCCGGCGAAGGCGAGCCAGGACTGAATTGCGCCGCCGGCGGTGAACAGGATCGAGCCGACGAAGAACGTGATGCCGTCCGCGGCGGCTCCGACCAGCTGGGCGTAGCCCGGGAACGGCCCGATCAGGAAGCACGTCGATCCGAGCGCGAAGCACAGCGCCATCCAGCGATCACGGTTCATGCCGGGGCTCGGAACGGCGGCGTGGTCTGGGGCCGTCGATGCGGCGTGGTCTGCCATCGGGGCGCACTATCACCGCCCCGGTGCGCGACCTGCATCATCCCAACCGGATGAAGCCGCCGGCCCGCGAGCGGTCCGGTTCGCCGAGGTCACTCAGGTCACCTCGCCCGCGAAACGGATGGCGGCCGTCCCGGGCGTCTGTCAGGATCGCCTCAACCATGGAACATGAACACACTCAACACATCGCCGCACCGCCGGATCAGGTGTTTGCCGTCCTGGGGGACCTCAAACGGTTGCCCGAGTTCGTTCCGCAGATGACGGGTGCCCACGCCGGTGACGGGGACTCCGTCACCGTCGATGCACGCTACGAGGGCCACACCCAGCACGGTGAGGGGTGGTTCCGCAAGGACGAGGACCGCCATCGCGTCGAGTGGGGCTCACGGTCGACTGAGTACCACGGCTGGATGCAGGTGGATGCCGACGGTGACGGCTCGCGCCTGACGCTGTTCCTCGCCACGTCGCGCGGCGACGCTCCCGACCAAGAGGTGATGGGCACGCTCGACGCCATCCGCCGCTTGGTCGAGGCGCAGATCTGACCGCCCGGCGCACGCCCGATCAGCGGACGAAGCCGTCCCCGACCGGGGACGGCTTCGCGCGTTCACCCCCGGGATCGTCAGCCGAGGAACGGCTTGAGTTTCTTGACCGTGTTGGGGATCGTGTCGGTCTTCGGCAGCGACGGCAGCACGCCGTGGCCACCGAGGTTGCCGGCGGGGCCGGCACCGGCAGCAGCGTCGAAGAAGCTGAAGTGCGTCGCCTCGTTGGCCGCGACCTTCGCGGCGATCACCTTCAGGTCCGTCGAGCTGAGGGTCTTGACCGCACCGAGGTAGGCCTCGACGAACGCCGTCTTGAGGACGACACCCGTGTTGAGCAGCGACTGACCGGTCTTGGTCGCGCTCGGCGGGATCGCGAATTTCAGGTTCTTCGGGTCTTCGACCCGAGCGCAGCGATGTGAAGAAACTTAGAGCGGGCGGCCCCCGGAGCTCACGGCCCGGCGGTGGGCGCGACCTTGGCCGGAACGCCGGCCGGCGCGACCGGATCACGCGGCGCCGCGTCACCGGCCGCCGCGGGGTCCGGTGTCGAGCGGGCGGCCAGCGCCGTGCCGGCCGCGCACGACCCGAGGCTGGCCAGCGCGGCCAGGATGATCGCGGCCCCTTCCCCCGCCCGCAGCACGTGCGAGCTCAGCCCGAGCTTGACCACCGCCGCGGGAACGCCGAGCTGAGCGCTGACGATCAGCCCGGTCCACATCGGCGTGCGGACGATCCCGGCACCGACGAGGTGGGCCACGAGGATGCCCACGATCAGCGCACCGGTGAGCTCGAGCTCGGTCGGATTCTGGACCAGCGCGCGCACGTCGAGACTGGCGCCGAGCACCACGAAGAAGATCGGGACGAGGAAGCCGGCGCCGACGCCCGAGACCTGCTCGGAGAGCCGTGCCGGGCCACCTTCGTAGGCGACGAGGAGCCCGGCGGCGAAGCCCGCGATCATGATGCTCGTGCCGATGCCCTCGGCGACGGCGCAGAGGCCGAACAGCGCGATCAGCGCGAAGCGCAGATCGAGCGCCCAGGCCTTGCGCCCGGACTGGCCCCGGATGTTGCGTACCTCCCTTCGGCGCTGCAGCAGACGCACGCCGAGCAGGACGATCGCCGCGCCGGCGGCGACGGCGAGCACACCGAGGCCGGCCGTGAGCGCCTTGGAGGGATTCATCACCAGCGGAACGGCGACGATCGTGGCGACATCGGCGACCGTCACCCAGGCCATCGCGAGCAGCGCCCGGTCGGCGCCCACGCCGGCCTCCTGGAGCGCGGGGAGCACGATCGCGGCCGACCCGGTGGCCAGCAGGATCGCCCAGATCGCCGGGTGACCGACCCCGAGTCCGCGCGCGATCAGCAGGCCTCCCCCGACCCCCACCACGGCGCTCGCGGCCACCGCCACGGCCCCCTTGCGCAGCGACCCGAGCAGCGCCCGGTTGCGCAGCGGCACGTGCATCCCCGCCACCATCATCAGCACCGCGAACCCCATCGTGCCCAGGAACGCGATCGTCGGATTGTCCGCCTTGATCAGCCCGGCGCCGGTCTTGCCGAGCGCGATCCCGGCCAGCAGCTCGCCGACCACGACCGGGATCAGGACCCGGCGCGAGGACGCCAGCAACGGCCCGAGCAGGCCCGCGACGATGATCAAGGTGATCTGACCGAAGCTGACCATCCGACTGACCATACGTCACGGTGCCGACGCCCGCGATGGTGAAATGGCTCCGCCCTTCGGGCTCCGCCGGGTTTTCTGGTTCGTTCACATCGGGCGGCGTAGTCTCGTCTCATGTTCCTATTTCGTCACAAGGCCGCCATGGTCGACCCGTCCGAAGCCCTGCCCGGACGGGATCGCGCCATGCGCGTGGCACCGCAACACTTCGTGCTGGGCACGCCGCTTCAGCCCCCCTTCCGTGAGGGGTATGAGCGCGCGATCGTCGGGATGGGCTGCTTCTGGGGCGCCGAGCGGGTGTTCTGGCAGGCACCCGGCGTCTACACGACCGCCGTCGGCTACGGGGGCGGGTTCACGCCGAACCCGACCTACGAGGAGGTCTGCAGCGGCCGCACCGGCCACACCGAGGCCGTGCTCGTTGTGTTCGACCCGGCGAAGACCTCATACGCCGAGATCCTGAGGCTGTTCTGGGAGAACCACGACCCGACCCAGGGCATGCGCCAGGGCAACGACGTGGGCACGCAGTACCGCTCGGCGATCCTGTGGACCAGCGACGAGCAGCGCGCCGTCGCCGAGGCCTCCAAGGCCGGCTACGGCGAGCAGCTGCGGGCCGCCGGCTACGCCGACATCACGACCGACCTCGAGCCCGCGGGCGAGTTCTATTACGCCGAGGACTACCACCAGCAGTACCTGGCCAAGAACCCGAACGGCTACTGCGGTCTCGGCGGCACGGGCGTCAGCTGCCCGGTCGGGTTGAGCTCGACGCCGGCCGGCTGAGACGGTGGGCGCGCTCGCGCCGCCCACCCTCGACGATCCGCGACGCGGTTCAGCCGCCGGCGACGGCGGGCAGAATCGTGACCTCGTCGCCCTCGGAGACCGGCGTGTCGAGCCCATCGAGAAAGCGGATGTCCTCGCCGCCCACGTACACGTTGACGAAGCGCCGCAGGCCGCCGTCTTCGGCGATCCGAACCCGCAGCTCACCGAAGCGGGCATAGAGGGCGTCGAGCACCTCGCCGACGGTGGCGCCGTCGACGGTCGCGGTGGCCGCGCCGTCGGTCGCGGCCCGTAGCTGGGTCGGGATCTTGACTGTGACCGCCATCGTCGTCCGCTACGCCGCCACCGCGTCGGCCGCGGCAGCCTGCTCGAAGGACGCCAGCGACGCATCGATCTCCCACGTCTCGAACGTCCCGCGGACGCAGTCGAGCGTCTTCAGGCCCTCACCCGTGATCACCGCGACAACGCGCTCGGAGGGATCGATATCGCCGCGTCCGGCGAGTTTGGCCAGCACGGCCACGGTCACGCCGCCGGCGGTCTCGGTGAAGATCCCCGTCGTCTCCGCGAGCAGCCGGATCCCCAGCTTGAGCTCGTCGTCGGTGACCGAGTCGATCGAGCCCCCCGTGCGACGGGCGAGATCGAGCGCGTAGGGACCGTCGGCCGGATTGCCGATCGCCAGCGATTTGGCGATCGTGTCCGGCTTGACCGGGCGGCACACGTCCTGGCCGGCCTCGAACGCCGTCGCCACCGGCGAGCAGCCGGCCGCCTGCGCGCCGTTCATGATCGGCAGCTCACCCGAGAGCAGCCCCGCCTCGGTCCACTCCTCGAATCCCCGGGCCAGTTTCGTGAACAGCGATCCGGAGGCGATCGGGCAGACGATGCGATCGGGGATCTCGAAGCCGAGCTGCTCGGCGATCTCGAACGACAGCGTCTTTGAGCCCTCGGCGTAGTACGGACGCATGTTGATGTTCACGAACGCCCAGTCGTGTTCGCCGGACAGCTCGGTGCACAGACGGTTGACGTCGTCGTAGTTGCCGCGGACCGCGACGAGATGCGTCCCGTACACGCCGGTGGCGAGGATCTTCTGCTCCTCGAGGTCCGACGGGATGAACACGTAGCTCTCGAGTCCGGCCGCCGCGGCGTGCGCGGCCACGGCGTTGGCCAGATTGCCGGTCGACGCGCAGGCGATCGTCTCGAACCCGAGCTCGCGCGCCCGCGCCAGCGCCACCGCTACGACCCGGTCCTTGAACGAGTGCGTCGGATTGGCGGCATCGTTCTTGATCCACACCTCACGCAGGCCGAGACGCTCGGCCAATCGGTCGGCGCGCAAGAGCGGCGTCCAACCCGCCGGCAGCAGGCCCTTCGGCGGCGCCGACAGCGGCAGGAAGTCGGCGTAGCGCCAGATCGAGTGGGGGCCGGCCTGGATGCGCCGTTTCAGCTCGTCGGCATCGGTGTCGGCGCGCGACGCGTAGGCGACCTCGAGCGGCCCGAAGCACCGCTCGCACACGTATCTGGCGTCAAGCGGATAGGTGGTCTTGCACTCTTTGCAGCGAAGAGACTCTGGCGGCATATGTCAAGAAACCTCCGCCGGGGTCTGTGGTCGGAGGCCCTTGTGAAACCGCCCTTTCCACATCTCCCAGGCCTTGTTGTTGGAGCCTGATGGAATTGGCACCTTTCCCTCTCGGGAGGTTGCCGGGGTCTCGTAGGGCCATATCCCTCCACCCCTCTGGATGCGTACTGCTATGTGGCGCGGAGTATAGCCAGAGGTTCGGCAGGGTGGCAAGATGCTCGAGCGCGCTCGCGGCGGCGGCACATCTGTGAGGCCTGCACGTAACGACCGTCACATGGCGGTGTTCAGGTGATGCGCATGGCCGCCACCTCAACGGATCCGGTGCAGCGTCTCGAGGCGTCGCTCGCGCTCGGCGCGAGCGCTCCCAGCAAGCGCATGCTGATGATCGTCAACCCGTACGCGACGACAGTCTCGGACCGTCTCAGGAACCTCGTCGTCTACGCGCTCCGGGGACGCTACAAGGTCGATGCGATCGACACCGAGGCACGCGGGCACGCCACCGAGCTGTGTCGCGAGGCCGCTCAGGAGGGCTACGACGTCGTCGTCGCGTTCGGTGGCGACGGGACCGTCAACGAGGCGGCCAACGGTCTGGTGGGGTCCGACACGCCGCTGAGCTGCCTGCCCGGCGGCCGCACGAACGTCTACTGCCGGATGCTCGGCATCCCCACCGATCCCGTCGACGCGACCGAGCACCTGCTGCGGATCGCCGACGAATGGCATCCCCGCCGGGTCGACATCGCCCGCGTCAACGAGCGCTATTTCACCTTCTCGGCCGGCGTCGGCCTCGATGCCAGCGTGGTCGAGCGGGTTGACGCCCATCCCCGGCTCAAGGCGCGCGTGGGCGAGTGGTACTACACGTGGACCGGCGTGCAGACGTTCCTGCGCCGCTATCTCGTCCGGCCCCCGCGGCTCGAGATCGAGGTCGGCTCCCAGCGCTTCTCGGGCGTGACGGCGATCATCCAGAACGCCGATCCGTACACGTATTTCGGCGACCGTTCCGTCCACCTCGCCGAGGGGGCGGCGCTCGACAGCCGCGACCTCTCGGGCGTTGTGCTCACCCGCGCGAACCCGATCGACGTCCCCACCATCACCTGGCGGGCGCTGCTCGGCGGGCCCAAGCTCGCCGGCCACCGCCGGGTGCGCGCGTTCAACGGGGCGACCCACCTGCGCATCCGCTCCATCGACGGCCGCCCGCTGCCCCTCCAGGTCGACGGCGACTACATCGGTGAAGCGCCCGGGGCCGCCTTCTCGGTGATCCCGCAGGGCATCGCCGTCGTGTCGTGACGTTCGTCCAGTGTTGCGATACGGGGACTCGGTGGCACCGAGAGTGGTGCCAGGTGGATGCTGCGCAAGGACGCAGGAGCCGACGCGCAGCAGCGCTGCGCGAGGCGACGAGGACACAGCGCAGCGCCGCCGGGGGCCGCTCGAATGCCGGCGAATCCCCGAATCGCGGCACAAGCCCGGTGGACCGCCGGCGCCGGCACGCCTATCATCGCCGCGGTCGTGAGACGCGCCGCCCCCCTGATCGCCGCCCTGGCGCTCCTCATCCCCGCGCTGGTGGCCGCCCACCCCCTTCCGGGCGCTCCGCGCTGCCGCGTGTTCCCGGCTGACAACGCGTGGAATCAGCGCGTCGACCGGCTGCCGGTGGCCCGGAACTCGGCCGCGCTGATCGCGTCCATCGGTCTCGGCGCGCCCGTCCATCCCGACTTCGGCGCCGGCCTCTATGACGGCGAGCCGATCGGGATCCCGTTCGCCGTCGTGTCCGCCCGCACCCGGCGGGTGCCGGTCAGCTTCCAGTACGCCGGTGAGTCCGACGGCCGGCTCTACCCGTTGCCGCGCGGGGTGCCGATCGAGGGCGGCTACGGATCCAGCGGCGACCGGCACGTGATCGTCGTGGATCGCAGCACGTGCCGGGATTACGAGCTCTACGCCGCCCACCCGCGGCACGGGGGTGCGAGCTGGACCGCCGGGTCGGGCGCGATCTTCAACCTCCGCTCCGACCACCTGCGGCCGAGGGGTTGGACCTCGGCCGACGCCGCCGGGCTGCCGATCCTGCCCGGCCTCGCGCGCTACGACGAGGTGGCTGCGGGCTCGATCGACCACGCGCTGCGCTTCACGGCGCCCGACACGCGGATGGCCTACGTGTATCCGGCCCGGCACTACGCCTCCTCCTCGAGCGATCCGTCGCTGCCGCCGATGGGCCTGCGTGTGCGTCTGAAGGCGAGCGTCGACATCTCGCGTCTGCCCCGCCAGGCGCGCGTGGTCGCGACGGCGCTCAAGCGCTACGGGATGATCCTGGCCGACAACGGCTCGCCGTGGTACATCTCGGGCGCGCCCGATCCGCGCTGGAACAACGACGCCCTGCACCTGCTCGACGAGCTGAGCGGTCGCGACTTCGAGGTCGTGAACACCAGCTCGCTGCCCCACCCGCGCGGCTGAGCCGCGAAGCTCGGGCGGCCGGATACCCGTCAGGGGCGAAGCTCACGGCGACCCGGTTTGGGGGGGCGAATTCCGCGGGCCGCGCAGCTCTGGATGCCGTGACACCTGGCCTGCGGCTGACCGACCGCGACGCACAGCTGCTCGAGTTCGCCGCCGAGCACCGGCTCGTGCTCGCCGTGCACGCGCAGGCGCTGGTCGGGACCTCGCACGACGCGGCGGAGCGCCGCCTCCGGATGCTGGCCGGCGCGGGGCTGCTCGTCCGTCGAGCCCGGTTCCAGGGACAGCCGGGCTGTTTCCACATCACGAAGCGGGGGCTGGCCGCGACCGGCAGCGAGCTTCCGGTCCCGCGCGAGGATCTCCGCTGCTACGCCCACGACGTCGGCATCGCCTGGCTGTGGCTGGCCGCCGCCCGTGGCGCGTTGGGTCCCACGCGCGCGATCGTGAGCGAGCGCCGGATGCGCTCACTCGACGGCGCGGCGGAGCCCGACGCGGAGCGTCATGGCGTGCGGCTCGGCGGCCTCGGTCCCGGGGGCCTCGAGCGCCGGCACTACCCCGACCTGTTGCTGATCCGGCCCGACGGCTCCCGCGTGGCGATCGAGCTCGAGCTCTCGGCCAAGGGGCGCGTGCGTCGCGAGGGCATCCTCGCGGCCTACGGAGCCGATCCTCGCATCCGGTCCGTGCTGTATCTGACCGATCGCCCTGCGGTGGCCCGCACGATCAGCTCCTCAGCCGCCGGCCTCGGGCTGGCGAGCATCGTGCATGTCCAGCGGTTGAGCTGGGGCGGACCGCGTCCCGGCCTCACGCGCGAGGCGCGGGCGTTGGCGCGCACGCGCGAGCCTGAGCGGGCGGTGGCCCGATGAGGGCGGCGCCTGATCGCCGCTGGCGCCCGTACTGGGTGTTGGTGATCATCCCACTGCTGTTGCTCTCCCCGCCGGCCTGGGTCTCCGTCGCGGCGCTCGCCGGCGCGGCCGGGGCTACGCTGCTCGCCGCTCGGGTCGCGACCGGGCGCGCCACGTCCGTCGCCGCGCCCCGATCCGACGGCGTGCTGCTCGGCTCCGAGCGCGCGGGTCCGGGTGGAGAGCGGCGCCGCAGCGGGCCCGTCTTCCTGACCGACCGCCAGCTGTCTGCCCATGCCCTGATCCTCGGCGCCAGCGGCGCCGGCAAGTCGACCACGCTCTTGCGCATCCTCACCGACACCATCCGGCGCGGCCTGCCGGTGGTGGCGATCGACCTCAAGGGCTCGCCCGCGTTCGTGAACGCCCTCGGCGACGCCGCCGCGGCGGCGGGCCGCGAGTTCGCGCTGTGGACGCCCGACGGCCCGAACCACTGGAACCCCCTCGCCCACGGCAATGCGACCGAGCTCAAGGACAAGCTGATCGCCACCGAGCGGTTCACCGAGCCCCACTACCAACGGGCCGCCGAGCGCTACGTCCAGACGGTCCTGCAGGTCCTGCTCGCGCGCGACTCGGATACCGCACCGACGCTCTCCGAGGTGGTCGCGCTCATGGACCCGCGGCGGCTGGCCGCGAGCCTACGGGCGGCGCCGCAACCGCTGGCGCAGCGTGTCCAGGACTACGTCTCGACGCTGTCCCCCGACCAACTGAGCGCGATCCGCGGACTCGGCACCCGCCTGGCGATCATCAGCGAATCGCACACCGGCGCCTACCTCGGTCCCGGCGCCGGCCGGTCGGTCGACCTGCGCGCGGCGCTGGCCGGCACGCAGGTCGTCGCCTTCAGCCTGAACTCGAGCACGTACGGCAAGCTCGCCGCCCAGCTCGGCACGCTGGTGATCCAGGACCTCGTCACCGCTGTCGGGCACCGGCTGCAGGCTCCCGGCGGCGCTCGCGCCCTGCTCGCGATCGACGAGTTCTCGGCGCTGGGGAGCGACAACACGATCGCCCTGCTCGCGCGGGGCCGCGAGGCGGGCGCAAGCGTGCTGCTCGCCACGCAGGAGCTCGCCGACCTCGATCGCGCCGCCCGGGGACTGCGCGATCAGGTGCTGGGCAACACCGCGGTCAAGATCGCCCATCGCCAGGACGTCCCCGCCTCCGCTCAGGCGATCGCGCAGATGGCCGGGACCGAGACGGTGTGGGAGCACACCCACCGGATCGCCCGCCGGCCCCTGCTCGGAGCCCACGACACCGGCGCCGGCACGCGCCGTGAGGTCGAGCGCTTCGTGATCCATCCCAACGTGATCAGGACGCTGCCCACCGGCGAGGCGGTGCTGATCACGAAGCTGCCGCGCGCGCAGGCCCGCACCGTGCGCGTCCTGCCGCCACCCGCACGTGGCCCGATCGCGCGGCCGCCGCCGGCGCATGGCGGCGGGATCGAGCGCGACTGAGCCGACGGCCGGTTCGGATCGCGCCGTCGAGCGACGCGATCCGGCGGCGGCGCCAGTCGGTTACTCGCCCCAGTGAATGGGGCTGGCCACCGCGGCCTGGGCCGCCGCGACGCGCGCCACCGGCACGCGGAACGGTGAGCAGGACACGTAGTCCAGGCCGGCGCTGTGGAAGAAGGCGATCGACTCCGGATCGCCGCCGTGCTCGCCGCAGATCCCCAACCCCAGCTTCAGGTGGTTCTTGCGACCAAGCCACCCGGCCATCATCACCAGCTGGCCGATTCCCGGTGCGTCGATCGTCTCGAACGGAGAGCGGTCGAGGATCCCCTTGTCGACGTACGGGCTGACGATGCTGCCCTCGATGTCGTCACGAGAGAACCCGAGCCCGGTCTGGGTCAGGTCGTTGGTGCCGAACGAGAAGAAGTCCGCGTGCTCGGCGATCCGGTCGGCGAGCAGGCAGGCCCGCGGCAGCTCGATCATCGAGCCGACGAGGTAGTCCTTGCCGACGTGGAGCCCTTCCTCCGCGGCCACCCGCTCGATCAGCTCGCGCACGACCTCGAGCTCGCGCTCGTAGGCGACGAGCGGAACCATGATCTCTAGGTGCGGCGTCGCGCCCGTCCGCTCTCGCACCGCGACCGCGGCGCGCGTGATCGCCCGCACCTGCATCTCGTAGATGTCCGGATACAGGATGCCCAGGCGGCACCCGCGGGTACCCAGCATCGGGTTGACCTCCTCGAGCGAGCCGACCCGCTCGAGCAACGCTTCGAGCTTCTTCACGTCCTCCTCGGAGCCCGTGTGCCGGGCGCGCTCGAGCTCGACGCTCAGCTCCGTCCGCGAGGGAAGGAACTCGTGCAGCGGCGGATCGAGCAGGCGGATCGTCACCGGCAGCCCCGCCATCTCCTCGAACAGGCCCTCAAAGTCACCCTGTTGCAGCGGCAGCAGCGCGTCCAGCGCTGCCTCGCGGTTCTCGACGGTGTCGGCGAGGATCATCTCGCGCATCTTCGGCACGCGGTCGGAGGCCATGAACATGTGCTCGGTCCGGCACAGCCCGATTCCCTCGGCGCCGTATTCGTGGGCCTTGCGGGCGTCCTCGGGCGTGTCGGCGTTCGTGCGCACGCCGAGGCGCCGCAACTTGTCCGCCCAGCCGAGAATGCGGCGGAAGTCGTCGGTCATCTCGGGCGCCACGACCGGCACCTCGTCGGTCGTGATCGCACCCGTCGTGCCGTCGATGCCGATGTGATCGCCTTCGCGGATCACGATCCCGTCGACGTGGATCACGCCGCGGGCGACGTCGACCTCGAGCTGAGAGGCGCCGACCACGCAGGGGCGGCCCATGCCGCGGGCCACGAGCGCGGCGTGCGAGGCCTTGCCGCCCTCGGAGGTGAGGATTCCCTTGGCGGCGTGGAATCCGGCCACGTCCTCGGCTTCGGTGAACGGACGCACGAGCACGACCGAGCGACCCTGCTCTGCCGCAAGGACAGCCGAGACGGCCGTGAACACGACCTCTCCCTGGCCCGCGCCGGGCGACGCGGGGACGCCGTGCGCGACCACCGTGTAGTCCACGGCGGGGTCGAAGGTCGGGTGCAGGAGCGCCTCGAGCTTGGCGGCGTCGAGCGTGGCCAGCGCCTGGGCCTCGCTCAGCAGGCCCTCGTCGACCGCGTCGCAGGCGAACCTGAGCCCAGCCTGCGCGGGGCGCTTGGCCACGCGCGTCTGGAGCATGAACAGGCGGCCGTCCTCGATCGTGAACTCCGTGTCCTGCATGTCGCCGTAGTGGCGCTCGAGCTTGCTCAGGATCTCCATCAGCGTGGTGTGGGCCTCGGGCATCAGCTGTGCGAGGTCCTTGAGGTCCTGCGTGTTGCGCACGCCGCTGACCACGTCCTCGCCCTGGGCGTTGATCAGGAAGTCGCCCGAGGGCTCGGGGCCACCGGTGATCTCGTCGCGGGAGAACGCAACCCCGGATCCGGACGTGTCGCCCTTGTTGCCGAACACCATCTGCTGCACGTTGACGGCGGTGCCCCAGTCGTCGGGGATCTTGTTGATCCGCCGGTACGCGGTGGCGCGCTCGCCGCGCCAGGAGTCGAACACGGCCCGTACGGCCGCGTCGAGCTGCTTGCGCGGATCCTGCGGGAAGTCCTCGCCGGTGTTCTCCTTCAGCAGCACCTTGAAGCGCTCGACCAGCTCCTGTAGGTCCTCCACGGTGAGATCGGTGTCCATCTTCACGCCGCGCGCCTTCTTGACCGCTTCGATCGCCGCCTCGAGCTTGTCGCCGGGCACGCCGCGGACGACGTTGGCGAACATCTGCACCAGCCGCCGGTAGGAGTCCCAGGCGAACCGGGGGTTGCCGGTCACCTTGGCCAGGCCCGAGACCGATTCATCGGTCAGGCCCAGGTTGAGCACCGTGTCCATCATCCCGGGCATCGACGCCCGAGCACCCGAGCGCACGGAGACCAGGAGCGGGTCGTGGGCGTCGCCGAGCTGTCGTCCCGCGGCGTGCTCGAGGCGCTCGAGGGCGGCATCGATCTGATCCTGCAGACCAGCCGGATAGACACGATCGGAGCCCATGTAGGCGACGCACGCCTCGGTCGTGATCGTGAACCCGGCGGGGACACGACTGGCGCCGAGAATGCGCGTCATCTCCGCGACATTGGCGCCTTTTCCTCCGAGCAGGTCGCGCATCTCGCGAGAGCCTTCGGCGAAGTCATATACGTACTTGCGTTTTCTCTTGGACACGGTTCCTCACTCAGCCTCATGGACGGTGCACGACGGTCGTTTCAGCATATTGCGACGATTGGCACGCGATTCGTTAATCTGGGGCCCACGTTCGGAGCGCGGGACCGGAGTGGAGGATCGATGCGTCCAGGGGCGACGGTCGGGAGCGGTCCGATGACCGGCATCCTCGACGGCATGCCCTGTCGCGGTGGCGGCTCGACGCCGGTGTCGGCCGGCCGGCGGGGGCGCGCGATCGCTCAGCCGGCGCCCGGGGTGACCCGGTAGGCGTCGAACACGGCGTCGATGTTGCGCAGGCGGTTGATCGTCTGGTCGAGCGTGCGGGTGTCCCCCACCTCGACCACGAACCGATTCTTGACCATCGGGTGGTTGACGGTGCAGCGCGCCTCGAGGATGTTGACCCCGCCCTCGGCGAAGGTCCGCGACATGTCCTCGAGCAGGCGGTGGCGATCCCATCCGTCGACCTCGATCTCGACCCGGAACGACGTCTCGGCGTCTCCGTCCCACGACACCGGTGTGAAGCGGTCCGGATCCTTTTTCAGCACGGCGACGTTGGGACAGTCGTCGCGATGGATCGTGATCCCCCGCCCGAGCGAGATGTAGCCCACGATCGGGTCGCCGGGGACCGGACGGCAGCACTTGGCCATCCGCAGCATCACCTCGTCGATCCCGTCGACGGAGATCCCGTAGCGCGAGGACGAGGTCGTCGGCCGCGAGCGGCGCCGCCGCGTCTGCAGCAGATCATCGGCCGCCGTCGGCTCCGACTCGGCCGCCTCGCCCTGCTTGAGGCGCTGCATCACCTTGTTGACGACGATCTTGGCCGAGATCTTGGCCCCGCCAAGCGCGATGTAGAAGTCGTCGGCCTTGCGGAACCCCATCTCGCGGATCACATCGGCCAGCAACGGTGAGCCGACGATCTTCTGTGCCGGCAGGCCCTGCTTCTTGAGGTGCTCCTGAAGCAGCTCTCGGCCGGTGTGCTCGGTGTCCTTGCGCGACTCGGCCTTGAACCACGCCTTGATCTTGTTGCGCGCGCGGGTCGTCTTGACCAGCGCCAGCCAGTCGCGCGACGGCCCCCGCTCGCGCTTGGAGGTGAGCACCTCGACGATCTCGCCCGAGCGCAGCTGGTAGGACAGCGGCACGATCTTGCCGTTCACCTTCGCACCCACGCACCGGTGCCCGACGTCTGTGTGGATCTCGTAGGCGAAGTCGAGCGGAGTCGCACCTGCGGCGAGGGACTTGACCTCGCCCTTGGGCGTGAACACGAACACCTCGTCCTCGAATAGGTCGACCTTGAGCGTCTCCATGAACTCACGCGGATCCGACAGGTCCTGCTGCCAGTCGAGCAGCGAGCGCAGCCACTTGAGCCGGCTCTCGGTGTCCCGCGGGCCGCCGGCCGGGTTGGCCTTGGCCTTGCCCCCGGAGCCGTCCTCCTTGTACATCCAGTGCGCGGCGATCCCGAACTCGGCCAGATCGTGCATCTCCCGCGTCCGGATCTGGATCTCGAGCGGCCGTCCCTCGGGGCCAATCACCGTCGTGTGCAGCGACTGGTACATGTTGAACTTGGGCATCGCGATGAGGTCCTTGAACCGTCCCGGCAGCGGCTTCCACAGCGAATGGATCACCCCGACGGCGCCGTAGGTGTCCTTGACCGAGTTCACGATCACCCGCATCGCGGTCAGGTCGTAGATCTCGTTGAACTCGCGGCCCTTCTTGGTCATCTTCGAGTAGATCGAGTAGAAGTGCTTGGCGCGGCCGGAGATCTCGGCTTCGATGCCGAGCTCGTCGAGCTCCTTGGCCAGGTACTCGCCGGCCTGGTTGACGTAGCGCTCCCGCTCGGCGCGCTGCTGCGCGACCAGGCCCTTGATCTCGTTGTACTTGCGCGGGTGCAGCGTCTGGAAGGCGAGGTCCTCGAGCTCCCACTTGATCGCGTGGATACCGAGCCGGTGGGCGATCGGGGCGTAGATGTCGAGCGTCTCGCGCGCCTTGTCCATCTGCTTCTGCTTCGGCATCGCGGCGATCGTGCGCATGTTGTGCAGTCGGTCGGCGAGCTTGATCAGGATGACCCGGATGTCCGTGGCCATCGCGACCATCATCTTGCGGTAATTCTCCGCCTGCGCCTCGTCGCGGGACTGGAAGGTGAGCCCGGTGAGCTTGGTGACGCCGTCGACCAGGCTCGCGATCTCCTCGCCGAACTCCGAGCTCACGTCCTCCAGCGACGCGGTCGTGTCCTCCACCGTGTCGTGCAGCAACGCCGCGCACAGTGTCTCGGTATCCAGCCGCATCCCGGCGCAGATCTTGGCCACGCCGACGGGATGGTTGATGAAGTCCTCCCCGGAGCGCCGCAGCTGGTCGGCGTGCTTGACGCAGGCGTACACGAACGCGTCCTCGACCCGCTGGCGGTCGACCTCGACCGCAGCCTGGTCGGCGTGCTCCTCGACGATCGCGAACAGGTCGCCGAGCAGCCGGCGCTCGGTCGCGGTCAGCTCGGCGCGCTCCACGGTACCGTGGGCCTCGGGGTGCGCGACCCGGTCGACGGCCGGACGCGGAGTCGCGATCAATGTCCCGCCGGCGCCGGCGCCGGCGCCGTTGCCGTCGCCGTCAGCGGCACGCGGCTTGCCTGAGCCCGAGCCTGGCGCGGCATTCCCGGCGTCGGACGCCGACGCGCCGGCGCCGTTGCCCTGTTTGGCGCGCGCAGCCGAGCGACTCAGTCGCTTCGCCGGGGTGTTTCGCTGCTCAGGTATCGCCGTCCGTCCTCATATCGCTGTTCATAGGCCACGTACGCCGCGGAGCGCTCGAGCGCCGTCGGCGCCGAGCCCGCGATGGCCATGGCCGGCAGATCCCGGTTGAGGCTGACGAGCTCCAACTCCGCGAGGACCCTGATCAGCCTGCCGGCCAGCCGTGCCGGTCTTGGATGCCGGGCCTCACCGCGGAGCAGTCGCTCGAGCTCCTCACCGGCCGCTCCATCCCGAGCCCTCAGAGCCCGGTACAGAGAGGCGAGCGAAGCGCGGAGACCGTACTCCAACTCGTGCATCTGCACCGCAAAGCGTAGCTCAGCGGTGCCCCAGGCCAGATGGGTAAAGCGCGGGCTCGCGGCACCAGGCCCCGCGGCCGGACCGCCACCCGCCTCCCGCAGCAGTCCGCCGAACGCGCGACAGGCCGGCGGATCGAGCGCGACGAGCTGATCGAAACCAACCGCGATCGCCGGATCGCGGGCCAACGCGTGGTAGGAGATGAGCGAGAAGCCCCCGGTCCGCGCAGCGAGCCCCTCGAGCCGGCGCGGGACGTCGGCGCACACGGCCAGCACCCCTCCCTCGCACGCGAGCGCATCGGCCAGAACCGCGAGCGGACTCTCGCTGCGCCGGTCGATCACGTTCCGGCCCGGCCCGGTCGTCGCCGGCGCCGGCGCTCCCCCGGGTTCCCCGGCGTCCGGCGCGCCTGGCGCGCCAGCCGCGCCCGGAACGACCGCCGCGTCGACGGCCGCATCGAGGTCAGCGTCGAGCTCGGCCAGCGCCTCGTACACGTAGTCGACCGGCTCGCCCAGCACCGCGATCGCCTCCGGGGCGCACGGCTGCGCATGGCGCAGCACGAGCCGGGGCTCGACGACGCCGTTCCACAGGTTGCGCTCGAGCCTGAAGCTGGCGTCGAGCGCGGACTCGCCGTCACCGGGGAGGCGTCCGTCGCAGCCGAACGCGACCGCGTGCGCCTGGGCTCCCCCCGAGCGGACCGAGAAGCGCGCGTGCTTGCCCTCGCCCATCGGCCGCAGGTCCCCGAACCGGGCGCCGGGGATCAGCAGTCGCGGTCCGGGATTACCCATCCCGCACGGCTCGAGCCGCTCGAGCTCCTCGGCCAGCGCGAGGCCGAGATCGCATCCGGAGGCGACCGCGTCGACCCGTTCCACCGGCGTCCGCTGCTCGGCGGTCAGAGCCGCCGCGGCATGGGCCTCGATCGCGGAGCGCAGCGCCTCGACGCGATCGGGCATCACCGTCAGCCCGGCCGCCGCCCGGTGGCCGCCGTAGCGGATCATCTCGCCGGCGGCGCTGTGCAGCGCGCCGAGCAGGTCGAACCCGGGGATGCTGCGCCCGGATCCCTGCGCCGCCGCATCCCCGTCGAGCGCGATCAGGATCGCCGGCCGGTGAAACCGCTCGACGATGCGCGAGGCGACGATCCCGATCACGCCGGGGTGCCAGCCCTCAGCCGCCAGGACGTAGGCGCTGCGCTCGCCGAGCCGGGCCACCTGGGCCTCGGCCTCCCACAGGATGCGCTGCTCCACCGCGCGCCGCTCGAGATTGGCGCGGTCGAGCTCGTCTGCGACCTCCGCCGCGCGCCCCTCATCGGTGGTGAGCAGCAGCTCGAGTCCCGCGTCGGCGCGTCGCAGCCGCCCGGCGGCGTTGATCCGCGGGGCGAGCCGGAAACCGAGCGCGGTCGCATTGAGACCGCTCGGGTCGGTGCGCGAGACGGCCATCAGCGCGCGCAGGCCCGGCTTGGCCGTGTTGGCCATCGCGTGCAGTCCCTCCCGCACAAGCCGGCGGTTCTCGCCCTGCAGCGGCACCAGGTCGGCGACGGTGGCGAGCGCGACGAGCTCGATGTCGTCGGCGATCGTCGCCGCGCCGAGCGCCTCGGCAAGCTTGAACGCGACCCCGGTCCCGCACAGGTCGGGGCACGGATAGCCGCACACGGCGGGATGGACGATCGGCGCATCCGGGAGCACGCCGTCGGGCCGGGGCGCGTGGTGGTCGGTGATCACCACGTCCATCCCTGCCGCCCGCGCGGCGGCCGTCTCATCGACCGCGGTGATCCCGCAGTCGACGGTCACGAGCAGTCGCGTGCCCCGCTCGGCCAGCCGCACCACGGTCGCGGGCGCGAGGCCGTAGCCGTCGTCGATCCGGCTCGGCAGGAACCAATCGACGTCGGCGCCGAGCGAGCGCAGGGCGCGGACCAGGATCGCCGTCGCGCACACCCCGTCCACGTCGTAGTCCCCATGAACGGTGATCCGGCTGCCCGCAGCAACATGCCGGCGGATCAGCTCCAGGGCTCGCTCGATGCCCGCGAACGCCGTCGGGTCGTGGGCCTCCTGCGGCTCGAGGAATGCCGCCGCCACCGCCGGATCGGAAAGGCCGCGCCGCACGAGGATCTGCCCCAGCACATGACTCACGCCCAGCCGGCGCTCGAGCTCCAGCGCGGCCGCGAGCTCGTACCCCCGCAGCTGCAGGCGGGGCGCCGGCGGCCGCGGCCCCCGCGCCGTCCCGTCCTCGGCACCCGGGAGCATGCGCAAAGCCGGTGGTGAGGTCGGGGCCGTCGGGGCCGGCGCCGCCGCCGGGGCCGTCGGGGCCGGCGCCGCCGGGGGAGCGGCGGTTCCGGCGGGGGTGCGGACCAGCGCGGCCTCGAACATGGGCGCAGCCTAGGTGCAGCTCCCGACGGACCCGCGCCCCCGACGCCCTTCCGATCCGAAGTGGGCACACGCCGACACGAAGTCGGCACGTCTGGCGCCCCAGGACGCCGGACGCCGGCGAAGCGCTGCAACTCAGTTTCGGGGGCCGGAACTCAGTTGCAGCACTTGCGTCCACAACGAACCGGGACGGCAGCGAGCGAACCCGGAGCCCCAGCCGCGACCCAGCCGCGACCCAGCCGCGACCCAGCCGCGACCCGGCCGCAGCCGGCCGGCGCCGGCGCCGAGCCCGGACCCCTACGGAAGCGGCGGGCCGGCCTCCGGACCGTCGGCCTCGTCGTGGTGGCGGCGGCCGAAGGTGTGCTGCACCCGATCGAGCGAGTGCTCGACGTGACCGGCCTCGCGCTCCATGGCGCCCAGCGGGGCGAGCATGTTGACGCCCCCAGGAGGCTACTCCGCGACTTCGCTGTGCGCGACCATCGGCTCAGGCGAGCCCGGGAGCGCCGGGCTCGCCGGCGCGCTCGCGGCGCAGCCCCTCGTAATAGACGAGCCCGATGCCGATCACCGCACCCGGGATCGCCTCCACCGCGGTCAGGAGGGTCGTGTCGTGACGACCGGGAATCGCGAAGCCGTTGACGATCAGGCCGAACAGGACGGAACCGATCAGGGCGCCGATGAAAGCGCCGACGATCCCGCCCCAGTAGTGGTCGGGCAGCCAGATCGTGAAGTGCCAGATGGCGAGGCCCATCATCACCCAGGCGAGCATTCCCATCAGCGACGTCTCCCATGCCGGCGGTTGCGCGATTTCGACTTGGACGGCGTCTTCGGCTTCTGGACCGGGGAGACACCCTCGTTCTCGGCGATGTCCGGGGCATGGCCGACGCCGCCGTCCCCGCGCCCAGCGGCTCCGCCGTTGGCGGGGTCGGTGGCGGGCGCCGGCTTCGCCGCCTGGCCGTCGGGCTTGGCGACAGGCGCCGCGGCCGGTTTGGGCGCTGCCTTCGGTGTCTCGGCCTTCGACGTGCTCCGCTTCGCCGCGGCCGCCGCGCCGGCGGCGCCACCCGCGGCCGCCGCGCCGGCGGCGCCACCCCCGGCCGCCCCAGCCGTGTCATCGGTGTCCGCGCTGCGGGCGAGGCGCTTGGTGATCGAGCGGGTCGAGCTGCCGCGCGCGGCGCGCGCCGCGGTCTCCTGGCGCTCGATCTCGACGTCGCGCTTCATCTGCTCGAACTCCGCCGCCGAGACGGTCTCGGGCTCGGGTGTCGTCAGCCGGCCGACCCGCCGCCCGCGCTTCGGCGTCGGATCGACATCGGCGGCGCCCACGGCGTAGGCGGGGACGACGCCCTGCTCGGCCTCGATTCGGCGCCGGCGTGCCCGGAACCCGGACTCGCGCTCCTTCCAGTGCGTGAGCACGGGTGAGGCGATGAAGATCGAGGAGTAGGCGCCCGAGGCGACGCCGATGAGCAGCGCGAAGGCGAAGTCCTTGAGCGTCGCGCCGCCGAACAGGAGCAGCGCCAGGATCGGCATCAGGGTGCACGACGTCGTCGCGATCGACCGCGTCAGCACCTCGGACATGGAGCGGTTGACGATCTGCGAGAAGGCGGCGCGTGGCATCCGCGGGATGTTTTCGCGCACCCGGTCGAACACGATGATCGTGTCGTAGAGCGAGTAGCCCAAGATGGTCAGCAGCGCGGCCACGGTCGCTGTCGTCACCTCCCGGCCCGTCAATGAGTAGATACCGGCGGTGATCAGCAGGTCGTGCATCAGAGCGATCAGCACGGGGACGGCGAACTTCCACTCGAAGCGCAGCGCGACGTAGGCCGAGATGACCAGCAGCGAGGCGATGATCGCCACCACCGCCGAGTTGGCGACTGTCTTGCCGAAGGTCGGGCCGACCGAGTTGCTGGAGAAATCCTGGTTGCCGTTGGCGATGCCGAACTTCGACTGCAGCGTGGAGCGGACCTGCGCGACCTTGGCCGGTTGCAGCTGCTTGGCGGAGATCTGGAAGCCGTTGCGGCCGAGCGTCTTGTCGCCGGCGACCTTCTGCACCTGGGCGTCGCCGGCGCCGGCGGCGGCGAGCACCGAGCGCACCTGCGACTCGCTCGCCGACTGCACGAGACCGACGTCGATCCGGGTGCCGGAGGTGAAATCGATGCCCAGGTTCAGACCCCGCCCGCCGATCGCCAGCGCGCCGATCAGCAGGATCACGCCGGACGTCGTGAAGAAGTACTTCGAGGCGCCCATGAAGTCGAAGCGCCACACCCGTCCGCCCCTGGCGCCGAGCGCCGAGGGGCTCGAGATGATCCGCGAGTCGCCCATCGTCATCAGGATCGCCTGGGTGGCGAGCACGGCGGTGAACAGGGACACGATCGTGCCGATGCCGAGCGTGAAGGCGAATCCCTTGACCTCGGAGGTCGCGAGCACGAACAGGATGAACGCGGTCATGATCGTGACCACGTTGGCGTCGATGATCGCGGTGAGGCCCTTCTTGTAGCCGGTGATGATCGACTGCCGGATCGAGCGCCCGGCGCGCACCTCTTCCTTGACGCGTTCGAAGATCACGATGTTGGCGTCCGCCGCGACGCCGATCGTCAGGATCAGGCCGGCGATCCCCGGCAGTGTGAGCGTGATCGGGATCAGCTTGATCAGCGCGTAGAAATAGATCGCGTAGACGAGCAGGGCGGCGACGGCGATCACGCCGAGCACGCGGTAGAAGATGAGCAGGAAGATCGCCACCACGGCGAGCCCGACGAGGCCGGCGATCAGGCCCTGGTGCAGCGCCTGCTTGCCGAGCGTCGCCGAGACCTGGGACTCGGAGATCAGCTTGAGGTTGATCGGCAGCGCGCCGAGGCGCAGCAGGTTGGCCAGGTCCTGGGCGGACTGAATCGTGAAGCCGCCGGTGATGTCGGCGCCCTGGCCGCCGGTGATCCCGTCCGGATACTGCTTGTAGTCGATCTGCGGCACCGTGACGAGCTTGCGGTCCAGCGCCACGGCGAAGTGCTGGTTCAGCGACTGCCCGAGCCCGCTCACCGTCTGGCCGCGCTGGGCGATCGTGCGCGTGACGTCCTGGAACTTGGTGCCGCCGTTGCCGCTGAACGAGAACGTCACGTCGGGGTTGCCGCCGGAATCGGTGCTCTGGGTCGGGTTCGAGATGTCCGTGCCGAGTAGCGCGACGTGGTCCTTGAGGACGTAGAACTGGGCGGTCGGGTCGTTGAAGTTGGTGGTGTGTGAGGCGCTCGGGTCAGACGCCTGGAGAACGACCGTGCCCGGCTTGATGACCAGCTGCTCGACGCCCGGGTCCGACGCGCTCACACCGGCCGGCAGACCAGAGCTCAGGTCCTGCAGGTTGTCGTCGGGCCCGGAGAGCAGGCAGTGGATCCCGGGCGTGGGCGCCTTCGCCTGCGCCTTGGCGGCGGTTGCGCACGCGGCGCTGCCCGGGGCTCCGAAGTAGTAGTACTCGCTACCGAGGCGAGCGTTGTCCGGGGAGCTCTGCTCGGGCTGGGCCGCCGCGAGCTTGACCGCGTCGTACAGGTTCATGCTGCCGGCGCCCGGCGTGCCCGGCCCGGCGCTGGATCCCTGGCTGACCGTGAGCGCCGTCGTGTCCTGGGCGGCGAGCTGGCTGGCGACGGTCTTGCCGTTCGGCGTGATCGCGTTCGCCTCCCAGTCGTAGAACGCGAGCTGAGCGGTCGTTCCGACCTGTTTCTCGGCCCGGGCGAAGTCCTTGACGTTGGGCAGGCCGACGCTGATCTGGTTCGCACCCGAGGTCTGGATCTCCGGCTCGGCCACGCCGAGCTGGTCGACGCGCTCGCGGATGATGTCCACCGCGCGGCTGAGGGCGTCCTGGGTGACGACCGGGGTCTGCTTGGTCGGCGTGCCCTGGTAGACGAGCTCGACGCCGCCCTTCAGATCGAGCCCGAGCCGCGTCTGGTGGGTGGCGATCACCGCGACGGAGGCGGCGAGGAGCCCCAGAACCAGGAGCAGAATGAAGCCGTTGCGCTGGCGATCGGTCATCGAGCTTGCCTGATGCTAGTGGTCGGCCTGGCGATCCGCCCCCTGAGGGACGATCGCTATCGGTGGTTGGCCGGGGTGAGGACGACGAGGAGTCCGCCCTCGTCGTCGTCATAGGCGGGGAAGATGTCCGCGACCGCCTTGGCGGGAAGATCGCCCTCCGCGTGGACCTCCACCGGCTTGGCCTTGACGCGGACCTCCCATTCGAGCGCGGTGCCCACGTGATCGGTGCCGTCCTCGAACCGCAGCCCGAGCACGTCGTTGACCGGCCGGCCGATGACCTGTTCGGTCCTCAGGCCGGTGAGCTCGAACGACCCCTTGCCGCAGTCGACGATCTTGCCGTCCGAATCGGTGGCGAAGAACGCTGCGTTGGGGGCGGGGTAGTAATCGTCGAGCAGCTCGAACAGGTACGCGAAGCCGCACTTCTCGCATCCCTTGGCATCGCGGCGGAAGCCGGCGGTGCGCTCGGTGGCGATCGACCGGTTCCCGCAGTGCGGGCAGATGAAGTAGTGGGACATCGGCGAATGAGGATAGAGGGCGCGGCGGAGCGGCCCCTCCAGCGCGATCAGAGCAGGGATCCCTGCCCCGGCGCCTCGAGCCCGAGATGCTCGAACGCCCGCCGGGTCGCGGCGCGGCCACGCGGAGTGCGCTCGATCAGCCCGCGCTGGAGCAGGTAGGGCTCGTAGACGTCCTCGATCGTGTCCTGCTCCTCCCCCACCGCGACCGCGAGCGTCGACAGGCCGACCGGCCCGCCGCCGAACTTCTCGCAGATCGCGCGCAGGATCTCGCGGTCGAGCCGGTCGAGGCCGGCGTGGTCGACCTCGAGCATGTCGAGGGCGTCGGCGGCCACGGCTCCGGTCACGACGCCGGTGCTGCGCACCTGGGCGTAGTCGCGCACGCGCTTGAGCAGCCGGTTGGCAACCCGCGGCGTGCCGCGGCTGCGCGCCGCGATCGCGACGGCGCCGTCGTCCTCGATCGCCACCTCGAGCAGCCGCGCGCTGCGGCGCACGATGCGGGCCAGGTCGTGGGGGGCGTAGTGCTCGAGCCGGTGCTGGATCCCGAAGCGGTCGCGCAGCGGCGTGGTGAGCAGGCCGGTGCGCGTGGTCGCGCCGATCAGCGTGAACGGCGGCAGGTCGATCGTGACCACGCGCGCGCCCGCGCCCTGGCCGACGGTGATCGGCAGGCAGCCGTCCTCCATCGCCGGATAGAAGGTCTCCTCGAGCGCCCGCGGCAGGCGGTGGATCTCATCGACGAAGAACACGGCGCGGGGCTCGAGCGCGGTCAGGAGCGCGGCCACGTCGCCCTTGCGCTCGAGCGCCGGGCCGGCCGTCTGCACGAACGGCACATCGAGCTCGGCCGCGACGATCTGCGCCAGCGATGTCTTGCCCAGCCCCGGCGGCCCCGCCAGCAGCACGTGGTCGAGCGCCTCGCCGCGGGTGCCGGCGGCGGCGATCGATACGGCCAGCTGATCCTTGAGCGCTTCCTGGCCGACGAAATCCTCCAGCCGGCGCGGGCGCAGCGAGCGGTCGAGGTCCTCCTCGGGCAGCGCCTCGGACGCCTGGATCCTGGCCGTGCCGGGCCCCGGGGCGGCGTTCATGTCAGCGTCGAGCCGACCGGAGCGCATGCGCGATCAGGTCCTCCGGTCGTTCGCCTTCGGCCCCGTCGAGCAGCTCGTCGGCCTCGCTCAGCGTGTAGCCGAGGCCGAGCAGGCCCTCGCGGGCCAGGCTGAGGGGGTCATCGCCGCGTGAGACCGAGATCGCCTGCTCGGGCAGGGTCACGCCGACCTTTTCGCGCAGCTCGACGATGATCCGCTCGGCCGTGCGCTTGCCGATCCCCGGCACCGACTGCAACCGCGCCGCGTCGCCGGCCGCGAGCGTGGCCAGGAGCTCGCGCGGCGGACCGCCGGAGAGCACGGCCAGCGCCACCTTGGGACCCACCGACTGGACCCCGAGCAGCATCAGGAACAGGTCGCGCTCATCCTCGCTGGCGAATCCGTACAGCGCCAGCGCGTCGTCACGCACGACCATGTGGGTGTGCAGCACGACCTGGCCGCCGACGGTCGGGACCTGCCGGAGCGTCTGGGTCGAGACCGCGAGCCGGTAGCCGACGCCGCTGCAATCGACCACGACGTGGTCGGAGCGGCGCACCGCGACGACGCCGGAGATCAGCGCGATCACGCGCGCATCACCGCCGCGGCGAGCGGAGACCGGTTGGCTTCGCAGATCGCCACCGCCAGCGCGTCGGCGGCGTGGTCGGGCGACGGTGGCGCTGCGAGGCCGAGCAACCGAGCGACCATCCGCCCGACCTGGCCCTTGTCGGCGCGGCCGCTGCCGCACACCGCGGCCTTGACCTGCTGGGGCGTGTAGGAGCGCGAGGGAACGCCGCGCTGACCGGCCGCGAGCAGCACGACGCCGCGCGCCTGCCCGACCGCGAAGGCGGTGCGGACGTTGGCGCCGAAGTACAGCGCCTCGATCGCCACCGCATCCGGGGTATGCGCCTCGAGCAGCGCGCAGATACTGAGGTGGATGTCGCCCAGGCGGCGCTCGAGCGGGATGCTCGCCGAGGTCTCGATCACGCCGTGGTCCAGCGCGCGCAGGCGCGAGCCGATGCTCTCCAGAACTCCATAGCCGGTACTCGCGGTGCCGGGGTCGATCCCGAGGACGATCATGGCACTCGACATTCTGCGTCGCCGCTCGGACGCCTGCCGCGGTGCCGTCAGATGGGCTCCGTCGGGGTGTAAATGCCCGGTCAGACGCTCAGCTGCGCGAGACGACGTTCAGGACCACGGTCAGGACGAAGCAGAACAGCGCGACTGCGCGCAGCAGCGTCCCGGTCCTGGGGCTCATGCGACCGTTCACCATCCCCAGCACGGCGCCCAACAGGCACAGGACGGCGATCGCAGCGAAGGCGATGGCCAAGGCTCGGAGCACGATGCGCTTGAGGGTATTGCCCCGATCGTGGCCGTCGGCGCGCGGGGTCCGGTGCTCAGCTACCGACCGGCGTCGCCAGGAGATCCCGCGGGTTGCGATCGGGGGACCGCCGCCGGGCAAGCTTCGCCACGACCGCCTGGATCCCGAGCGCGGCCAGCAGGATCACGAACGGCTCGAGCGCGGCTCGAAAGCGCGGCGTACCCGTCGTCACGGGCGCGATGCTGAGCCAGAGGACGAGCGGAACGATCCACAGCACACGCGGCACCCGACGCGCGGCGCGCGTGAAGCAGCCGAGAATCGCCAGGCAACCAAGGACCCAGAAGCTGACGACCGCGATGTCGGCAATTCCCGGCGTCGCGAATACGTCCGTATGCGCGGTCATCCGCGACACTCTCCGTCCCTGGAGATCCAAGAGCCTCATCGTGTTCCAGAACATCGCCTCGGGCAGAGCGACCGGGTGCTGGCCGATGTAGCTGATCACGGCTGAGGTCAGCTGGGAGTCGACCTGCGCCTCGGTGAGCTTCTTGTTGTTCTTGATCGCCCGATAGTTGGGAAAGCCGCCGATGTTCCAGATGTAGCGCTCTCTGGCCGAGCGGTCGTTGTACGTGCCGCTGAGCGTGGGACCGAGCTCCGTCGTCACCGGTACGAAGGCATGCTGGGCGTTCGCGTTTCGGATCGTCCAGGGCATGATCGTGAGGGCCGTGACGACGATCAGCACCACCGGCGCCAGGATCGCCCGCCGTGACAGCCGCGGGCTGGGCCAGACGACGAATGCGAGCGCGACAGCGACGACGATCCCGTTGCCGCGGGTGAGACTGGCCAGCCCGGCGAGGATGCCGGCGGCCACGATCCAGCGGTACCTGTGGCCCGCGGTCCGGGCGCGCAACGCACAGTTGATGGCGCCCAGCATCAGAGGACCGAACAAGCTCTCGGTCATCAGCGAGACGCCCACGAGCACGAGCGGGAGATAAACCGCGCCGAGCGCAAGGCTGATCAACATCGCCGTGCGCCCCGCGACTTGCAGTGCGATCAAGCCGATGAGCCCGACGGTGATCGTCGCGACGACCGCCTCGACCAGCCGCGGACTCGTCCACACGTCGTGTGGAAGGCCGGTCAGCGAGTACACGCCCGCCAGGAAGATCGGATAGCCCGGGGGACGGTACGCACTGGTGCCGTAGGCCCAGCCGTGCCCCTGCGCGAGCACCTTGGCGAGATGGTCGTAGCTGCGGTCGTCGTTGGTCGGGTGGTAGTTGTTCGTGTGCAGGACATAGCCGACACGCACGGCCAGCGCCAGCACGAGCAAGAACGCGGCGAGCGTGAGGAAGCGGGCACGCGACGACGCGTCACGCCAGCGTCGCAGCGGCCCGCGAGACGTCGCCGGAGACGTTTCGTCTTGCGTGTCGAGCCCGCGTTGCGAGCGAGGTCCTCCGCCGAGCGTTTCGGTTCCGGTCATCGATCAGGCCCACCCAGCACAAGTCCACGGGACAGACCGATGACGCTAGCATGAGCTTCCCCGGAACCGTTCGCGATCAGAATCGAGGGCGATCCGAGTCGAGCCATTCCGGTGCATCGCCTCGCGGTCCAGGACTCGCAGCGGCCGCCGATCCCGCCCGAGTTGACGCTCTTATTGTCCGGGCCGCGCACCGCCGAGGCCGTAGGGGACCTCTGTCGATAGGGGTGACGTCCGTCCAGATTACCGCCCAGCTGTACGGAGTGATTGATGCTGATGCGCCGCCTGCCCGTCCTGGCCGTCGTGCTGCTCGCCTGCACGGTCGCTGCGCCCGCCGCGCGAGCATATTACTCGGGTGTGCCCACGCCCGGTAACGCGCTCGCGGGGCACCCGTGGTTCGTGGACTCCGCGTATGGAGTGTGGTGGGAAGAGTTCCGCCAAGCCAAGATCGCCGCAGCGGCACTTCTCACCGCAGCTTGGAACCCGATGAACAAGACGTTTGGAGCATTCGAGCCGCATCCCGAAATCGGGCTGCGCAGCTACCTCAAACGGGCCGCGACCGAGCAACCGGGGGCGATCCCGTTCATCTCGCTGTCACGGATCGAGCATCAGTCCTGCCCCTACGCCCCGCCCGGCTGGGGGCGGAA
>Ga0208478_1000043_pt1 | contig 49819 bp, 33 predicted proteins | sample NGESurdeep072012_5_FD_184462 | JGI IMG/M metagenome (GOLD analysis project Ga0208478, IMG submission 184462) | Arctic peat soil microbial communities from Barrow, Alaska - NGEE Surface sample 415-2 deep-072012 (SPAdes) | ecosystem: Environmental > Terrestrial > Soil > Wetlands > Peat ...
CGGAAATCCCGGTGAATATTTATGATCTGGGCCTTATTTATGAGATCAATGTTGATGATGAGCATGTTGCGCATATCATCATGACATTGACTCATCAATGATGTCTGGAATATTAGCAATATCGATGCTTTTCCCAAACTTGAAATCATAATCTATAACAGATGGGGTCAGTCAGTCTGGAGATCAGAATATGGCTACCCCCATCCATGGGATGGAAAAAGTAATGGTGTCAATCTACCAATTGACTCATATCATTATGTCATTGATTTGCATAACAGATCTAAACCAATTGTTGGAGTAATTACAATTGTAAGATGAAAAAAAACATTTTAGTGGTTGTTAAAAGGCTGGTTATTATATTGCTATTAGTTGTTACAAAGCATACATTATTTGCCCAGCAACTACCTTTGTATGACCAGTACCTTTATAACAAGTTTCTGATCGACCCAGCACATGCGGGTAGTGACGGTTATACCAGCTTTAACATAACTGCACGGGAACAATGGGTAGGCTATTCCGGAGCGCCGAGAACATATTCCATAAGCTGGCAGACCAGAATACTCAAACGAGGCTATAAAATCAAAAAGACTATTTTCAACCAAACAGCTTTCTCCCCAAAAAATGATGGGAATATAGGCTTGGGAGCCTATATCTTCAGTGACAGGAACGGACTTATTCAAAGAACAGGTTTCCAAGCAACCTATTCATATCACCTGTGGCTTCATAAATCCACTCAACTATCTCTGGGATTGGCTTTTACCGGGTATCACTTTATTATTAATGCAAATGAACAAAGTTTTGAAGACTCGAATGAACCATGGTTAAATAATAATTTGTGCAGGGGCGTATTTGTCCCGGATGTTGATTTTGGAATTTATCTATTGAATCCCAGATTCTATTTTGGTTTTTCTGCCCTTCAATTGTTTGGCGCTGCAGCCAAAATAGGTGATTATGCATACAGGAATTACATGATGGACAGACATTACTATCTGTTTGGATCCTATAATCTTACTACCGGAAGTAGTACTGACATCGAACCTTCAGTGCTCCTTAAAATTTCAGAACAGCTTAAACCACAAGCTGATATTGGTGTTACCTGTATTTACGATCAGAACATATGGGCAGGATTAACTTACAGAACCGGTGGCAGTTTGATTGCTAATATAAGGTTTAGATATATCCCAGGCCATTCTAAATGGACTGCTATGTTTATTGGATATGCAGTCGATTTTACTCTCAACGAGATTCAAAGAGTTACATATGGAACTCATGAATTGACAGTTGCACTGAAATTTGGCGATAGCACGAGAAAATACAGGTGGCTGGATCGCTATTAATATATGGAAGCTGGGCTTATAATGCACTCTGAAACTGGTGATTAAATTCTTCATTCTGCTGACCTCGGCAAATCAGAGCAACTTCGACCTTCGCACTTTGTTAAGTGGTACTGTTTGGATTTTATTCTTCCACTATTAAAACATCCCATGGCTTAAGGGTTAAACTATCGCCTTTTTTTAATGTTTTATTTGTTAACAGGTCTAATCCCTTTGCATAGACGTAAACAAAAGACTGTTCTATATTTGAATAATTCAAATAATAACGAATAGTTTTTCCCTGATCGTTGGTTCCATATTTCATTACTACGGGATAGGTTAATTGCATGTCTTTATCAATTAATCCTATTTCCAAAGCTTTCATTGACACTATTTTTGATTGAATTTCATCTGTTAACAGGCAACCTTCGTAAACAAAACTTCCTTTGCCAAATTTATTTTCTACAATGGCAGGGTATCTACCAAAAAACGGATCATCATAGGTAGCAACTGGTTTTGCTGTTTCAGCTATAATAAATTCAACCCAATCTTTTGCTTTGTTTTTCTCATCACCCACTTTAAAGGGATCATTGCGCAGGAGTAAAGATTTAATATTAGAAAATTCCTGATAATAAAAACCGGCTGCTTCTCTTAAAGGTCCGGGTGCTTTCACATGACGAACAACTGAGTTTTCATCGCAAAAGCCACTTTTTACAGACATAATTACATGACCGCCATTTTTTACAAAATCCGATATTTTATTAAGCAAGTCATCACTTGCAATATATAATGGCGGTACAAGTAAAAGTGAGTATCCGGTAAAATCTGCACTTTCGGCCATCACAAAATCAACTCCAATGTTTTGTCTGAAAGCAGCACTATGCATTTGTCTTAAAACATCCATATAGGCATTTCCATCCTTAAAAGGCATATAACTTAAGCCAAAGTCTGATTCGCGGCTATATAATATTGCAGTTTTGTTTTTAATCTTCAGATTTACCAGTTTTGGTCCGATTTTCTTCAGTTCATGGGCTGTCTGGCTGGCTTCCTTGTAAAATCTATTGGGTTCCAGATCATGTCCTAATACTCCTTTCCAATAAGTCTCCTGACCATAATGAATTGAGTGCCAATGCCAGTATTCAACCATATTTGCACCGCCGGCGATATGTGAATATACGAACAACCTTCCCTGTCCATCGAATGGGGGATACTGTCCTTTCGAATCCCAGCCAATTGTCTGCGCATTGGTTTCAGTGATCAAATGATTGGTTCTTTTTAAGCTTCTGAAAAAATCATCAGCCCACATTACATCTTCGCCTGTGACATCGTTCTGACTTCCATGATAAACATTTAAAGAAGGCATATCAAGTTTTTGGTCCGCAGCTAATTGATCAACACTGCTTAGCCAGGGCATAAAATCGTGGGTGATGAATTGGTCGGGACGTTTGTATTCGCCTACAATAGTAGCTTGCCAGGTTATGAAATCAGCAACTGCTTTTACAGCATACCTGTCCCATTCAAGTTTATATGATGGATTGGTGGCACTTGATCGTGTGGGAAACTCGTCCCAGTCATTAAGGGTCATACCCCAGTAATTAAGCCCCCATAATTTGTTAATAGTATCGGTGGTTTTGTATTTCATTTTCATGTAATCAACAAATCCCCTGAAATAGTCATAATTTGCAGTACCATAATCATGGGTTTCATTATCAACCTGGTAACCTATAATTGCAGGATGTTTTGAATAATGCTCCATCATTTTTCTGATAATCCGCTCGGAATAAAACAAGTAGGTCGGATTTGTAATGTCGAAATTTTGACGAATACCGTAACTTGCTTTTGTGCCATCGAGCCGTTCAACAAATAATTCGGGATGTTTTTTTGCCATCCAGGCGGGAATGGAATAGGTAGGCGTTCCCAGAATAACTTTAATCCCGGCTTTGTACATACGGTCAATGATACGATCCATCCATGCAAATTCAAAGCGACCCTCTTCCGGTTCAAAAAGGCTCCATGTCGATTCCCCCAGACGAACTACAGATATTCCGGCATCCTGCATGAGTTGCACATCTTTTTCAAGCCTTTCGTAAGGCATATACTCATGATAATACGCTACACCATATAAAACAGTGTTGAATTTTTGAGATTGGGCATTTATACTCGTTATAACAACCATTAATAGCGAAATTGTTAAAAGTTGTTTAATTTGATTTCTTAGATTTTTGAATTGTGTCATAGCAATTTTTTATATTCATTTTTTACTTTGGCATTTCTTTCTATCATTATTAATAAAGCTATAATCAGAAGTGGACTTAATTCTTTTTTATCCACACCCTTATATCTCCTCCGTTTTGTCCGGCATCGGCAAATGGTATTAAATTAATATCAACTGGTTTTCCCTCATAATAGGCTTTGGTTTTATAAATTTGAGAACCTACCCAGGATTTTGGAAGCAATGTTTTAGAAATTGGGACCAGTTTAGACAAATCAAGCCTGATTTTGTCCATATCTTTTAGATCCGGGTTTAATGCGAGGTCAACAGCTAATACCTGGGGCCCATATTTTATTGCTATGAATCCGGGGTAGCTTTTCCCTCCTTCCAAAATTTGAACCGGCATATCAAAAGAAACATTAATAACCGTATTCTTATCCCAAAATTGCTCAATGTTTAGATATTGACCGGGAACTCCATCCATGTTTTTGCTATTTACAGTAGCTTTGTAATTCCTGCACCAGGCCGGAACGTATAATGATAACCGGAATTCACTTTTTGTTGCTGGATTCAAGCCAATTGTTACCTTTCCTTCTTCAGGGAATTTGGTCTCTATAGTACATTCAATACCTGCTTCTTTTCCATCCTTTGTAAAAATCTTATCTGTAAGTTTCCCGGGCGAATACAGATTGATGCTAAAGCCATTGTCCAATTTTTTTGAGTAAGCCAATTCAGGAATCGCAGCGATTCCTCTTGGTAAACTTGCAAGACAGCAATGCCCGTCGATGTTACAACGGTAAGGTTTCTTACCCTGTAAAGCGGTGTAATAACTCACGCAGCCTGTTTCCGGGTTTTCGGCTGCGAACAGATGGTTATATATAGTTTTTTCAATTTCATTGATGTATTTTGGCTCGCCTGTGAGATAATATAGTGCCTGGCTGAATTGAAGCCAGGTCACTGTTACACATCCTTCACCCATATTAACATTATTTCCGGCAGGCAAATCGAAATCTTCCTGAAAAAGTTCACCTTCGCTTGCCGTTCCTGTAATGTAAAGTTTGTGGGTTGAAATATCATTCCAGGCATTTTCGGCAGCTTTAAGTAATTTTTCATTGCCTGTTAATTGGTACAATTTAACAATTCCGGTAAGGTTCGACATCATTTCATAGGCTTTGGCATCAGCCGTTTTATCAACTTTCCCGAGAGTAGTTAAGGTGGAGATTATTTTAGGTCCGTTTTCGTATTCATATGCTTTAATAATATACATGCAAAAATCGAGGTACTTTTTATCACCGGTAAATCGGTATAAATAAGTCATTGGCTCAAGCACGCTTGTAGAGGCCATACCTAAGTGCGGAGAATTTTCAATGATATTCCTCTGCCCTTGATTTTCACCAAATGTTCTGCAGAGTAAATCACCCATCTTCACACAAGCCTGCAAAGCAGGTTTATACCCTGTAACCGCATAGTAGCTCAACAATCCTAACATATTGTATTTATGTGCCCAAACATCCCATTCAGTCCAGTAATTTGAAGGCGAATAGGTTCCAAGGTAGCCATCTTCATTCTGGCATGATATTAAAATATCGACAATCCGGTCCATCTGCGTTTTTAATTGTGTATTTTTTGTAGAGCGCCAAACGCGACTGGCAGCGTGAAGATACTTTCCCGTGTATTCCCCCACCCATGTTTGCTTTCCCGGCCGGTTGTAATAACATTCTAAGATCCCGGTTTCATCTATATTGAGCAATCGTTGGTTAAGGTTGGCATTAAGGCGATCGTTCAAATAACCATTGAATGACATATTTCCCAAGTCAAAAGGCATTGATTTATCAGGAACAGCGAGTTTTACAACAGGATATTCCGGATGTTCATTTGTTCTCGGAAGCGCGGCATACGTAAAAATTGTGCTGTATTTCAGCGTATCGGGTAATGATTTTGCTATAAACCAATAATCAATTTTATATGTATCAGGCTCTTTTATGAATATGCTTGTAGTAAATGAAGTATCTGCTTTTGTTCCGGTTAAAATATGTTCATCTTTTTGAAAAACAACCTTATCATTTTTGGGTTCGTAAACCCTGACTCTTAAATTAACCCGCAATTTTTCAACTGGTGTCTTGAAATGAAAAATCAATGTTTTAGTAAATTCTGAATTCCCCGAAGTGAATGCCAGAGGTTTATCGTATGTCTTAAGTGTCAGAATATCCGACAGCCGCGCATCCCCTACTGAATGTGGTCTCCCGTACATGCCACCATTTCCTCCTCTGTCATTCACACGGACAACAATCACATTTTCTTTGTCCCAGTTAATCAGATCAAAGGGAACATAGTATGATCGATCAATGTCCCAGCCATCTGTTTCTCCGATTTTCTTGCCGTTGAGCCAGGTCTCATCTGCATCATCAATCCTGCCTAACGAAATACGTACAGTTTTAAACAGTTTATTGTGGTTCTTAAGTGAAGCAGGGAACACTGCCCTGGCGCGATACCAGCCAATTCCGTCGTAACCCTGATAGCCCTGTGCTTCCCAGTAATTGTCCACTTTGATGCTTTTCCAGGACTGATCATTAAAATCCGGATTGGAATATTCAGGATTATCACCGGTTTTAAATTTCCACTCCTTTGGAAGTTCAATACTTTTCCCTGATTGCTGTTTGTTAGTACAGGACATGGCAGTCATGCTGATAATAATGGCAAAAATGATTTTCGTTTTCATAGTATGACTTATTTATTCTCAATTTAGTCACCTTCCATAAGGTTAGTCTGATCCTGAGAGAAATCTTAGTAACCGCTTTGTTCTTGCAGTTAAGTTATCCAAGTTTTCCAACTTCATTCTCGACCTCGGTAAGTATCTCACACGATTTAACGAGTTTCTGCATAGTTGTATGGTCGTGATAAAGAGGTCGATCTATATCAAGGAATTCAATGTGCTTCCTGATTACCTCCCATGCTTTCTGTACACCTTTTCCAAATTTATACTCTTCTTTCCTGAAGTCAAGAGCCTGTGCAGCAGCCATAAATTCAATACCAAGGATACCGTAAGCATTATCCAGTATCTGGAAATTCTTAATGGCTGTATTCATTCCCATCGAAACAAAATCCTCCTGATCAGCGGCTGCAGGGATAGACTGTATGGACGCAGGTGCAGAAAGTATTCTCTGTTCAACGATCATCATATCAGCAGTATACTGACTGAGCATAAGGCCTGAAAACATGCCGGCTCCTTTTGTCAGGAAATCAGGAAGCCCGACACTCAATGCCGGATTATTCAACCTGTTCATCCTTCTTTCAGACATAACTGATACCATCGTGATGCATGCTCCTGCCATATCCATAGGAACTGATACCGGGGAACCCTGGAAATTAGCCCCGGAAAGCTGAATATTGAGGTCGGGAAAAAAGATGGGGTTGTCACCGACTCCATTAAGCTCGATCTCTACCTGTGAACGTGCATAGCCAAGTGCATCATGGGCCGCTCCGATAACCTGGGGTGTTGAACGCATAGAATATGCATCCTGAACTTTACTCTTAACTTTTCCCTCTTTAAGGTCACCGCCATTCACACACATATTAATTGCATTTGCACTCCTTACTGCTCCTTTGAAGCCCCTTACTTCATGCAGCAGCGGAGTATACGGCTTCATGTTTGCCTTGAGCGCTTCGAGCGACATGGAGGCTGCTATCTCAGCCTGCTTCAGCCAGTTATTAGCATCGTAAAGGAATATAGCACTCATGGCTGTAAGAAGATTTGAACCATTAATAGTTGCAAGTCCGTCACGCGCCATAAGCCCGGGTATTGGTATCCCGGCTCTCTCCATAGCTTCTTTGCCCGCGAGTAATTCACCATGAAAGTAGGCCTCTCCTTCTCCCATCATAAGCAGTGCAATCTGAGACATAGGAGCCAGATCACCGCTGGCTCCTACCGAACCCTTCTGGCAAACAAAAGGAGTAACACCCTTGTTCAGCATTTCTACAAGAGTCTCGGTAATTATCAGCCTATTCCCGGAGTTGCCGTGGGAATGCACATTAATTCTTCCGAGCATAGCACCTCTGACATGTTCAATTGGCGCAGGGTCGCCTATGCCGGCAGCATGGTTATATACAAGGTATTTCTGGAAATCCTTTATCTGGTCATCGTTCAGAACAACTTCTGAAAATTCACCAATACCGGTATTTACACCATACATGATCTCATGTGCATCAATCTTTCTTTCAAGCATTGCCCGGCAACGGTTAATCCTCTCACGTGCTTCGGAATGTAGTTCCACTTTCTGTCCATGGCGAGCAACGTTTACTATATCTTCAATTGTCAGGCTTGATCCTGTAATAATTAACTTGTCCATATTATTTTTTTTATTTAAACATTTTAACAGATAGCAGCCAATCAGGTATATTCTTATTCTTACCTGATGATATCACTACTTATATATAGTGTTGGGCAAAATCGGTCTTGAAACGACCTAACAGAGACCGGCGCGATTCACTTTTATTTTATATTCCAGCGCCACATTTCTCATAACAAGGAAATTTTTTATAAAAGTATATAATTTAATTCATATTTATCCCATCATTCATTGAATTACCTCCAGGATCGAATGGATTTTCAGTTCCGGAACCACCACTTTAGAAACACCGTTATGATAAACAACTTCCAGTTTCCCCAAAGAGTTTGAATATGGCCTTGGTGCATTTTACCACCGTCCCACGAAAATCCCCATGTCATAAGGTCCCATAGTTTTCCCTGAGGAGCAAGGCAACGCTCTTGAAAGCTGGACGGTAAACACCATTCTGAGGAGTAACATCACCTGATAAATAATCGACATCAATATTATCCTTTTCAGTTATCTCCCACCAGAGCTTCAGCGGATCTTTTTCAAAACTTTTCAGCAGTCATTGTCTTGCTGGCATCAGTTATATCTTCACTTGCATGCAGGTCGAAGTGTATTCCGAAAAAGCAGTCTGCTCTTTTCAGTTTAACTGAGGGTATTTCGCTTTGCGCCAGGGTTATAAGTGTTGGAAAGCAAAATATTTAAAAAAAGCCATCGCCGATTTTTTCATTCTGATCATCGTTGGTTTAATGAGTCGGTTGAATTACAATATGAATGATAAAAGTAAATATTTATCGAATAAGCTGTAATTAGTTTGACTAAGAATTGTGCCATATAATTGACCTTTGGAGTTAAGATAAAGAAATCGATTAATGATATAGTGATTTGAGGAAGATAAAACAGGTTTTAATTTATTTCGGAAATTATATTGATAGCATTACAACCAATTATATTGTTGCATGAATTCATACTGAGGGGATAGATAGTCGGTAATTAGGGTTGATAAATCATCAGTTAGCTAAAAGGCGGGCTGGTGATTTATCTTTATTTTACTACGATATTCAGCAATATTCTTACAAAGCGGCAATAAAATAATATGAGGTATTCTGACCAATGTACTTATACCTGATAAAGAATTAGCTTAAATTTCGAGAAGATAAAGAAACTCAATTGGACCTGTCGGGAAAATACCAATTCCAGTCTTTATGTTAAACCTGGCCGAGCAGTCCATAGTAGAATTAATTAAGAAAGGTGACCAATCCCGATCAACTGGAACTATATATGAAACAAGCCAAAGACATAAAGTTTAAATAAGACGTGTTATAACATAAATTGTTTCAGTCTGATATTTTTTTAGTATATTTTCGGTATTACCTTCAAAGGTGCATGATCTGATTGTTTTGTGAAATCTGATTTAAGTTTGTTATTTTATTTAGATTTTGAATTGGTTCAAAATTAAACATGAATCTCATAGAAAAAGATCTTATTCAAAGTATAATATTCGCAAAATATTCATCAATGAAAAAAACTATTCTATTTCTCCTCCTTACTCTTAGTGGATTAATTGCGGTATGTCAACCTGCAAATGTGAGTAATACCAATAGGAAAACTATACATATCACAGTATTACAGCCCTCTGCAGTTGTTCATCCACTCGATAAAATGGTTATTGTTTGCCAACCCGCTGGTTCGGTTTCCATCACTGATTCAAAAGGAACTGAATATCTGAATATGCAGGTCACTGACCGGCAGGAATTTCTTGTCGGGGGTGCCGTGGGTGTTCAGACAGCGAGGCTATTCGATTCAGAAGGGAATCTTTTAGGAAGTTCATCGTTCCAGGTGGAGGCATCAACAAACATAGCCAACGGAGGGAAAACTTCAGAGCTGTTCAACCTGCTATACAGTGGAATGTTAGTTTACTCACCCAAGGGTTATGAGGAAGTTACCTGGAACGGAAAGACCTACCGTTATTTTGTGAACTGGGTGCTCGATAATAATAATACTATGAAGGGTATGCAATATTTCAGCCCTTACAGCAGAGACCTGACAGATCTTTTCAGGGAAAAACAGAAACCTGATGGTATGATCTGGAGTTTTGTTCAGCCTGACAAAGGAGATTATCATTATTATGAAACAGCTTATTCTTATCTTGGATATTTCAACCGTGACCGCGGTGCATGGTTTGTACGTCAACCCAATGAGAACCATGTAGAGTACAATTATGTAAATATGATCTACCAGCACTGGAAAGCAAGCGGTGACAGCGAATGGATGAAAGGCATCCTTGATTGTGCAGCTAAAGCACTGGATTTCTGTATTACAGATACCCTTCACTGGTCAAAACGTTTTCAACTTCTTAAAAGACCATATTGTATTGATTCGTGGGATTTCCAGGTGGATGATAAATACACCCCGCCTTCTCCACTTAGCCCTACTATGGTTGTTGTTCCCGGAAAAACAAAATACGGCATTTTCTTCGGCGATAATACCGGCTATTATGAAGCTTGTAATCAGCTTGCTGAGATGCTGGATTTTGCAGGAAGCAGTGATAAAGCAAAAAAGTACAGAAACCGTGGAAATGAGATTTTAAACAGGCTCCTAGCACTTTCGTGGAATGGAAAATACTTTACACATTTCATTGACGAAGACCCGGCAGTTAAAAGAGACCTGGGCGTTGACGAAAAATCACAGATCGCACAAGGCAATATGTATTCACTTAACAGGGGACTGACTCATGAAATTAATGTTTCCATTATTAAAACATACCTTGATCTGAGAACCAAATTGCCTGCTGGTTCACCTGGCGAATGGTACTCAATCTATCCTCCATTTGAAAAGGGGTTTGGACAGCATGACGAAAAATGGCAATATATGAATGGTGGAATGGCCGGTCATGCAATGGGTGAAATGGCCAGAGGAGCATATGAAAACGGATATGAGAATTATGCTTCCGGAATTATGGACACTATGCTCACTCTCATCAAAAAATACGGGAATCGTTTATGGTTCGCCTATACCGGATCATTCCCTCCTCCACCGCCTGATCCGGTTTTTAAAATGATTGATATCAGCAACAAGGCCAATATGGATTTGTGTGATATAGGTGCAAAAGAAGTCTTTACCTGGATGGATGCAGGAACATCCTCAGGTAACGATATGAGAGGATTGCCTGTCGGACAACAACACTTTCATAATATCCCCTTCAATGTAACAGATCCGGCAAAAAATCAGCGCCGGGCAGTTACAGCCATCTCAACAAAGAAAGGCTTTCCGTTTAGGGTTGAAATTCCCATAAATGACTCGGCTGCTGCCATTTATCTTCTACACTCTTCGTCAGATAATATACCCAGCAATGTGGCAGGAGCCATACGCTTTATTTATGAGGATGGAACTGAGGCTTCACGCTACATTTTTAAAGGAAAAGAGATTACTAACTGGTGGTTTTCAAGTCTAGAAAATGAATCCGCCGGAGTTGCCTGGTTCGGACCAAACCTGCGATCGACAAAAGTCGGTGTATGCTGGGCTGCAATCGATAATCCATACCCTGAAAGAAAAATCAACAAACTTATATTTGAGGCTCCTCTGGAAGGAGGAATTTATGCCCTGATCGGGGTGACTCTCTCGAATAAAAAGCATTATGTAAAACCTAATGGAGAATCATTCGGGGGACCTGATAACTGGGCAGCAGCTAACGGGATGGCAGCCCTCGTTGAAGGACTTGCCGGAGTAAAAAATGAAGGACTTGCTTTTGACAAAGTGAAACTATCGCCAAGATGGACTTCTGCCGGCGTGGATTCGGTTAATGTCACCATTCAGTTTGCAGCGTCGAAGGGATATGTTGCCTATCAATATCATCACAATACTTATTCAAAAGAAATAAGTATTGAAATAACCGGCAGTGGAAAAGATCTCGAAAATCATGTGCTGCTTCCCGCAGATTGTAAAACAGTAACTTCAGTCCTTGTCAATGGAAAACCAGCAATATTCACATTATCAAGGGTAGAGAGTTCTTTATATGTAGATTTTGGTGCCAGTTTGCCTACAGTCAATCTGATTAAAATAAAATATAAATAATCTCCTATGAAAAATTACCAGAAAATCATTGCATTTGGCATTATATTGTTGCTTATCGGTTCATGCAGCCGGCTCCGAACCTCTTTTAATATTCTTGATTATGGCGCAAAAGGCGATGGCACAACCATGAACACCAAAGCCATTAATGAAGCCGTAAGAAAATGCAATGAAAAAGGAGGCGGTACTGTTTTAGTCCCTCCTGGTAAGTTTGTAACGGGTACAATAGTTCTTTTATCAAATGTAAACCTCAGTCTTGATCCCGGGGCTGTTCTGATTGGCAGCAATGATACGCTGGATTATCTTAAAATGAGCACGACTCTTTTCAATGAAGGATACACCAGGTTCGGAATGTTTTATGCCGGTGATACGAAGAACATTTCCATATCAGGCCAGGGTGAGATAAACGGGAACGGAACCCATTTCATGAACGGGCTCGATAAACCACATATGGGAGGAAATGATTTCGATCGTAAATTCATCAGACAGGGCAACGAGTTTATGAAACCGGGTACCATATTTGAAGACGGACCTGTATCATATCCTTTCAGACCCGGGTTAATGATTACTATTGAGAGGTGCGAGAATGTTCATATAACAGATATACTCCTGAAAGATTCGCCGGAGTGGACCATCCGTATCGGTGACTGCGATAATGTTGAGGTCAGAGGTATCTCAATACTTAATAACAAGGTCATTCCGAATAATGATGGAATTCATGTTACAACCTCAAGAAATGTCCGTATTTCCGATTGCAATATTTTTACTGGCGATGATGCTATTATTGTTTCCGGGTTCGGTAATAGTCCTCTCCCGGGTGAGCTGCTTTCTAAAAGCAAGGAGCCACTTACCATTGGAAACAAAACAGGAATTGCTGAAAATGTTACAGTAACAAATTGCGTTCTCTCTTCCCGATCTGCATGTATAAGAGTAGGTTATGGAAATCATCCTATCCGGAATCTTGTTTTCAGTAACCTCGTAATGTATGAATCAAACAGGGGAATAGGAGTTTTTGCCAGAGACAATAGCAGTATTGAGAATGTTCTTTTCTCAAACATCATCATTAACAACAGGCTTCATTCGGGGCATTGGTGGGGAAAAGGGGAACCTATACATATTTCATCTGTACAGGATTCCAAAAACGCTACCCCCGGCATAATTAATAATATCCGATTTACTGATATAACAGCTACAAGTGAAACTGGAATAGTGATTTACGGGACTGAAAAAAGTATAATGGAAAACATTAGTCTGAAAAACGTCCAATTAACAATTAACAAAGGAGAGTACACTGGATCGTATGGAGGAAATTTTGATCTGCGACCTGCATATCCGTCAGAATTTGAGCTTTTCAGGCACAACATTCCGGGAGTTTATGCACAGTATGTCAAACACTTGAGTGTCTCACAATTCGAACTTAACTGGGGAGAGGGACTCCCTTCTTTCTTCACAAATGGATTCGAGATAAACCATTTTGATGATATCCTTCTGGAAGGTGTAAAAGCAAATCCTTCGCCAGTCAATAAAGGCCTATTTGCGATCAAATTGGTATCAGGCACAAACGCAGTTATTAGAAACTGCAGTACAAGTGACGGATCAAAGCTTTTAAGCAAAGAAATAGTTAAATAGGTTTACAACCAATTCATTACTTGTAATATATTTAAAGTGATCTTAAACACTAATGTTCATTGTATGCTTAGAAAGAAATCAATAATCCTGACATTTTCATTTCTACTCTGCTTTTCTCTTATAGAAGCTAATGGACAAGGAACTATTGTCAGGATTAAAAAGGAAAATAATGCATGGAAGCTTCTTGTAAATGGGCATCCATTTTATGTTAAAGGAGTCGTTGGTGAAAGCTATCTTGAAAAAGTGAAAGAGTTTGGCGGCAATTCAATGCGCATAGGATTCAAAAAAGAACAACTCGATAAAGCTGCTATTCTGGGACTTAACGCACTTGTGAATCTGCCGGCCAGAGCTGAGCGTGATGGAATGAACTATAATGATATTTCTGAAATCAGGAAACAAACAGCAGGTATCATCTCAATTGTAAGAAAAACCATGGGTCATTCCGCAGTATTTATGTGGGCAATCGGAAACGAGCTGGACTATATTCCTCCTCTGGAACCTTTTAACCCAAAAGTATGGGATGCCGTTAATGATGCTGCAAAAGCAATTCACAGAATTGATCCCAATCACCCGGTAATGACCGTTATCGGAACCAGCATGATGAAAAAAGTTGCTGATATTAAAAGGCGATGCCCTGATATTGATCTTCTGGGAATCAATACGTACGGAGATATTTACACTCTTCCCGATACCCTTAAAAAGTACGGATGGGAAAAACCTTATATTATCACAGAATGGGGTCCCGACGGATACTGGGAAGTGCCAAAAACTCCCTGGGGTGCTCCATACGAACAGACAGGGATGGAAAAATATCACTGTTATGAGAGTAAATATCTCAATGCAATGAATCCAAAAAATAGTCAGTGTCTTGGCTCTTACGTATTTTATTGGTCGGGATTTAAGCAGGAAACAACCCACACCTGGTTTTGTATGTTCGATTCAACCGGACTGGAATCGCCCCTGCCTGGGCTCATGCAAAGACTATGGTCTGGCAAAAAAAGGGGAAACGAATCCCCACTGGTTGATTCTTTGAATATTGGAGGCTTTGTCAGACATCAGCCCATAGTCCTTGTCCCCGGAAGCATTCAAAAAGCAAAGGTCATGGCAAATGACCCTGATAATGATTCACTCACTTATAAATGGGAGATACTGCCTGAAGCAAAATACGCCTCCTATGCAGGTCAGGGTGAAAAGGTAGCTCAGCCTGTATTAGGGCTCATATCAGGTAACGGACCCGTAATTGATTTCAGAACACCTTCACGTTCAGGACCATATCGTCTATTTGTTTATACATATGATGGTCATGGACACTTTTCAACAGCCAATCTGCCATTTTTTGTTTTGCCTGCATTAAAGGATTCAGAAAATCACGGACAGTATACTTCACGCACAATGCATTTACTTCATCAAAGCACAGCTGAGAAAAGAAAAACTGTTAAGATCCTTGTATATGGACAATCGATCAGCGAACAAGAGTGGTGGCTTGAAGTTAAAAAGACTGTCTTATCGCGTTTCCCGGATGCAAATGTGATCATGGAAAACAGGGCGATAGGCGGCTTTGCATCACAGCTGCTTTATAAAACTGTCGAAATGGACATAAGCTCTTTTTATCCCGACCTGGTGCTTCTGCACGATTATGGCGATAACCGGTATTACGATACTGTGCTATATACTATTCGCAGCCGTACAGCTGCAGAGGTAGCTATCATGACCGATCACTACATAGGGGAGAACAAGTGGAGCGATACGATGTCGTATCATATTTTGCCAACACTGGCAGAAAAATACAAATGCGATATTATAAATATCCGTGATCCCTGGAAACAATTTTTAAATGAGAATGATCTTGAACCGTCAAGACTTTTAAAAGATGGAGTTCATCTGAACGGATACGGAAATTTCTTAATGGCGGAGCTGGTAAAACCCCTGTTTGCTTTTAAGCCGGGAATGCCTGAAGATCAATTCGGGTTATGCAGGACATATGCCGATAAACGCAATTTAAGTTTCCATGGGGATACTCTGACCTTGCATTTTTTGGGAAATAAAGCAGAGGTGATTACTGACAATTCTGAAACAAATTCTGATGATTCTCTGAAAGTGCTCGTTGACGGGCGGCTCCCCTCATCTTTTCAGGGTTGTTATTTTATAAGCCGTCCCTATAACGACTCAGGAAAGAAATGGCCATGGGAACTACCTGCTATGATTCATGTTGACCACACAAAGCCCTGGGTAAACGAAGAATGGACCTGTATATATACTAATGCAGAACCGCCTTTTTCCGATTTTTCTTTCAGCATCAGGGGATCAGCAACAGGACCAGACGGAGAAGGCAAGGGAGGAACAGACTTTATCTCGCCTTCAGGCAGAGTGATTATAAAGGGCGGAGACGCTGAACAGGGAGGGGACTGGCATCTTAACAGATCATTTCAGGTTTTAAAAACCATAGTTAAACCGGGCGCTAAAGTAAAATGGAAAACATATTCCTTAAGCATGGATTATTTTAAACCTGCTATTAACAAGGATACATCAATAGAAAACTGTGTAATTTTGTTTCAGGGAATTCCCAATTCCAACCATATAATTCAACTGATAAAAACAGGTGCATATGGCCCCAATATTTCTGAAATCAGAATTTATAAACCATTTTGCCAAAATCAATAGTTAATATTATGAAACTAAATCGCAGAAATTTTATTCAGAAAACGTCTGCATCTGTTGTGGGTGCCGGAGTATTCTCAATACTTCCTTCCGGAATCTGGAACTCACCGATAGCTCCGAGTGACAAAATCAGAATCGGTTTGATCGGATGCAAGAACCAGGGGTTCTGGGACCTTAAATGTCATCTCGAAAATAAAGATGCTGAATGTGTTGCATTATGTGATGTGGACTTAAAAGTTCTTAACGACCGGGCAGCCGAAATTAAAAAATCCTACAACCAGAGTCCGCAACTCTACAGGGATTTCAGAAAAATGCTGGAACAAAAAGACATTGATGCAGTTATCATTGGTACTCCCGATCACTGGCATTGCCTGCAGCTTGTATATGCCTGCCAGGCGGGGAAAGATGTATATGTAGAGAAACCTATGGCTAATTCTATTGCCGAATGCAATATTATGGTTAAAGCATCTAATTACTATAAAAGGATAGTTCAGGTTGGCCAGCAACAACGCAGTGGTTATGTTTTTCAGGAATCAATGAGAATGATCAAGGACGGAACAATCGGAAAACTCAGAAAAGTAAATGTCTGGGGGAACTTCAATTATGGAACCGGCTCAAACCCTGTCCCTGATAGCCCTGTTCCCGAAGGCGTAGATTATGACATGTGGCTGGGCCCTGCTCCATTGCGTCCATTCAACAGGAACCGTTTCCATGGTTCATGGCGTCATTACTGGGATTATGGAGGAGGACTGATGTCCGACTGGGGCGTCCATTTGCTTGATATAGGGCTTTGGGCTAAAGATTTGATAGAAGCACCTGAGCAGGTATTGACATATGCCGCCAATTCCTCCACAGAAAAAAAAGTGCGCGACACATTCGATACGATGACAGTTGTTTTTCCCAAAAAGGATTATGTTATTAACTGGGACATGACAGCAGGAGTCCAGCAGGGTCCTTACGAAAAACTTTATGGTTTGGCTTTTATTGGTGAAAATGCAACAATAGTTACCGACAGAAACAGTTATGAGTTATTCCCTGAATGGGATGATGAGAAGAAGGCCGGAAAAACTGAAGCCAGATCTTTTAAAAACGGGAAGGAATCTCACGCCGAACATGCCAGGAATTTCCTCGACTGTATAAAATCCGGGAAAACACCGGCCTGTCCTCCGGAATTAGGCCGTGTTGCAGCATTACATGCTCATATACCAAATATTTGTGCAAGAACAGGTGAACCGGTGCTTTTATGGGACGATATTAATGGTCGCTTTACTAACAGCGAAAATGCTAATGCTCTTATTAAACCGGAATACCGGGCACCATGGTCATTCCCAAAGATTTAACCATTACTAATATTAATTAAGATGTTTACGAGAAGGAAATTCATTCAGACTTTAACTGCAGCTGCAGCGTCAGCCATTACAGTCGATTATATTCCTTCACCCTGGGTTAGCAGTTCGAGGAAGCTTAGAAAAATAGGTTTTATTGAAGGGATAATCGACAAAGAACTAAAAGGTGACTGGAAATCTGTTCTCAGGGAAACTGCCGGATTCGGATATACTGAAATTGAGACCGGTGGATTCCTGGGTGATTCGGCTGAAGGATTCCTTTCATTCTGCAGAGAGATAGGAATAACTCCGGTTGCCGGAGGAATCAATTTCCCTGATCCCCGTGATAAGATACTCAAATCCCTTGATCTTATTAACAGTCTTAAAATGAAATACGCTGTTGCGTACTGGCCATGGTTCACCGGTGGACCTTTTACCCTTGAGGATTGCAAAAAAAGTGTGGACCAAATTAACAGCCTCGGCAAGCTTTGCAGAGAGAATGGCCTAACATTTTGCTGGCATAATCATAATAAGGAATTTATTAAAATGGAAGAAGGACTCCCATATGATTACCTGATGGCTAACACCGACAAGGAACTTGTTAAATGCGAGATGGATATCTATTGGGTCGTAAAAGGAGGTTCTGATCCTCTGAAAATGCTCAAAAAATACAAAGGACGGTTTGTTATTCTTCACGTGAAAGATATGGCCAGGGGAGCAGGACAGGATTTTGAATGTCCCGGAAGCGGGATAATCGATTTCCCTTCCATATTCTTAGAAGCTGCAGATCAGGGAATCGAACATTATTTTGTTGAAAGAGATAATGCTGTCAACGGAATGGAATGTCTTAAAACGAGCGCCGAATATCTGAAAAATGTCAGTTTTAAATAATCCTTTTCCCATTGATGGATACCTGATGCAATGCAGCACTACCTTAAGACTATCTCTATTTTCTTACCTCTATGTTTGACCTTTAGTACACCTACGGATGATAAGTTCTTCCAGTTAAATCCTTCTGCATCTGATGACTCCTTTAACTCCACCCCATCACATGTAATTTTTATTGGTTTTTGTTTAAGCCTCAGGATATCAGTCGCTGAATCATAAGTGGAATAGTCAATAATTTCTTTACCATATTTAATTGTAGTTACAACTGATGTTGAACTGAGGAACCTGTTTTTATCAGCAGGGGCAAGCTCCGGAAAAGCCGCCATTGCACGTAAAAAATGGCGGACATAGTCACCATAACCGTCAGTAAGCCAGATATCGTCTCGTATATATCGGTTGCGTCCGTCATTTGCAACAGTATAGGTAGCCCAGTTTAAAGTGCGAATAGCATTGGCCTTGTAGGTTGTATCTCCAGATAATGCTGTGTACATGAGTTCAGCAGAAGCCTGACGTGATGAATGACTGTTGCCGGGTACACGATAGGCTGTCTGTTCGTTCATTACCTCCACTTTATATTTAGCATACTCCTTGTTGCCCAGCTCTTTGTGAGTCCATTCAATTATACTCCTGACATCTCTTTTCCAATCGGGGAACAATTGAGGGTTCTTCAGAATGAACATGGCAAAAGTAACTGCATTCGTCTGAGTATCGCTCCAGCCGGGAATATCTTCAAAAAAAGGCCCCCATTTGTCTGTTTTCAGAGGATATGCTTTCATCCAGTTTAGTATCGTTTCAAGGGATTTTTCATATTTGACCTTTTCTCCCGGATTAAGAGCTTCAAGTTCTCTGAATAGGATCATAGTACCCATCCAGTCGGAAGTGTAAAGTGCAGATTCAACTTTCTTTCCAGACATATTATTATTGAAAAGGAATCCCGATTCTCCTGTCTTAGCATTTACCCTGAATGGAAGCGGAGATTTCATACTATCACCAGGTATAATATGTATCGAAAGGGTCTGTGCGATTCTTTCCGCGGCTTTGAGATACTTTTTGTCACCAGTCATTTTATAAAGGTTAACCAATTCATATCCAAAATTGCCTGCTTTATCGGGTTGCGTGATTCCTTTTCCGTTACGCATATCGCCATCAAATTTACCCGAATGAACATCCGTATTATAGGGATAAGGAAAGAAAGGCCATGCATCTGTCGAATCAGATAATGAATGCTTAAGATAATTATCTGCCAGGTATTTCATGTTTTCAAATATTGCCTGGTTACCTGAATATGCATATAGTAGTGTCCACGATGACAAAGCCATATTTATCTGATCGCCTCCCAGTCCCCGCATATCGTGCTCGGGCTTCCAGACCTGGTGATTCATATAGTATTTCAGGCCATTTGAATCCACCGGTATTCTATCCCAGAAATTCCATACAAGCATTAATACTGTATCGTATGAAGCACCTTTATCGGATGAATACCATGGGAGAATCGAACTGTCTGACTTATTGATTCGAACAGGATGATACTGGATGGTATCGCTTATCAGCACAGTGTCAATTTGTTGTGAAGTCACATGACTATTATATTTGCAATCTGCGACACCGATTGCTATAATCATTGTCAGGAACAACAGGAGTGTTTTCATATTGATTTGCTATTTCGTAATTGTTATATGATTTCCCCCTGAATAACTGATTCTGACAATTCCGCTTTTTCCGATTGGAGTCCATGTCCATGTATTATTAGCCAGAGTTCTTGCAGAATCTATCTTTTTATCATTCACTGTTATTCCGAATGGCTTTGAAACCATTCGAAGCACGACATGAGAAGCATCATCGAATGTTGTAAATTCAATACGCCCGGGTTGATAGCTGATCTTCTGAACAACCGACGTTGACCTCAGCAAATGGTCCTCATCAGCAGGAGCCCACTCGGGAACTGCGGCAAGGGCATCCAAAAAATGACGGATATAGTCTCCGTAACCATCGGAGAACCACGATCCCGGCCAATTGGGCCCGACAGCGACTGCCCCGTTATCATATGTCATATATGAAGCAACATTAAGGAAACGATAAGCCTGATCTTTGTACCATAAGTCCCCACTTCTTTCATAGTATATGGCACAGGCCGATCCATATCGGGCGGTATGGCTGCACATGGGTTCATAGCACCATGTCTGTTCCCTGATCGCATCCAGATCATTGGTTTTGAAAGCATTTGCAACATAATATATCAGCGACGGAACATCTTTATCTATATAACTATCTTTTCCCGGGTGGCCCACAAGGTATTTTGCCAGCTCCATTGGAGTTATCTGCACCCTGTTTGATATATCGGGGTCATTCGGAATATCCTCGAAATATCCGTTCCATATAAATGTTGTCATCGGACCCGATTTAGAAAAAAGCCACTTCCAGGCTATATCAGAAGCCTTTTTATAACCTGAAATCTGATCATCAGAAATATGAACCATGGATTCTATCCTGATCAGTTCATCCAGAAGTCTGGCCGGATCCAAAGCATTTGAACAATAGTCACTCACTACAACGCCTGTCCTGGCGTTCACTCTGAAAGGCCATGGGGACTGTTTGATGGTAAAGATAGTGAGCGTCGTTCCATCATTATTTACATTTCTTATATGTCTGGCAAGTGCATCTGCACATTTTACTGAAGCGTCTAGATATTTCCTGTCCCCGGTGATCTCAAAGAAACAAAGGTAAGCATAACCCAGTTCCCCGACTTTATCCGGTTCTATAACATGGAGCCCGTCACCCCTGTTGCCATCACTTTCCCACTCAGTGGCCCCCTGATAGACTTTTGAAAAAGGATCGGCGCTGGCGTACGGGACACCTGCCCATATCCATTCAGATGGTGTAGTTCCATTATCAAGCTGGTAATCAAGCATTCTTTTTACCATAGGCAGATAAGAATCATCACCGGAATAGACCCTGTACCGGACTGCCAGACTTTGCACCAGACCTGCGAATATACATGCAGGATTACTGGCCCAGTGTTCGGCAATAATATTCTTTTGTTTTGTCATTTGAGGTCCTTCGAAGCAACAGGTTACCAAGTACATAGGTAATCCTGTCTGGGATTCCACCGGAATTTCCTTAATAAATTCTGAAGCCAGCTTAATTACCTTGTTGTATACAGCCCCTGGAACATCTGGTCTGAACCAGCCAGAAATACGTTGATCATTGTCATGGATTATTTTATGCCCGCAGATTGTATCTTTATTGGAGATGTTGGCAAGCTGCGCAAACGAGTTTGCTGCTGAGATACAAATCAGTAAAAGGACAATTGTTCTTTTCATAATTATAAGTTATTAATATTGAATTACCTGATAATGATATCCTTTGTGTTTTCAAGATTAAATTTAGCTCCGGAGATATCCTTAATGTTTTTCCCGTAAAACGTTAAGCCTTTTACCGTCACATTTTCCACCAGATGAGTTTTATCCGATCCATAAAAAACTGAAAAAGGTACAGGCCCGTCAACGATACTTACATTTTTAAGAGTTACATCATGGATATGTCCTCTGAATTTTGAATGAGTTTCTTTTTCCTTTTCGGTAACTCTGAGCACATTATCCCATATTCCGTTTAAATAGAGACGACCTACTTCCCTCTTATCGTCTGTTCCATCTTCAGAATAAATTGAACGGAATATTGCCAGGTCAAACAGCTTCTGATCAGCATTCTCCACCCTGAGTCCATCTATCAGAATTTTACTTACAACTCCTCTTCTTGCATTGTGAATACTGAAGGCTGCTCCACCTTCGACGCGAATTATATCATTGTTTGTAAAACTGACATTCCGAATATCGCCCGATAGTTCAAAGCCTATCTCTAAAGCGTTGCCCCACGCTGCATTCCAGAATACACAGTTTTTTACTGTCACGCTGTCAACAGGATAAAACGGTCCCTCTTCAAGTTGCCCGAACACCTGTTCTGATCTTTTCTTACCAGAAAGGGGCTGAGGTTTTGCAAAGCTTTTAATTGCTATACAATCATCTTTTGTGCGTATAAAACTATTCATAACACGGATATTCTGTGTGCTTACAATGTCAATTCCATCATCTGAATTATTATCGCTTATGATTTTTATATTGTTAATATTCACATTTTTGCATAATGATGGAACAACGTCCCAGGTTTTACTGTTGAACAGAGTAATGCCTTCGATAGTTATGTCCCTCGATTCAGATATTGAAATTAAGCCATCAATATCTCCCGTCACGGTTTCCATCACTAAACCTTTATTATATACTGTTGCACATGAATCCATAAAGTGCCTACTAAAGGAACCATCGAGTATCCCGCTGCCCCATATTTTAATATGGTTAACATTTCTAGCTTTGATACATCCTGCTACAATTGCTCCGCTTTCAATAAACACCTGCTGGTTGTCTTTTAAAATAATAGTCCCGGGGTAATGAATTTTTCCTGACTCAAAATAAAGGACATTTTTATCTGTCCTAGGCGGTCTTTCAATTTCCGGTTTGTTGGCAAAAATAAAAAGCGGGATTTTGAAAATTCCGTTCAGCTCTATGCTGAATTGTCCTGGCTTTGCTACGTGGAATGCTATTGTGCTGTCACTATTGATTACCGGTCTGATACCTGAAGAAAGAGGTCTTATGTCGGCCCATTTAATGTCGCGCCTGAGTGATCTGACAACTATATCGACTGGCTTTGACATCTCGAAACTGCAGAATGCTAATGGTATCGGAGAAGAATATACCAGTACATCTCTTCCGTCAACCATAACTTTGAATTCAGGAGAGGGGATGAAGCTGGCTCGAGTAGCAGGATCGGTACTGGGCGATTGTGCAAACCCGGTAATAGTTGCAATAATAATTGCTACAAGGGACGATAATGAATACCTGATAAAAATCAGGAAAACAAGCTGACTTTTCATTTTGAAGAATTTATTGTTTTAATGTTATTAATATGACACATGATTTATGATAAATGATTAATGTAAGATATAAATATAAAAGATATTTTTATTACTTTAGAGTACTCTGAATAATGTGAAAATATGGATATGATATAAATTCCGACATCATGCACCCGAAAATCTATCTTCTTGTCTATATCTTTTTTTGTGCTAATCTGAATGGTCAGAAAACTGAACAGGTTGCTCCTGAAAAGATTAATCCGGTTCTTCTTAATTCTCACTGGAAAGCCCAATGGATAACTCATCCAACTGAATCGCTGCTCGATTATGGTGTTTTTCACTTCAGAAAAAGTTTTGAGCTGAAGGAGCAACCAAAGGAATTTATAATACACATTTCTGCTGATAACAGATATCGTCTGTTCGTTAACGATAAGGCAGTTTGTTTTGGTCCTTCACGCTCCGACCTTGAGCATTGGTCTTATGAAAGTATAGACATCGCATCTTTTCTGAAACCCGGTAAAAATGTTCTTGCAGCAGAGGTATGGAATTTCGGGGAACTAAAACCATGGGCACAGTTCTCAATTAAAACCGCATTAATTGTTCAGGGAAACTCACAATCAGAAGAAATTGTAAATACCGATACAGCATGGAAAGTTATAAAGGATCCGGCCTATTCACCTGCGCCAGCCAGCACAAAAGAGACTGTAGGGCAATTCGTGGTGGTCGGCCCCTGCGACAGAGTCGATGCAGCACTTTACCCATGGGGTTGGGAAACTCCGGGTTATGATGACCATTCCTGGCTAATTCCAAAAACACTTGATGCTGCTCACCCTTTTGGAGTGGGAACCGATATAAACTGGGAGCTGACACCACGCAGAATACCTTTGATGGAGCAAAAGCAGCAACAGTTTGTAACTGTACGCCGTACTTCAGGAGATCAGTTGCCTGAGGGTTTTCTTGCCGGAAAAACTACCTGGACAATACCGGCCAACAAAAAAATCATAGTTTTGTTTGACCAGGCAACCCTGACAACCGGATATCCGGAATTGATTGTATCAGAAGGGAAAGGAAGCACTATCAAACTGACATATGCCGAATCGCTTTTTGATTCAAAAGGATTAAAAGGAAACCGGAATGAAATTGAAGGAAAATCCATTGTGGGGTATTCCGATTACTTTTTACCGGATGGCAAATCAGACAGGTTATTTCGCCCCCTCTGGTTTCGTACCTGGCGATATCTGCAGATGGAGATAGAAACCAGTGGGAATCCTTTAACCATAAACAGCTTTTCGAGTGAATTTACAGCTTATCCGTTAAAAGAGAACGCTGTATTTGAATCTGATCAGCCTGAACTAAAACAAATATGGAATGCTGGCTGGAGGACTGCCCGCCTCTGTGCAAACGAAACTTATTTTGATTGTCCATATTACGAGCAGCTGCAGTATGTTGGGGATACGCGTATTCAGGCCCTTATTTCACTTTATGTATCAGGAGATGACCGTCTGGTCAGGAACGCGATTATGGACTTAAATGAATCGCAGTTTTATGAAGGGCTGACACGAAGCAGGTATCCATCGGCTAATCCTCAGATCATTCCACCGTTTTCATTGTACTGGGTCGATATGGTCAACGATTACTGGACCCTTCGGAGTGATCCCGAATTCATAAAAAGCTTTTTACCTGGCATCGAAAATGTACTTGGCTGGTTTATAAAACGGATTGACAAGGAAACAGGGATGCTTGGGAAAGTGGAGTACTGGAACTTTGTCGACTGGGCTGTTGAATGGCCATGGTCCAATGAATTGGGTTATGGAGGAGTTCCTAAGGGCGGGACACAGGACGGTAATTCTTCCATTTTATCAATGCAATTCGCATATGCTGCGGAGCGGGCAGCTGAACTATTCAAATTCTTCGGACAGTCTGAAAAGGCTGAAAAATATGGGAAAATTGCTGAACAGATAACCAAAGCAGTTTATGAAAAATGCTGGGATGAATCACGTGGTTATCTTGCAGATACTCCGGCAAAAAATGAATTCAGCATGCATGCCCAGATTTTTGCAGTTCTGACGAATACAATTCATGAAAACAATCAAAAAGAATTTGTAAAACGTTTTATGAATGATAAAACTCTGATTCAGCCTACAATGTATTTCCGGTTTTACCTTACCCAGGCTTTGAAAAAGACAGGATTGGCTGATTCTTACCTCGGGACTCTCGGCTTATGGAATGAGATGCTGCAAAAAGGTTTAACCACATTCGCTGAGAATCCCGATCCTGCCCGCTCCGACTGCCACGCCTGGAGTGCAAGTCCGGATTATGATTTTCTTGCAACAGTGGCAGGCATCCGTCCCGAAACACCAGGATTTAAAACTGTTGACATCGAGCCTGCCCTGGGTAAACTTGCTTTCATAAAAGGACAAATGCCTCATCCGGCAGGAACCATCAGTTTTTATCTGAAGAGAAACGGAACCGAAGGTATCAGCGGAGAAATTGTTCTGCCAGAGGGGTTAACAGGTATCTTTAGATGGAATGGGAAGTCAATAACCTTAAAAGGAAAAACAAGTATTGAATTATAATCCTGAAGTGGAACTGCTACCTTTATCCGGACAGTAAGCTGAGCTAAAAAACTTAACTTAAAGGGTTGTGAAAAGAAGAAAGCTTGATCGAGAATTAAAACATATTATAGTTGATGAAGGATTTGCGACTATAGCAGCCTGCTAAAGGTAGACGTTGAATCCAATCTAATAATCCAAATCACTAATTTTAAGGAAGATGAGGTTCACTTAAAAATCCAATCATATAATTGATTTTATTGAACTCCGGATTCTTTTTAAGAAATATTTGTAAATTGCATAACATTAATTTACGACAACGAAAAAAACAACATCCAATACGACCCTGTTTATAATTCTCTTGCTTCTGGTATCTTATATTACAGATACTCAGATACAGGCTCAGAGCGATACAGCACATTATGTTCTTCCGGAATTTGAGCAAGGGACGGTAAAAATGAAAGATGGGCATTCCGAAGTAGCTATAATGGATTATAATACGCTTACCGAAGAGATGATTTTTTATAAAAATGGAGTTAAACTGGCCCTCGATAGTCTGGAAAAAATTGATACGGTATATCTCGAATCCCGGATATTTGTGCCTCAAAATAAGGTTTTTTATGAAATATTGGTAAAGGGTCCTGTTTCTCTTTTTGTTCAGCATAAAAGTAACCCGGTGGATGGCGGAAACCCTTCTGGCTATGGAGAAACGACCGAGACAGGCGCTTCAAAGAACGTCGCATCAGTTACCAATTCAGTACATACTTATAAATTGGAGCTTCCGAACAACTATTATGTAAAAGATGCGACACAATTCTGGATCACCAGAAAGGGGATATTTTATAAGGCAAACACCAGCAATCAGATTAGTAAAGTCTTTCCGGAAAAATCAAAAGAGATAAAACAGTTCATAAAGGAAAACAAACTTGATCTAAAAAATACTGACGATCTAATTAAACTGATTGTTAAGTGCAATGAGTTTGCCCGATAATGTTTGAAAAGATATTTTTCACTACCTGAGGGAGTTTTATCCTGAGATGAGTAATTTTCCAGTGAATAGGAAACCCGAATTCCCAGAAAAAATAAAAAAAATAAATCTTAATAGTATATACTTCATTATCAAATTATTATAATTTCAGTATTACAGTGGAATTACATTGCAATCAAAAATAAATTTATATGCTTATTGGCAGAAAAGGAGAAATTGCTGAAGTAAAGCCTGGCAAATAAATTATGCGCCTACTATTATTTTTTCGGTTTAGGTGCTACATACATGACATTCTCTCTCATTTTCACTGTATCCCTGTGATGGTTAGAAATAACAATCCCCAATAAAATCAAAATAGCAAGAACAAGAAGCAAGATAAAAGGACCGCTTTTAATAAATTCCAGAAGAAAAGAGTCTTTTTTCATTTTCAGACCAGAATTAAAGTGAATAAATGTTTAGCTCTTTGTATGAAAAACTGAGACCACTCAGAAATCAAAATGTTAACAGGTATACCAAAGTTACAAAAATTCTTATAATATCAATTTAATTCATTATCATTTAATTTTTATAATATCCTGTGGTGGCACATTTAAGCCTTCTGCAGTTATTTTTAACGAACCAGGCATCGCCAATGAGCCACAGGTCATCGGCGGGCATTATTCAGGAATATAAAGTTTATTTAATCCATACATTGTCTGAGGTGCTTACAAGTTTAATCTCTTCAGCAATTTTTGCCAATACTTTTGGTTGAATAACAGCAACTCTTGATTTTGGATGATCCTTAGGATCCTGCGGCTTACTCAATCCTTTATTCTGGGCAGAAAGAGAAGGCAGTGAAACAATGAAAAGGAAAATTGACATCAATGATTGGCCTGGAAATTTTGAAATGTATTTTTTATGAAACATTTTCTTCATGTATAAGATAACCGAAAATTGGATTTTGGTGACTCTGACAGATTTTGTGAAACGGGGTTCTTCCAGATAAGCTGATCTTTAAAATTATCACTCAGTTTATATGATTTTTTGTGATTGTTTATTGACTCGCCAATTATCTCGATTTTATTCAGATCGGCTATCCCCAAACCTGTCTGACTGCAAAAATTCATGTAACCTACGTTAGCAAATTCAATACCCATCAGTTCAAGACCAACGCGGTCTGCTGCCAGCCAGTCAAGTCCTGCAACACAAACCCTGTGATCAACGGGAGTTCCATCATTCGGACCATTGCCTTCCATTCCCTCAAAACCGTCTATTACAGAAAGGTGAGGGTGCATTTGACGCGACATCGCATATAGATTATAGTTTATTCCACGAAATCCACTGCCGTGCATTATTGGTTTGTCACTCGTAGTACCCTGCTTACTGGAGTCGCTGAAAGTAAATCCCTGATCTTTAATCGGCGAGCCGAATACAATATTCTTCAGAGATAAAGTAGCAAAAACACGATCATGGGTTTTCATCCGGGCAACTGAAACTATAAACGACCCGGGGTCAAGCATTAAATGAGATATCCTTACCGCATGTGGCCGGAAATCCTTTTCATCAAAAACATGAATTATATCAAATGGCTCCTGATCGAGATCAACCAGTTTCACGCCATATTTATCAGCAAGCCTGAAATATCCGAAGTTCTTAAAACCATCAAGAGTAGGACCATTTGCTGCAGATTCTGCAATAACTGTGTTCTCTGTTTTCCCAATCGATTTGAGGAATTCAAGTATTCCATCCAGTGTATCAACATGAGTCGAAGCTAAAGGAACATTGATATTTACATTATTAGGTTTCAGAACAATGCGGCGGTTCCCGATTGCCTGAGAGATCTCCTTTGAAAAGGGCTGAAGCGCACGAAAAGCCATATCGGCCCTGTCATTTCCTGAAGTCAATGCAACATGCGTGGAGAATTGTTCCTGTTTCCCAAAAGCAGCAAGTGTATCAAAAGGTTTAATACAAGTGGCTGCCATACCTCCTATAATGGAAGTTCTTAAAAAATTGCGCCTGGTAAATCTTGTCATAATCATCGGTTTTTGGCATAAGCAAACTTACAAAAATTAGATCAGATAGTGAAGACTTGAAATGTAACATTTTCACACATCTCATTGTCTAATATTTTGACACTTCAATAAACACTTAAATACCATTATAGCTGATATTATGATATTTACAAATTTGGCACATTCTTTGGAATTACGAACTACGACTTACGAATCAGAAATAGAAATGAAAAGAATATATATTATAATATCACTGCTTTTAGTTTTATGTTTTCAGGAATTGTCAGCGCAGGTGAAAAAATGGACACTGGAAGATTGCGTAAATTATGCAGTTGCAAACAATATAGGACTTCAGAGGCAGAAGCTTCTGACCCAGTCGAAAGAGGCAGACCTGTTGGCATCAAGAATGAATCTTTTGCCGAATCTAAACGCCGGATCCAATCTTCAGTTTGCAAACGGAAGGTCCATTGACCAATCGAACGCTATAGCATTTAATAAGAACCTGACGAATACTTTGGGTCTGTCTTCAAACATTGTGCTGTTCAATGGATTCACCGAGATAAATTCAATAGCTGCAAATAAATTCATGCTTAAAGCCGGGGTGGAATCAGAGAAAATTGCAAAAAATACATTGATCGCTGATATAATGGGACAATACTACCAGGTCTTGTATGCCAAAGGGCTTGAAGATGCTTCAAAAATGCAGCTCGATCTTTCAGAGAAACAACTTTTCAGAATCACAAAAATGGTTGAGACAGGCAAAGAAGCATTGGCTAAACAGTATGAAATTGAGAGCCAGGTTTCAGCTGATAAACTTTCTTATACCATAGCTCATAACACAGCCAGTCAATCTATTACAACATTAAAACAGATGCTCCAGCTGGAACCGGGTTCGGAATTTGATGTTTTGATGCCTGACCTGAATAATATTCTCATCACAGATAACTCTTTCAGTACCGATAGTGTCTATAACCTTGCAGCACAAAATCTCCCGCGACTCAAAGAAATCGAATTTGAATTAATAGCATCAAAAAAACAGATAGCTGTTGCAAGGGGAAATCTTGCTCCAAGGATAACTGCAGGTGGGGTCATAGGTTCTTACTATTATAATGTTTTAAACGCAGGTGATGGAGTCATTCAAAATGCTTACGAAAGACAGTTAAATGGTAATCTTAGCAAGCAGGTAACTGTTTCTCTGAATGTTCCCATCTTTAATAATTTATCTACCTACAGAAACATTAAATTGGCTAAGCTCAGGAAGAATGATAACGAGCTAAGACTTGAACTTGAGAAAAACAATTTGTATACAGATATTGAAAATGCCTGTCTCAATTATGACAGAGGGAAAGACGAATTTTCTGCAGCTAAATCAAACTTTGACTTCAATACAAAATCTTTTGAGGCTGTTGAAAAGAAGTTTGAATCAGGACTTCTTGATGTAACCAGTTATTCAGTTGCAAAGACTACATTATTCAGAGCTGATACAGAAGCCCTCAGAACAAAACTTCAACTACTAATCAGAAAACTGACGATACAGTTTTACTCAACCGGTGAATTTGAAACTCTGGTGAAATAATAATGTCTAGAGTCAGTCTAAACACTTAATAAATATATAGCATTACTAATTAATAATAAATAATTGAAATGGATACTCCTCGTGAAACAATGGATAAAGCGATCCCAAAGAAAAAAGGCCTTCAGAAAAAACATTTCGGATATATAGCCGGAGGACTAGCAGTTATCGTACTTATTTACATGGCTTTCTTTGCTGATCGCACATCAACATATAAAGTTGAAAAGGATAAACTGATTATTGAGACCGTAACTGAAGATCAGTTCAACGATTACATTACTGTTCCCGGAACAGTTGAACCAATAACTACAGTAAAGCTCGATGCTGATGAAGGCGGACGGGTTGAAGAAAAACTTATTGAAGAAGGATCCATGGTCAAAAAAGGAGATATTATACTTAGATTGTCTAATCCTGATCTCTTTCTTAATATTCTCAATAGTGAATCATTACTTGCCGAAAAAGAGAACTTCCTGCGAACGACACAGATTGAGATGGAACAGGAAAAATTACAGATAAAAAGAGAACTTGTTACACTTAAATATGATATTGAAAGAAAAGCGCGAAATTTTCAACAGAATGAAACTCTGATTAAAGATAACCTTATATCAAAAGAGGAATATATTCGCTCCAAAGAGGACCTCGATATGGCAAATCAATCGAAAGACCTTTATGTCGAGCGTCAAAAACAGGATTCTGTTTTTCGCTCAGTTAATGTTGAAACTATTAAAAAGGATCTCCAGAATATGAGGAATAACCTCGATATGGTTAAAAAAAGAGTGGAAAACCTGAATGTCCGGGCAACTGTAGATGGTGAATTGGGTCTATTAAGTCCTGAAATAGGCCAATCAATATCAAAGGGAGAAAACATGGGACAGATAAATGTACTGACTTCTTATAAAGTAGTTGCACAGATTGACGAACATTATATAGACAGGGTAAGAACACAGCTTGATGCGACTCTCGACAGACAGAACACTAAATTTAACCTTACTGTCAGAAGAGTTTATCCAGAAGTAAGGAACGGTACATTTAAAATTGACATGATCTTCCGCGATAGCATGCCTGACAATATCAGAACCGGCCAGACATATTATATCAGTCTTCAGCTGGGTCAGCCAAAAGTTTCAGTTCTTGTACCGATAGGCGGATTCTTCCAGGAGACGGGCGGTCAATGGATATTTGTTCTCGATCCTTCAGAGTCATTTGCTACTAAACGGAGTATCTCTATCGGAAGAAAAAATCCAAAATATTATGAAGTGCTTGAAGGGTTGAAACCCGGCGAGAAAGTCATAGTATCGGGATATGAAACCTTCGGAAAAAATGAAAAACTAATTCTTAAAAAATCTAAATAACTATTAATAACTAAAGTCATGATCAAAACTAATGATTTAACTAAGATCTTCAGAACTGAAGAAGTTGAAACAACAGCACTTAACAAAGTGACTCTCAATGTAAAGGAGGGAGAATATGTGGCAGTAATGGGCCCATCAGGATGCGGAAAATCCACACTCCTTAACATCCTTGGATTACTGGATAATCCTACCTCAGGCAGTTATATTTTTAACGGAACTGAGGTAGCTAATCTTAAGGAACGCGACAGGACCATTTTTCGTAAGGGAAATATTGGTTTTGTTTTCCAGAGCTTTAACCTGATTGACGAACTCAATGTTTATGAAAACGTGGAACTTCCTCTGATCTATCTTAAGATGAAGACATCTGACAGGAAGAAACAGGTAGAAGATGTTCTTGAAAGGATGAAAATAGGACACCGTGCAAAGCATTTTCCTCAGCAGCTTTCAGGTGGACAACAGCAAAGAGTAGCTATAGCCAGGGCAGTTGTTGCAAATCCGAAGCTTATTCTTGCCGACGAACCGACTGGTAACCTTGACTCAAAAAATGGTATTGAGGTTATTAATCTCCTGACTGAACTCAATAAAGAAGGAACAACTATTATAATGGTAACCCACTCTGACAGGGATGCCGGATATGCTCACAGGATTGTGAATTTGTTCGACGGCCAGGTTGTGACAGAAAAAGTTATATAATCTGATTTTGATATATGCAAGAATAGAGACGCGCTATTGCACGTCTCTTCTTTTTACAAATTAAATTTTTTCATCTTATTATAAAGAGTCTGCCTGGTGATACCCAGTTTGGCCGCTACTATGCTCACATTATTACTGAATCTCCTCAGGTTGTCAATGATCATCTTCTTCTCCATCTCATCCAAAGTCATCTCACTCTGTATAAGGCTCCTTGAGGTAGAGCTAAAAACAAAATCTGAAGGTTTGAGAACTTCTGAGTCACTCAAAATCACTGCCTTTTCAATTGAATGCTGCAATTCTCTTACATTACCCGGCCAGTCATGATTAGCAAGCTTCTCAAGAGCATGTGTACTTATCTTCAAACCACTTTTACCATATCTCTCGCTCTGTACCTTAAGAAAATGATTTGCCAGTATTGCAATATCATCAACCCTGTCGCGCAATGGCGGTACCTCTATCATAATTGTATTTATCCGGTAAAGGAGATCCTCACGGAACCTGCTGACTTTTACCATTTGAATAAGGTCACAATTTGTAGCGCAAACGAGCCTTATATCAACTCGTAACTGCTTGTTTGAACCAACCTTTACAACATACCTGTTTTGAAGAACACTGAGCAGTTTTGACTGAGATTGAAGTGAAAGGTTACCGATCTCATCCAGAAAAAGAGTCCCTTTCTGAGCTTGTTCAAATTTCCCTTTGCGGTCTTCTTTTGCATCAGTGAATGCCCCTTTAACGTGACCAAAGAGCTCACTTTCGAAAAGTGTCTCAGTAATTGAGCCCATATCAACACTTACCATCAGCTCCCCTGCCCTTCTGGAAAGATTATGAATCTCACGGGCAACAATTTCTTTTCCTGTGCCATTCTCCCCGGTTATCAGCACATTGGCATCGGTACCAGCAACCTTTTTAACAATGTTCATAACATTTATCATTGTAGGAGAGGCTCCCAGTATTATCTTTTCTCCACCTTTATTAATCTCACTTTTTAAAAGTTGATTATCTTTTTTCAGAGTCGTTGCTTCAAGTCTTGATAATCTTAGTTTCCATGCTACATTAATTGTTGCCAACAGCTTAGATTCGTTCCATGGTTTTAGTATGAAGTCGACAGCACCCTCCCTGATAGCCCTTACTGCCAGCTCTACATCGCCAAATGCAGTAACTATAACAACGCTAATGTTGCTGTCGTACTTAAAGATCTCCCGCATCCAAAAAAGTCCTTCATTTCCATTATGAACCCCTGACTTAAAGTTCATATCCAGCATAACTATATCGACATCATCTTTTCTTAAAATCTCATTTATACGGTTTGGATCCTTAAGAGTGATGACCTTTTCAAATTCATTTTGCATTATCAGTTCAAGAGCATTCAGCAAGTTCTTGTTATCATCAACTATCAGAAGCGTACCTTTTGTCATTTTCAGTTTTATTTAAAAGACGGCATTTAAAACAAAATGTGTCAAAAAAGTAGACATTATTTTGCCGGGTGTTGTTCCTTCAGGATATTGTCAGGAATTTTGTCTATGGAACATAATTTAATATTGCGATAAAATATTTCTGCCCCTTCGGATTCAAACTGGATTTTTCCCTTGGTAAGCGGTATCTCTTTGTTACTTTCAAACTGACGGGAATTATTGAGTACCATATTAACTACCCCATTTATGACATGTACGCTCGTACCACCAAAACAATATAAATCAATGGTATTCCATTCACCGGAAGGTTTTTCAGCATCAGGATATTTTTGACAATTTCGCCCATTGGAGCTGGTCGTACTAAAAGTGAGGAAATCGCCATCCTTACTATATACATAGGAACTATCATTTTCCTTTTTTGCCCTGACATCAAAAATTGCTCCTGCACAGGCCCAGTAATCTCCACAATCTCCTTCCTCAATCTGAAACTCGTGGGAACGCATCCAAAATCCCCCGTCTGCCCCCTGAGGTCCCACTGCATAATACATTAAGCCACTGTCTCTTTTCCCTTTTTTATTTGGTGGCCATTTTAATTGTCCCCACTTGAATTGCAATTGCAGATGATAGTTTTCAAATTCCATGGCGGTTGAGATTCCGCCAAATTGTTCACCTGAAATCCTCATCACTTTTTCACCTCCCATCTCTACAACACTAAAAACTTTCAGTGGATCAATATTTAACCCAACCGGAATTGTGTCCCACCTTTTCATGATAGTATCGTATTTCGGTCCCAGATAAGTATTCCACCCCGTTAAGTCTTCACCATTAAAGAGAGATTGCCACCTGGAATTTTCTGATGATCGGTTTATGCAACTGCTGCATAAGAAAAGAAACAGCATTACTTTTAATAAATTATTATTTTCCATGGTTGTTAGGTTTTTAATGTAGTCTGACCAATTTTGAGATACAGCTAATATAGTTTTTTTCATTTTATTAAAGGTCTTTATGCAACGTTTATATTAGTTTCCCGTCATTATAACAAAGCAGGTAAAGAGTAAACAGAATTTAGAAGATTAAAGGTTCACAAAAATTTCTAAGCCATGACAGTAAAATTAAATGCAAACGAAGTTGTTCTGAAAGCCGGTGATACAAACCAGGTAGTTGACAATAATACAATTGAAGGGAAACTGATAGTTACAAATCAGCGGTTGTATTTTAAGACTCTGGATGAAGCCGTGGATAAGTTTAATCTTGAAATACTTTTTGATAATATCCTGGAAGTAATTTACTTCAGTAAAGGACTATTCTCTGTTAAGGGTTTGAATGTTGTAACAAGGGATGGGAAATGCCATAGTTTTCCGTTAAAGAAGAGAGATGAAATAGGACAGTTGATTAATAAAATGTACTAGAGCACTTTCAATCACTATATATCAGCCCAATTATAAAACAAGAAAAGAGTCCCGCCCCAAGGCGGGATTTTTTTGTCAATCTTTCTCCTAGAAACGCCGATATAAAGAGGAAGATTACCTTCGGTGAGCTCGTCCCGCCCTGCGGGACTCGGTTCCTCGCTTTCGCTCGGAATGAAATCCCGATTTATCGGGATGGAATGAGGAATCTCCATCATGCAGGACAGAACGATTAAAGCAGACTATTCGTATCTCAGCGAATCAACAGGGTTTCTGAGCGCTGCCTTTGCAATTTTATAAATTATTGTAAGTATCGTCGCCACAAACATTATTGACGCTGCCAGAATAAGTATTCCAGGCTTTATCTGAACAAAATACTGCCAAATGCTGCCCATCATCATATTCGACAAATAATATCCGCCTGCACATCCAAGCAGGGAAGCGACTATCAGCACTGCCAGGAATTTTTTACTCACCAAATACATTATCAATGCGACGGAGGCCCCCTGTATCTTTCTGATTCCCATTTCTTTTGTGCGTCGTATAATATCAAGTGAAACAAGATTATACATACCTATCAGCGATAAAATTGTAGCTACAATGGCCAGAAAAACATTTACTTTCATGATGCTGTCATTTATGGCTTTGCTCTCCTGCATCGTATCCTCCTGGAACATTCCTCCGAAAATAAAATTTGTGGCCTGATTTTTCCATTTTAAACTCAGGAAATCAAGAACACCATGCAAATCTTCAGGTTTGGCTCTTACAACTAATACTGTATATTGGTCATTTGAGGATAATTTTAGCATTGTTGGAAGAATCTTCTGCCAGACTCCGCTAATATAGAAATCTTTTACCACGCCGATTACTGTAAACTTAGTTGTATCATACAGAGTGACAGTCATTCCCAGAGGTTCCTTCCACCCAAAAGCCTGAGCCATTTTCTGATTTATTACAATGGATTTGTTTGTAAGATCGGCCGCTTCCCTTGACTTGTCAAATAACCGTCCTTCAACCAACCGAAGTCCCATGATAGATGCATATTCGGGACCTATATCCATAACATCCACTTCCAATTGTTTAAGATCATATTTTATTGGTCTGCGGTATGTTCCGAAACCGATATGGTTCTGAGTGCCTTCAGCTGAGATTATCTTTGGGTTTGTAAGGATTTCATTCCGGAAGGAGGTGCTTAATTCAGATGGTACCGGCATGGCAATAAGTTTATCCCTGTCATAACCGAGATCAAGAGTTTTTTGAAACACTGCATTCTTTGAAAAAACCAGCCCCATAACCAGGGCCATCACTGATATGGAAAACTGCAAGGCGAGAAGAATTGATGAAAGTTTCCCAGCGCCCCTGAATGGAGATGCACCTTTAAGAACATTTACAGGGCTGAATGAGCTGACATAAAGAGCAGGATAGACGCCTGACAGAAACCCTGTTATTGAAAGAACCAAAATGAGAAAAATCCAGAAGAAAAAATACCTGGTGAATGTAAGTTCAATTTTCATATAATCCCACAGACTGCTGTAGGCAGGAACCAGGAACTCAGCTATAAAAATACCAACTAATAACGCCATGAAACAAATAATGAAAGTTTCAATCATGAACTGAGTAACCAGTTGTCCTCTCTGGCCTCCAAATGTTTTCCTTAAACCAATCTCTTTCAATCTCTTACTGAATGTTGCTATCGATGTATTTGCAAAATTGAAACAAGCAATTAACAGGATAAAAAGAGCCATAACCGGAGGAGCCATGAGAGCAGCCGGATGAAGTGACGGGAAAAGACCCGACGACCATGTATTGCGGGAATTTGAACCAACATCCTTCAACGGAACAAGCTTAAACCTGGTAATCCTGAAATCTTGCCTTGCCTTGTTCTGAACCGGTACATAATCCTTTAAAGATTGCATGATTGACGGAAGGCGTGATTTGTCGGGAACTTGTATAAACAAAGCTGTTGTCAGAAATTTCCAATCGGCATCATTGAGTTCCCACATTAATTTAAAATTATCAAAGTGGGAAAGCACATCAATTCTAAAACTTGAATTTAGCGGCAGGTCAGCAAAGACAGCTCCTACCGTGTATGTAAATTCCTTATTCTTGTCATTAACAATCACTATAGTTTTCCCAATAGGATATTCCTTTCCGAACAGTCTGGCTGCCATCGTACTACTTACAAGAACATTAGCCTGATTTTCAATTGATTTCCTGTCTCCAACAACTATATGAAACGTGAAAATATCAAGAAATTCAGGATCTATATACGAGACCTGGGTTGGAAAGATATTCAACCCTTCCTTGACAGGTGACCCGGTTCGCATTAATCTTGCAGTTTTCTCGATCCCGGGAATATCTTTTTTTACTTCAAGGCCAAGAGTTGCAGGGACAACACCATACTCCTGATCCCTGCTTTCCATATCCCTGAAGCAGTTCACTCGGTATATCATGTCAAAATTTACATTGGTCCGGTCGAATTCATAATTGAACATATGATTGAAAAATGCAACAATACAAACTGACAGTGCTATTCCCAGACCAAGAATATTTATTATTGTAAAAACTCTGTTTTTTAATAAATTCCTGAAAGTGACAAGAAGATAATTTTTAAACATGTTTTATCTGTCAGGGGTGATTAAATAATTATTTATTAAGATTATTCAGTATCTTTTAATGGAGCTATGAACATCGGTTATTGTAAATATATTTAATTCAATTATTTAAGAAAATAATATTTCGGTGCTCTGCACCTTTCTGGTTTTATATATTGCAGCAAAGCTGCAATATATTTGTAGAAATAAAGCCAACAAACAATATATAAGGTGCAGAGCACCACAATATTATTCATATTTTAACGACTGGGCCGGATTAACTCTTGCTGCCCTCATTATGCGATAGCTGATTGTCATCACTGCAATACCAAGAGCAATAGTCAAGCCGGCAATAAAACTGAAAACTCCAAGGTTTATTCTGTAATAAAAATTCTCCAGCCATTTGGCTGCAATATAATAAATTAAAGGCCAGGCAATCAGAGCAGATATTGAAACCAGGATAATCACTTCCTTTGATATTACGATATAAATACTTGCGATTGAAGAACCCATGGCTTTTCTGACACCAATCTCTTTGGTACGTTGTTCAACAGTAAATGATGTCAGTCCAAAAAGACCAAGAGCTGCTATAAATATTGCAAGGATTGAGAAGATTACAGCCATCTGTGCATTCTGTTTTTCCTGCTTGTACATCAGCTCAAAATCCGCATCAACGAAGTAATATTGTAAAGGATTATTTGGTACAAAGTCCTTCCATTTATTTTCAATCGCGCTGATCGTGCTTGTATAATTCTTACCTGATAACCTTACTGTCAGATATCCCCATAAAACGTTATCTGTTTTGAATCGGAAAAGATATGGTTGAATTGGATTTCTAAGTGATTCAAAATTGAAATTCTTAACAACTCCTATAACTGGTAAATAATCTAATTTCCCTGAATCAGCCGGCTGTATAAATCGTGTCTTCGCAAAGTCAATAATTGTGAAATTTTTGACAGCGCTTTCATTTACAAGGCATGCCTGTTTATCGGTTGTAAATGATTCATTAAAGAATCTTCCTGATGCGAGCGTCATCTTATAAGTTTCCAGGTAGTCATAATCGACCCAGTTAGTCTGCATCAAAAAATTCTCATCTTTTCTTCCCTCCATCCCATAGCCATTATCATTGTTGTTTCGCCCTGGAACAGCAGTGGAGCTTGCAATATTAACAACTCCCGGAATTCCCTTTACCGCCTCTTTAAAAGACTTCACTTTTGTTCCAAGAGCATCTGCCCTGTTTATCACGATTAACTGCTCTTTATTGAATCCCACATCTTTGTTAAGCATATAATTTATCTGTCTGTACATAATCATTGTTCCAACAATCAGCAAAATTGAAATGGTGAACTGAAAAACTACAAGAACTCTTCTGAGCCGGCCGTTATTCATACTGTTTTTCACATTGCCTTTAAGTACTTCATAAGGGTTGAAAGCTGAAAGAAAGAATGCCGGATAGCTTCCCGACAAAATACCTACAATTATCGATAACAGAATCAGAACCGGTAATGTATACCATTCGGCAAAAAGGTTTAAAATAAGGTTTGCTCCCAACAGATTATTAAAATACGGAAGAGTTACCTTGATAAATAACACGGCAAAAATCAATGAGATGAATGAGAGAATAAAAGATTCTGAAAGGAACTGTGTTACAAGCATACCTCTTGAAGAACCTCCGATCTTTTTTATTCCGACTTCCTTTGCTCTTCTTGAAGACTGAGCAGTTGAAAGATTCATAAAATTAATTGCGGCAATTAATACAATAAGAATGGCTATGCTGCCGAATATCTTCAGGAATTTTGGATCACTGGCTGCCTTAAACTGCTGCTGCTGAACTGACGTATCAAGATGGGCATCTTTAAGATTCTGTAAATAAAACCTGTATTTGTTTCCTTTCGCTGCAAAATCAGTAATAGACACTCCCATGTATTTCTGGAGTTCAGGTCCTACATATTTGACTATCATTTCAGGCATTTTCGCATCTACAGTCTTATAGCTTGAATTTGGCTTTAACAGAAGATATGTACTATAGCTGTTACTTAACCATGTTGGATTTTTTGATCCCGGGTTAGTCATGAATGAGGTTATTATATCAGCCTCAAAATGAGAATTTGCCGGCACATCACCCATTACTCCTGAAATCGTGTATCGTAGCGTATCAGACCCTATCTGAATAGTTTTATCAATAGGATTTTCTTTCCCGAAAATCTTTTTAGCCGTTGATTCTGAGAGTACAACTTTCCTTGGAGCATTTAACAGATTTACAGCATCGCCTTTAATAACAGGAATTGAAAAGAAATTGAAAAATGAAGAATCCGCCTCAACAATATGATCCTCGACAAAAGCCTGTTTATTATATTCAACAGTTGTTGGTCCTACTCCGTTCATTCTCAGAAAATCTTCTACTTCAGGAACTTCCTTCAGCATTGTAGGTCCTATTACTGCTGCAGAATAAGTCACAGTAACTTCCTGTCCACCGATTTTTCCGTTAAGGATCATCCTGAAAATTCTATCCTTTTTAGTATTGTACTTATCATAACTTAATTCATTTATTACAAAAAGTGCAATAAGAAGACTGCAGGCAATACCGATTGACAGACCAAGTATATTAATAATAATGTACGCACGTTGTCTTTTAAAAGATCTTATACTGTGCTTGATAAGGTTGCTGAACATAAAAGAGTTGAATAAAAGGTTAAATAATAGATTACTGAACTGAAAAAGAAACTTCATGGTTATTATATCGGGATCTTTTCAGGTAAAAGACGGAGAAAAAAAAGGTAAGCTGCAGCATGAGTCAATTATTCTGATTTATAAAAAAAAAGGCTGCCCTTACGAGACAACCTTTTAGGTAAATAATTAAACCTCTGTATCTGAAATTACTTTACTGGTTTCAGTTCATTGATTTTTTCTTTTGGCACCAATGAAACGGTTTCTTTTTTAACTGTGAGATCTTTTGCCAAAGTGAAGGCAGCGCTCTGTCTTATATCTTTTGATGAGGCACCAATTTTCACTTCATATTTCCCTGCTTCTGCAATCCATGAAGAACTCGCAGTATCAAAGGAAGAGAGACTTCGGCCGTCAATAATAAAAGTCACAGTCTGAGATTCTCCTGGCTTGAGGAGCTTAGTTTTTGCGAACCCTTTCAGTTCAATAGATGGTTTATCAAGTTTTAGTGCGGGAGCTGACAAATATAATTCTGCAACCTCTTTCCCTTCTAGTGTTCCACTGTTTCTTACATCTACCGTAACGGTAATGGTTCCGGCAAATTTTGGTGAGCTGAGTTTAATTTTACTATATGTGAAATTTGTATAGGACAGACCATATCCAAATTCAAAAGCTGGTTTCACTTTAAATGTTTCATAGTAACGATAACCTACATAGATGCCATCTTCATATGTGACTTCTGAAGGTACGTTTCTCATAAATGAACTCAAAGGACCCTGATCTGCTGATTTTGCGACAACCAACTCTTTCCCCGGGAACGTTTTGGCAGAAGGAACATCCTGGTAATTTACTGGAAAGGTTGTCGCTATTTTCCCGGATGGATTTACTTTTCCTATAAGAATGTCAGCAATAGAATTTCCAGTTTCCTGTCCACCCTGCCATGCAAGAAGTATTGCATCCGGAAGATCCTTCCAACTGACAGTCTCAACAACTCCACCTACGTTAAGAATAACAACCACTTTCTTATTTTTTGCCTTAAAGGCTGTTGTTACATTCATGATGAGTTGTTGTTCAATATCACTTAACTGAAAATCGCCTTTGTCGTTTACCCTGTCAAAACCCTCACCAGCATTTCTGCCAATTGTAATTAAAGCTGCATCACATGCATTTGCCATCCCGGTTATAATATCCTTGTTAAGAGTTAATTCCTCAATCGGTTTTGATCCCATTAAGGCCATAAATCCTCTCAACACCGGACGACCTTCCCTCGTAAGTTTCAGATAATTGACATAGAGATTGTGAAGTTCTTCATTTTGACTCAATCCCACATTCTTCAATCCATCTGAAAGTGAGATGCTATAAGCTTTATTTACCAGTCCGCTACCCGTTCCTCCGACAATTATATCATATGATGTATTGCCGAATGCTGCAACATTTTTTACACCTGGTCCAAAAGGCAAAGCACCATTTTCATTTTTCAATAATACCATACCTTCTGATGCAGCCTGACGAGTTACTTCTGCATGTGCCTTAAGATCAGGTTTGTTTGAATATTTATAACCTTTAAAACGGGGACTCTGAAGCAGTATATTAAGGATTTTTTCGATGTTCCTGTCTAAAACCTTTACATCGAGTTTCCCTTCCTTAACTGCCTTGATTATAGCTTTAGCCTGATCAGGTGTTCCGGGCATAAGCATGTCGTTCCCTGCTATCATCTGGGCTACAGGATCTTTTCCGCCAAACCAGTCGGTCATAACAAAACCTTTGAAACCCCAGTCGTTTCTTAAAATATTTGTCAGGAGCTCAGGACTTTGTGAAGCATATGTACCGTTAATGAGGTTATATGATGACATAACGGTCCAAGGTTGTGCTTCCTGTACGGCGATCCTGAATCCTTCAAGATAAATCTCGCGTAATGCACGTTCACTTATGATAGTGTTCAGAGAATTTCTGTTAGTCTCTGCATTATTGGCAGCAAAATGTTTAATCGATACACCTACACCCTGAGATTGAACGCCTTTAACCATTGCTGCTGAAATATTACCGGTAACATAAGGATCTTCAGAATAGTATTCGAAGTTCCTTCCACACAATGGATTACGATGAATATTCATCCCGGGACCGAGTAATATATCGGCACCATATTCAAGTACCTCATTCCCTATAGACTGGCCAACCTTATTAACAAGATCAATATCCCACGTTGAAGCAAGCAAGGTGCCTACAGGAAAAGCTGTACAATAGTAAGTATTATTATCATTATTCCTTGTAGGGTCAATTCTTACACCTGCAGGTCCGTCAGTGACAACCATTGGGGTAATTCCAAGACGTGGAAGTTCATAAGAAGTACCAGCTGCTCCTGCAACCAGACTCTGTGTTGCCCCGATAACCGGACCTGAGGAAAGAGCCGGCGTATTTGCGGGTGGATTTCCATTTGGAGAAGGCGGAGGGCCACCAGGCATTCGCATTCCTGTACCGACAACCAGTGCAGCTTTCTCTTCAAGAGTCATTGCTGCAATAACCTTTTTTACCGGGTCCTTACCCAGTTTGGGGGCAATTATGTTTTGTGAGTTTCCTGATATGAAAAACGCAATACTCAATACTAAGGAAATTATGATTCTTTTCATACAAATGATTTTTTATATTATAATTAAAAATGTGACTTTTAAACTTATTAACATGTCAGACGCATGCAAAGGTAATTGAAACCAATGTTAAGAGTTGTTAAATTATTTTAAATATAAGTATAACCTGACCTGAATCAATAAAAATTAAATAGAAGTACAGAGGATTTTCACCGACAGAAGAGACGATTTCAGATATGGTCTGAAAATCTTTACAGAGATAAAATTACTTCGCTGAATTTTTCCTGTAATAAACTGTATTCATGTTCCAGTCTTTTGCGATAAGTACCCCGTTATGATCAATGAACAGGTTATTCAGATTATTATTGACCCAGTAAACATCATAAGTGTTAAGGTCTGCAGATTTCAGAATGCCCCATCCCGGGATTAGTATATAATAGAAATTACCCCATTTATTAAATATATTGTCGTTATCAGAAGTTCCCCATTCCGGAGATACACTAATTACATTGTTGAATGTTGAACAGTAATCTGTTGACTTGTAAATGGTGATCCCATTTTCCTGAGTAACGATAAAAACTTCATCCTTATCATTTACATATAGTTTGATTGAATAACCCGGGGTCTCTATTTTTGTCCATGTAAGACCATCATCGAAAGATCTGTTTAAACTGCAGCAGTTTGAACCATGAAAAAGGAGAGATCCGTCTTTGAGCCGAAAGACATTTCCATAACCGTACGATGATAAATTACTCCCGGCATCGTTCCACGTATTACCGCCATCTTTCGAAAACCTGGTATTATGATCCCATACAAAAACCCATATATAATTATCATTTGAAATACTGACATAGATATAGTAAGGCCTGTCAGGATAAGGTTTTGTACAGGTTTTCCATGATTCTCCGTGATCGTTACTCCTTATTAATTCTCCAGTCCCGGTGCTAATATAAATAATACCATTTCTATCAATATTAATTGTTCTTGGAGAATTCACCACAGGGTCATTCATCCCATTCCATATATAATATCTTTCACCCTGTTTATACAGTCCACCATTGGCAATTATAAAAGAGACCTTATTAACAGTATCGGCAACCATTCCCATTATGCTCCCATCAGGAGAGAATGAACAGGTATCCCAGGCGTCATTTCTGAAACCATATTCAATAAGATTCGTTGAGGTAAGGTAATTCCCTGAAGTATCGTATGTTTTTGCCCTGAGTTTCTGAGCGAATGATTCGGAACCAAGTTTCCATCCCGTATAAGCAAATCCGTTTTTATTCGTATAAGAAGATTTGATAGTAACATTTCCCCCTCCTTCTACAACCTCAAAAAGTACCCTGACAGAATCTTTCAGAGGATTATTACTATTTACCGCATAAAATATGACACTGTCACTTACCCATTCTCCTGACAAAAATTTCATTGCCTGGCCAGTCTGAAAATTAAATGAATAGTTCTTCAGCAATTTCAGTTCAGGATCAGGATACCTGGTACAGGCAAGACCGATACAAAAAATAGCAATCAACAAAACCGTTCTTTTCATAATTTTTGTCTTTTAACGATCGCCTTAAGGTATTCTGAATCCAATGAGCAATGAGATAGTTCTAAACCGTATAATAGGGTCCGGGTCATATAGATTTTGCTGATTTCCTTCGGCAGAATTGTTAAAAACATTTTTGAAACCGGTGCTGTACTGCAAAGCTATATCCACCCTATAATTTTTTTCAACTGGTAACGACACTCCACATCCGAATATCCACCCGATATCATTATCTTTTATTAGTTTTTCAATATCATCGTAAATTATAGTTTTCCTGATTGTATAGCTTGATTCTGAACGGTATTCATTATAAGCAACACCAACATTACGTGCATTCAGTTTAAGTCCCAGCCATGGTCCGGTATTAAAAAAGAGCTTTTGAGATTTCCCAAGCGGGACACTTATCAGAAACGGAATTATTGCATAATCTACCTGGACCTTTGTATCAATATAATACGTCGGATTATCATTCTTCAAATATCTGTAAAATAACGAACTTGAATCCTTCATTGAGTAGCCTTTCCTTTCAAAAGAGACTCCGGAAATAAATGAATATCCGTACTTCAGCGGAATATTAACTGAGAATCCTATTGAAGGCCCGAAAACAGGTGAATATTTTTTCCCATCCACAGTACTAGGATTCGAGGAAACAATTAAACCGCCAATAAATGTTACAGTGATCTTTTTTGATGAAGAATCGCTGGCGAATTTTGAATTTACCTCTGTCTTGTTCTTTTTAAGAAACTCATAATCAAAACCTAAAGTAACCTCTGAAGAACCGTGTTTGTAGTTAAAATTCTCAAGGAATTGCTTTCGTCCGGTTATATAACTTACATTAAAAGTGGTTTTAAATCTATCAGTCAAAGGATAAGAGATCCCTGAAGAAAACATATATCCGAAATCTTTCTTCTTTGTATTGTCAGGTTCAGAGGAAGGATAATAATAGCTATTACTTAAACTATGATCCTGCATAAATGAAAAAATCAGGCCAGCCTTCATATTGAATTGAATGGCAGATGGTATGGAAACAGTAAAAAGAAGTGGCACCCGAAGAAAGCTGAAATCCATCTTATCATCTCCCTGGTAATAATATACCGGATTGATATCATAGTATGAAGTAGTGATATATAAATAGGGATAATTAGTGGTTTTGTGTTCGTAATAAACAGTGGAAAAGTTTATTCCTGTCTGAATTCCAATCGATTTATTAAATGAATATCCCAGATAAAATCCCTGAACAGGTCCGGGCTTAGATTCCCATTTACCTCCGATATCCTGACCATGGATGTCTGAAAAGTTCACACCACTGTAAATTCCAGTAGAAATATTTTGTGAATAACCAACTGAATGACAGATAATTATTAAAAATATGCAGATAAAAGTATTAAAATGTTTCATTTACGGCAGGTTAGGGCTCTAAAATAGTCTTTGTGCAATAATCATGCCGAAGCCATAAACAAAAAATAAAATATCAAAAACAAAACAAGCTCAAAAATGCATATTATTGCATTATCTGAACAGTTGCCTTTACGCCTTTACCGCTGCAAGCCATGCCAGTGCCATCAGTTGTGCTCCGGCAAGTGTAGGGTGAACGCCATCACCTGTCCAGTAAGCGCCGGGAGCCTTAGTTATAGCTTCATTATAAATTCGCTGATAAGGAATAAAAGTGGCTTTGAACTGAGCTGCAATCTCCATCGCCGCATTCTGATAACCATAGAACTCAGGGTACCATTTATCATCGACTGCCTTGATTCCGGGAACTGCAAAAGGCTCGCAAATAATCAGTTTCACATTTGGGAGAGCTTTTTTTGTTCTTTCAAGAAGAGCTATATAATCATGTCTGTAGATTTCAACTGTGCCATTATAATTTCCTTCAAGTTTATGCCAGATATCATTTACCCCGATAAGGATGCTTAATATATCCGGTTTAATATCGAGACAATCTTTATCCCATCGTTCAGCCAGCTGGTAAACTTTATTACCGGATACTCCTTTATTGTATACTTTCAGATTGAGCGATGCAAACTTTTCAATGAGTGCAGCGCCTGCCAGCATCGAGTAGCCCGATCCAAGTACGCCTGAATTATTAAAAGAGTTATCTTCTCTGTTTCTTCCGGAATCAGTAATTGAGTCGCCCTGGAAGAGAATAATATTATCCTTGTTTAAAGAATTCTTTTTCATTGCTGACGGCACCATAGATGCAGAGAGTATTTCAGGAATACTTATAGCCATTAGTCCGCCAAGAGCGGCTTTCTTTATAAAATTGCGTCTGTTGTTGTTAATGTTTTCCATCTTATGTTATCGTTGAAATTAATTTTATTTTTAATATTGTTTATGCTTTTCTTGAAATGGTTATTGTTTTCAATATTTAAGATTATAAATTTACTTTTTTTTAGTATATAATTTTAACCTCAACTATACGTTTGTTATATAAGAATCAATTCTATATTTACTTAATCAATTGAAAATTATGAAACAGTTACAAATCAGATGCGTTTTGATCTTAACTGTGGTGGTAATTGCAGTTATGAAAGTAACAGGGCAGGTTACAATGCCTGATGTACTCATAAAAAATTCACTTAAAGAACAGCTCAATTATGTCGAGGAGCACACCAGAATTTATGACAACTATCGTGCAATAAGGGAGGATATGTTTCAGAAGCTAAAGGGGAATGTTAAAGATACTCTTTCTGCTACTGGAAATAAAATTGCAGGGTTAAACAAAACTAAATCAACCCTCAGCCTGACAATTGATTCACTCAGGACTGACCTTGAATCGACAAAATCCAGACTGAAGGAAATAACAAGGACAAAAAACAGCATAAGTGTAATCGGCATGGAAGTCAATAAGTTAACTTATAATAAAATAATGTGGACAATTCTGGCCGGATTAGTTGCAGCGTTGTTAATGGGATTTCTTGCTTTTAAACGGAATTTATCGACCATTTTTAGTACAAAAAAAGAGTTTCAGGATCTTAAAGAAGAGTTTGAAACCTATCGCAAAACCTCCCGGGAAGCCAGGGAAAAACTGACTATGGACCACTTTAATGAAATCAAGAGGCTTAAGGGAGGATGAAGGCGTAATTAACAGGACTCAGGACTCCGGGCTAAGGCAGATATCCTGAAAAAAAGTTTTAATCAATAAAATCTATTTCCTGAATTCAATTCTAAAACCTATTACCTGCCATGAAGGCAAATTAGCAGGTTTTTTGATCACCAGAGCATCAGATGTTTGTTTCCAGCTAAGCTTCTCCTTGCTACCCACCATAGTTACTGAAACTATTGGCTTGCCGGCAAGTTTTAAAGATTTTGACAGGGATTTGATTACGATATCGGCCTCTGGTTTTCCCAGACAATATGCATAAAGTATATTGCCTTTTGTTGTGAACCGGATGTCTTTAGAGCTGAATCCAAAGTTCTCATCGAACCTGTCCATCTTTTTCCCGGGTTTATCTGCTGGTTTCTCTCCGTAGATTTTCCATGGACGGGATCCATAAATACCTTCTCCGTTTGCTGATGTCCAAATCCCGATCTCTTCGAGTATCTTCAACATATCAGGTTCAAGATCTCCTTCGGGGGTCTGAACAACATTTAATAAAAGATTTCCATTCTTGCTGACAATATCAACAAGCATCTGAATCACCTCAGTAGATGTTTTATATTTCTGGCCTGTGCGATAATACCAGTCTCCGATTGATGTGTCGGTTTGCCACGGGTATTGACTTGCCGTATCTTTCACTCCACGTTCAAGATCCTCAACCCACATTCCACCAGATGGTTGCTTGCAGGTATATACAGCTTCAAGCTTCCCATTATTTTTGATTATGTCCTGATTATAAAAATGAGAGATCAGAGTACGGCCAACATCTTCGAAAGGCATTTTGCTATCAGAATACAGAAGATCGGGATGGTAATTATCAACCAGTTCTTTAATACTTCTGTACCATTCAAGCTGAAATGCCGGGTTTTTGGTCAGCCAATCCTTATCATCAGGTAAGGCATTGGCGTGATACAGGTCCTGCCAATTGAGATTTGCACCATCATAAGGAATACCTGCCTTAGCTCCCTCTTTATCAGAACCATGAGCAGCCTGGAACCACGTGAAACTGGCCCCAAGATGTTCTGAAACTCCGAATTTCAGACCTTGCTTTTTTGCGGCTTGCTGCCAGATTCCTACGATATCCTTTTTAGGACCCATATTAACCGCATTCCATTTATTGAGCTTTGAATTCCAGAGAAAAAAATTATCATGATGAGAGCCCATACTGACGAAGTATTTTGCTCCGGTTTTCTTATAGAGTTCCATAAGCTTATCAGGATCCCATTTCTCTGCTTTCCAAAGCGGTATGATATCCTTATAACCAAACTCTGACGGGTGCCCGTAATGTTCAATATGGTATTTGTAAGCAGGATCTTTTTCCTGGTACATTCTTCTTGCATACCAGTCACCCTGACGTGGTACTGCCTGGGGTCCCCAGTGTGCCCAGATACCAAACTTGGCATCACGGAACCACTCAGGATACTGATATTGTTTAAGTGACTCATCAGTAGGTTTGTATGGGCCTTCTGCGACAGTTGATTTTTGCTGCTGGGCTGAAACTGAAAATGTTAAAACCAGAGCTAAAAAAACTGAAATGTAAATTAGTTTCATAAGATAAGTTTTCATTATCAAGGATTTTATATTCTTTAACTTAATAACTTACTTCACTTTACGCCTGACTGATTTTCTCCAAAGGAATTCCTCTTCGATATAAATTTTATTCCCGCCGCATTTTATTTCTTTCTCAATTTCATTAATAAGCAGTTTGCAGGCTTCGAGGCCCATTTTTCTGGGATCCTGATTAATGACTGTCAATTGCGGATCGAAGAAGTCAGTAATTTCATTGAATCCGTAACCAAATATTCCAATATCTTCCGGTATCCGGAGTCCAGCTTCCTTTGCAGCTTTATATGCTCCCAGGGCAACCCTGTCGTTAACTGCAAAAACTACTTCAGGCAAGTTACCTGAACTATTTAATTTTTTAAACGATTCATAACCATCTTTCAGTTCAAAACCACCCTCGATAATCCATTCTTTTCGAATAGGTATTTTGTTCTTTGCAAGAGTATCAATAAAGCCTTCAAGCC
>Ga0208478_1000044_pt1 | contig 49361 bp, 53 predicted proteins | sample NGESurdeep072012_5_FD_184462 | JGI IMG/M metagenome (GOLD analysis project Ga0208478, IMG submission 184462) | Arctic peat soil microbial communities from Barrow, Alaska - NGEE Surface sample 415-2 deep-072012 (SPAdes) | ecosystem: Environmental > Terrestrial > Soil > Wetlands > Peat ...
CCGCGCACCGGCGGCGTCATCGGCGGCGCGGCGGTACTCGCCGGCCAGCCGCGCGGCCGGCTCGAGCTCGCTGTAGGCCCGGCTGGCCGCGGTGAACCGCGCCCGGTCGGCGATCACCACCGGGTCGGACAGCTCGCTCTCAAGCTCCCCGAAGCGGGCTTCGATCTGCGATACCAGCTCGTCGATCATCTCCGGCGAGTGTATGACGCGAGTCGGGCCCTGCGCCGGTCCGGGACCTGTGCCCGGACGGACGATCGCTCGCCCGCCCGGCGCACCGGTGGCCTACTTGTCAGGGTTGACGGCGTCCTTGACCGTGTCGGCGACATCGCCGACCTTGTCCTTGACGCTGCCGGCCGCGCGGTCGACGCGCCCCTCGTCCTTGAGGCTGTCGTTGTCGGTCAGGTCGCCTGCCGCCTGCTTGGCGCGGCCCTTGGCCTCATCGATCTTGCCGTCGGTGTCAGCCATTGTGTGGCTCCTCTCGGTGTGGTGACAGCGGCGATCCCCCGTGGGAGTCGCTCCGCCTTGAGCTACCCGAAAGCGGGGAATCGCAAAAGAGGACGCGGCGCTCAGGCGACGACTTCGATGCCGACGAGATCCTCGGGCGAGGCCTCGCCGGGCGTCTCGACCTCGAGCACGGCGTTCAGCGCGGCGATCGCCACAGCGAGCTGCTCGAGGTCGGGCTCACGCGTGGTGAGCTTCTGCAGCTGCAGTCCGGGATACATGATCGCCTGGACCCAGCGCTTGCGTCGGTTGCGCCCGGCCCATTTGATGACCTCGAAGGACAGGCCGGCGATCAGCGGCACGCCCAGGATCCGGGTGGCGACGAGGATGTACCAGGCCGGCAGGCCGATCGGCGCGAACACGAAGATCGCCATGATCATCACGATCAGCAGGAAGCTCGTGCCGCAGCGCGGATGCAGCCGCGAGTAGAGCTTGGCCCGCTCCGGTGTGAGCGCGTCCTCGGCCTCGTAGCACGAGATCACCTTGTGCTCGGCACCGTGGTACTCGAACACGCGTCGCAGGTCGGGCACGCGCGAGAGCAGCACCAGATAGCCGAGGAAGATCCCGGTCCGCAGCACGCCCTCGACGAGCCAGAACAGGACCGAGGAGCCCAACTGCCCCTTGATCAGGCTGGTCAGGCCGACCGGAACGACGAAGAACAGCCCGATCGCGAACACGACGGCGACGATCACCGTCCCGGCCCAGGCGCCGCCGGAGATCTCCTCGTCCTCGCCGGGGACCTGGGCGTTGGCCGAGATCCCCAGCGCCCGCAGTCCGATCCCCAGCGACTCGGCCAGCGCGACGACGCCGCGGATGACCGGCCAGCGGTAGACGCGCCGCCGCTTCGACCAGGCCACGAGCGGGAACGACTTGACCGAGATCTCGCCCAGCGCCTGCTCGTCCTCGGCCGGCTTGCGCACCGCCACCGCCCAGGTCGAGACGCCGCGCATCATCACGCCCTCGAGCACGGCCTGGCCGCCGACGGGGGCGTCCCGCGTCGCGGTCAGCCGGCCCTCTGGCGAGGGCCCGGCCGACGATCCGGCCGGCGGGCCCGCGGGCTCGCCCGACGGCGTGGCGGCCAGGCTTCCGTCCTGCCCGCCGGACGCCACTGCGGCCGCCTAGGCGCCCGTGGTCGCGCGAGCTGCGCGCCGGCCCTTGGCCGCACGACGCTGAAAGCGCTCGACGCGACCACCGGTGTCGACGAGCTTCTGCCGGCCGGTGTAGAACGGATGGCAGGCGGAGCAGATCTCGACGTGGATCTCGGCCTGGGTCGAGCGAGTCATGAACTCATTGCCGCACGTGCACGTCACGTGGGCATCGACGTATTCGGGATGGATGTCTGTCTTCATGGACTGAGGATTCTAGCGAGCCGTGTCCAGCGCCCCGGGCGGCCCTCCGGCCCGGCCTCCCAGGCCGGCCCGGGCGAGCGCCGCCGCCACCGCTACGGGACTGGACACGTGGCCTGCAGGGTGTTGTTGTTCGGATTGACGTCGAGGATCCGGTGTGCCGGGTCGACCGTCACGGTCGGGTCCGAGGTGGCACTGCAGAGCGGACCCTGGAAGGTCTCCGTCCGCGTGCTGTGTGCGGCGAGCCGCCGCACGGTCCGGTCGACGATCCGGCCGGGCAGGGCGAACTCGACGGTGAACGGCCCGGCGCCGGTGGCCCCGGCGTTCTTGATCACGGCCGCGTAGCTGTCGAGACTGGGTTTGCCGATGCTCGGCGTGACCGTGATCGACTTGACCCGGAGGTCGGGGCGCAACTCAGGCTGGAAGCAGTTCGCGGTCTGGCGCGTGTGGGTGGCGAGCACGCGCCCGTTGGCGCCGGTCCACCGGAATGCGACGCGATAATGGTACGTCGCGGGCGCCGCCAGCCCCGCGACCGGGTGGCTGATGACCCACACGTCCCCAGGTCGCTGCCCGAGCGTCGGCTGGTCGATCGGCGACAGCCACGTGCCGAGGTCGCCGACCCGGACGGCGCTGAATGCGCCGCCGGTCCGCGAGCGCGAGAGCAGGTCGAAGCGAACCGCCATCCGCAGCGTGCCCGGAACGGGGCGCATGACGGCAGTCACCGACACCGTCCGTCGCAACGGATCCACGGCCCGCCGGCACACGAAACTGCGCAGGTGCGAGCGCGGAGGCACGGCGCTCGCACCGGACGACGGCGCCGCGGCGGCGACGCTCGACAGGACGGCGAGCGCGAGCCCGGGCGCGATGGCGGCGAATCGCTTCACGCCCTTCATAACAACGGAAGGCGCCCGAAGTTTCCACTTGGAGCGCGACATTCGGCAGTACCCGTGGCCGGCGGGACCGGCCACGGGCCGGCGCTCAGGCGATTGTGTACAGCGGGCCGTCGCCGCCCTCGGGCGGGGTCAGCCGGCCGCCCTTGGCGGTGATCGCTCCACACTGCACGCAGTTCGTGTAGTTCACGATCACGTCGACCAGGCCCGTCTCGGGGGCATCGTCGGGGATCTCGTACACGCCCGCGGGGCACATCCAGCGCCAGGTCTCGGCGATCTCGCGCGGCACGTGCTTGCGGAGCCGGATGTGGTTCGGCGCGTCGTCGCGGGTGGCGTTACCGCTGATGTACACGCTCGAGAGCTTGTCGAACGTGTACTTGTTGTCGGGCTTGGGATACCCCTCGGACGTCTTGCCGACGAACATCGGCACCGCGTCACCGCGATGCCACTCGAGGCGTCCCCGCGGGACCTTGCCCTTGCTCATGATCGACGCCCCGCTCAGCGGCGCTCCCCTCACGAAGCCCTTCTGGAGCGGCTGACGGACGTTGCGGACCTGGTAGAGCTCCTGACCGATCGAGGACTCCTCCACGGCCCGCTCGTAGGACTCCAGCGACTCACCTTTCTTGAGCGAGTTGTAGATCGCCTCGGCGGCCAGGATTCCCGACTTGATGCAGTGGTGCACGCCCTTGAGCGCCGCGGCGTCGACCATTCCAGCCGCGTCGCCCACGAGCAGCGCCCCCGGCATCGACAGCTTCGGCATCGACCAGTAGCCGCCGCCGGGCAGCGCCTTGGCCGACCAGGCGACGCGCTCTCCGCCCTCGAGAATGCCCTTGACCAGTGGATGCAGCTTGAACTTCTGCAGCAGGTCGTGGACCGATGTGGTCGCGTCGGCGTAGTCGAGGTCGACGACGAAGCCGATGCTGACGAGATCATCGCCCGTCTTCTCGTCCTTCATCGGATACAGCCACGTGCCGCCGACCTGGCCGTACTTGGAGGACAGCTTCAGCGGCCACGGGCCGAGGGTGTGGATCACGCGATCGAGCGGCTTGGGGACCTTCCAGATCTCCTTGACCCCGAGCTCCCACACCTGCGGTTCGCGGCCGTCGGCAAGGTCGAACTCCCGGATCGCGGCCCCGGTCAGGTGGCCCCAGCAGCCTTCGGCCAGCACGGTGACCTGGGCCTTGATGTCGGTGCCGGGCTCGAAGTTGCCGAGCGGCTCGCCGTCCTTGCCGCGGCCCTTGTCGCCGGAGCGGACGCCGACGACGCGACCGTCCTCGACGATCAGCTGCGTGGCCGAGGTCTCGGTCAGGACGTAGGCCCCGCCCTCCTCGGCCTTCGCCTGCTGGAAGCGCGCCAGTGACGCCACCGACACGACCTCGTTGCCGTGATTCTTGAAGTTCGGCACCGCGAACACCGGCACCGGCAGCTTGATCTTCCCGTTGGGCAGCGCGTAGATCGACTCCTTGGTGACCTCACCGAAGGCGAAGCGCTCCTTGCGCCAGTCCTCCCGCGACATGTCCGGGAACAGCTCTTGCAGCGGACCCGGGCGCATCACCGCGCCGGACATGATGTGGCCACCGCAGGTCTTCGCCTTCTCGATCACCGCGACCGGCACCTCCCCGAGCTTCTCCATCAGCTCGGGGTCGTCGCCGAGCAGCGCCAGCAGGCGGTTGGCGCAGGCGAGGCCGGCGGTGCCACCGCCGACGATCGCCACGCCAACCTCGATCAGCTCGTCCTCCGGGTCGAGTCCGTGCTTGACGAACTCCTTGACGGAGTCGACCGGCGGCGGATACTCGCTCGGAGCGTGATGTCTCCCGCTTCCGTTACTCGAGGACATCGCGCTACGACCCCTTCTTCGCCTTCACGGCCTCGGTCAGCTTCGGCAGGATCTTGTTCAGGTCGCCGACGATTCCGAGGTCTGAGAACTCGAAGATCGGAGCGTTCGCGTCCTTGTTGATCGCGACGATGTTCTCCGAGGACTGCATGCCGACCTTGTGCTGGATGGCGCCGGAGATGCCGGCCGCGAGGTACAGCTTCGGCGCGACGGTCTTGCCCGTCTGGCCGATCTGCGCGGCGTAGGGGTACCAGCCGGCGTCCACGACCGCGCGGGTCGCGGCCACCGCGCTGTTGCCGCCGAACGCGGCGGCGAGATCCTCAGCGAGCTGGAAGCCCTCGGCCTTGCCGAGGCCGCGTCCGCCGGCGACGAGGATGTCGGCACCCTCGATGTCGACGTCGGCGCCGCGCTGCTCACCGCGCGTGACCATCGTCGCCTTGGTCGACCACGGCGAGAACTCGGCCTCGACGTCGACGACCTCGGCCGAGTCAGAGCCGGCCTGCTTGATCTCGAACGCGTTGATGCGGCCGATGATGATCCCGAAGCCCTTGTAGTGGGAGACGGAGATCTTGGAGTCGCCCAGGATCGGCCGCTCGGCGACGAGCTTGCCGTCCTCGGCCCGCACTCCGGTGACCTCCATCGTCACGCCGGCCTTCAGGCGCGCAGCCAGTCCGGCACCGATCTCGAACCCGAGCAGGCCGCCGCCGAACAGCGCGTAGCCGTGCCCGTTCTCCTCGACCACCTTGGCCATCACGTCGATCACCGGCTGGGCGAGGCCCTCGGGTCCCTTGGCACGGAAGACCTTTGTCGCGCCGTAGCTGCCGAGCGTCTGGAGCAGCTCGTCGGTGAGGTCGTCGCCACCGACGACGACGGCATGACACTGGCCGCCGATCTCGGCGGCGCGGGCGGCGCCCTCGGACACGGCGCCGAGCGAGTTCTTGTTCAGGGAGCCCTCGTAATGGAGGACGTAGGTCAGAACGTCGGGCACTTAGATCAGCTTCCTCTCGTCGAGCCAGGCGACGATCTTCTCGACCGTCTCGCCGGTGTCCTCGTCCTCGATGATCTGGCCGGCCGCCTTGGCGGGCGGGTCCTTGAAGTCGCCGCAGTGCACCTGCGAGCCCTCCGGGCCGACCTGCGAGGGGTCGATGCCGACGTCGCCGCCGGCCACGGTCTCCAGCGGCTTCTTCTTCGCGCCCATGATCGCCTTCAGCGACGGGTAGCGGGGCTCGTTGATCGCGTCGCCGACGGCGATCACGGCCGGGATCTCCACCTGCACGGTGTCGTAGCCGTACTCGGCCTGGCGCTCACAGCGCAGGGAGCCACCGTCGACGTCCATCTTGATCACCTGCGTCAGCGTGGGCATCTGCAGGTAGTCGGCGACCACGGCGCCGACCGTGTAGCACTCGCCGTCATCGGACTGCTGGCCGAGCAGGACCAGGTCGGGCTGCTCCTTCTCCAGCGCCTTCGAGAGCGCGTAGCCGGTCGCGGCGACGTCCGAGCCGGCCAGCGTGCCGTCGGTCAGGTGCAACGAACGGTCGGCTCCGAGTGAGACCGCCTTGTGCAGCGCGCGGACCGCGGACTCCGGGCCCATGGTCACCGCGACGATCTCGTCGACCTGTACGGCTCCGCCCTCGCGCAGCTGCATCGCCGCCTCGATGGCATGGGTGTCATAGGGGTTGAGGTTCTTCTCCCCTGAGCGGTCCATCCGCCCCGTCGAGGGGTCGATGCGCTTCTCGACGGCGGCGTCCGGAACCTCTTTCACCAGGACGCAAATCTTCAACAGTGCCTCCTCAAATAAGCTGCTCTACGGGCTCTCTCTGACGTCTTTCAGACCTTGATTCTAACCGGTTGACTGACGCGTCAATCGGCCAGTTGCGACCGTCGTTCCGCCGGCCGCCCGGCGGGACTTCTAGCCCCGCACCGCGCCGCGGATGAACTCGATGATGTCCTGCGTCGGCGCGCCCGGGGTGAACACCTCGGCCACGCCCAGCGCCTTCAGCTCCGGAACATCGTCGGAGGGGATCGTCCCTCCCACGGTGACGACGACATCGTCGACGCCCTGCTCGCGCAGGAGCGCGACGACGCGCGGCACGAGCGTCATGTGCGCGCCCGAGAGGATCGACAGACCGACAGCATCGGCGTCCTCCTGAATCACGGTCTCCACGATCTGCTCCGGGGTCTGGTGCAGCCCCGTGTAGATGACCTCCATGCCCGCGTCACGCAGCGCGCGGGCGATGATCTTGGCGCCGCGGTCATGCCCATCAAGGCCGGGCTTCGCGACGACGACGCGGATCTTCTTCTCGGTTGAGGAGGACATCAGGGGAGCGCAGGCGCGGACCGGGGTGCGCGTGCAGGCCGCGGCATCGTAGCGAAGCGGGCGATCGACTAGCGTCCGCGGTGTGCCGCGGACATTCGTCACGGGCGGACCGGGGGTCATCGGCGGCCGGCTGATCAGCCGTCTCGTCGCCGACGGTCTCGGCGTTCGGGCGCTGTCCTCGGGCCGTGCCGGCGGCCGGGTGATCGCGAGCCGGCCGGGCTCCGGCGCCAAGCGCAGCAACGGCACCAAGATCAACCTCGTCGTCAGCCGGGGCCCCTAAGAGGAGCCCCGGCGCCGCCACGGCCGGCGCCGGTCACGATCCTGCTGCGCCCGGCGTGCCCGCGTCGCCACGGCCGCGCTGCCGATTCCACCGGCGGCCGCCGCGCCGAGGAGCGCCGCTCCCGCCTTCAGACGTCGCCCGAGGCGCTCGAAGCGCAGCACCGCCCAGCCCTCGGTGCGGGCGATCCGCGTCAGCGCCGCGTCCGGGTTGACGACCACGGGATGACCGACCGCCCGCAGCATCGGCAGATCGGACTCGGAATCGGAGTACGCGTAGGAGTGCGCGAGGTCGAGGCCCTCGCGCTCGGCCAGCTCGGCGATCGCGATCGCCTTGCCGGTGCGGTAGATGAACCGCCCGGCGGGACGGCCGGTGTGCACCCCGTCGACGACCTCCGAGAACCGCGAGCCGATCGCGCCGTCGAAGCGCAGCACGAACGCGAGCAGCTCGGCCAGCTCCTGCGAGGCAGCCGTGACGATGTAGATGCGGCGGCCGGCGTCCTGGTGCTTGTGGGCGACGGCGAGCATCTGCGGATAGATCCGCGGCAGCACCCCGGCCAGCACGTCGGCGCCGAGCCGCTCGAGGTCGCGCACGCGGACTCCCTCGAGCGAGGCCGAGATGCGGTCGCGCAGCGCCTCGGTGTCCTGGTCGGTGGAGCCGCGCAGCCGGAAGCGGACGTTGGCCCAGGCGTCGGCCACCAGCTGACGGCGGCCCATCAGACCGGCCCGGTACGCCGCCCGCCCGAACTGGAAGGCGGAGGACCCCTGCATCAGGGTCCGGTCCAGATCGAAGAAGGCGGCTGACCGGGCGGGGCTTTCTGGCGGGGCCTCAGCCCCCATGAACCTCCACGATCACGGCATCGCCCTGGCCACCACCGGAGCAGATCGCCGCGCAACCGAGACCGCCGCCGCGGCGGCGCAACTCGTACACGAGCGTCCCGAGAATCCGCGCGCCGGAGGCTCCGATCGGATGCCCGAGCGCCACGGCGCCGCCGTTGACGTTGACCTTGTCCTCGTCGATCCCGAGCATCCGGATCGAGTTCAGCGTCACCGACGCGAACGCCTCATTGATCTCCCACAGGTCGATCTGATCAGCCGTGAGCCCGGCGCGGTCCAGGGCCTTGCGGGCCGCCAGCGCCGGCGTACGGGCGAGATAGGGGAAGTCGTCAGCGACCTGCGCCTGCGCCACGATCGTGGCCAGCGCCGGCTTGCCGTTGCGCTGGGCCCACTCGTCGCTGGCCAGGACCATGGCCCCGCCGCCGTCGTTGACGCCGGGAGAGTTCCCCGCCGTGTGCGAGCCGTCCTTGATGAAGATGGGCGGCAGCTTGGCCAGCGTCTCGAGATCGGTCTCGCGCCGCGGGCCCTCGTCGATCTCGACGACCGTGTCGCCCTTGCGCCCCTTGACCGTGACCGGCACGATCTCCTCGGGCAGGCGCCCCTCATCGGTCGCGCGAACCGCGAGCTGGTGGGAGCGCAGCGCCCACCGGTCCATGTCCGGGCGGGTCATCTCGAGCTCGGCGGCCACCTCGCTGGCCTCCTGGGCCATGTGCTTGCCCGAGAACGGGTTCGTGAGCCCGTCGTTGATCATCGCGTCGATCGCCTTGCCGTCGCCCATGCGCAGGCCGAAGCGGACCTGCTTGAGCAGGTAGGGGGCGTTGGACATCGATTCCATGCCGCCGCCGACGCCGACCTCGAGGTCGCCGGCGCGGATCGCCGCATCGAGAATGCCGGCGGCGCGAATCCCCGAGGCGCACACCTTGTTGATCGTCTCCGAGGAGACCTCCGTGGGGATACCGGCCTTGATCTGGGCTTGGCGTGAGGGGATCTGGCCCTGGCCGGCCTGGAGCACCTGCCCCATGACGACGTGGTCGACCTGCTCCCCCGACACATCGGCGCGCTCGAGCGCGGCCTTGATCGCGGTGGCGCCGAGCTCGGTCGCATCGAGGGAGGCCAGGCCTCCGCCGAGCTTCCCGATCGGCGTACGGGCGGCGGCGAGGATGACAGTTTTCGGCATCGGTGATGACTCCGGGGTCGTGGGCGCGCAGACCCCTCAATCCTAATGATCACGTCGCCCCGGGCCGGCCGCGACGGGAACGGCGACCACTGGTAGGGTCGCCGGCATGAACGTCCGAGCCACCACCGAAAGCCCCCTCTCCACCGAGGCCGACACGATCGTCATCGGCGTGTTCGAGAGCGAGAACATCGCCCACGATGTCCCCGATGCCGCGCTGCAGGCGTTGCTGGACTCCGGCGAGGCGAGGCGGGCGTTCAAGCGTCTCGCCGTCACCCACGCCGCGGGCCGGCGGTGGATCATCGCCGGGCTCGGCGAGCGTGGGGCCTTCGACGCCGAGCGGGCTCGCGCCGTCTCCGCGCTCGCCCACGGCCGCGCCCGGGAGCTCGGCGCCGTGACGTTGTGCTGGGAGGTGCCGCATCACGTCGCTGATCCGATTGTCGCGGGCATCGTCGAGGGCACGCTCCTGCACGCCTACCGCTTTGATCGCTACAAGCCCACCACCGAGCCCGACGAGAGCCGGAGCGTCGCCACGCTGCTGCTGAGCGCGCACCACGACGTCTCGGGGCCGGCGGAGGTGGCCGCGGTGATCGCCGAGGCCCAGAACCGGGCTCGTGACCTCGCCAACACACCCGCCAACGACCTCACCCCGGCGGTGCTCGCCGAGTACGCCGAGGGCATGGGCCGCACTCTCGACGGGGTCACGGTCGCGGTGCTCGACGAGGCGGCGATCCGCGACGCCGGCATGGGTGCCTTCGCCGCCGTCGCCCAGGGCTCCGCCCAGGAGGCCCGGCTGATCCGCATCGCGTACGCCGGCCCCGGCGCCGGTGAGGCCGTCCTGGGCCTGATCGGCAAGGCGGTCACGTTCGACTCCGGGGGCCTGTCGCTGAAGCCCGCGGCCAGTATGGCGGAGATGAAGTTCGACATGTGTGGCGGCGCCGCCGTGATCGAGGCGATCGGGGCCCTCGCGCGGCTGGCGGCCCCGGTGCGCGTGCTCGGCGTGATCGGGGCGACCGAGAACCTGCCCGGCGACACCGCGGTCAAGCCCGGCGACATCGTCACCGCGATCGACGGAACCACGATCGAGGTCAACAACACCGACGCCGAGGGGCGGATGGTCCTGGCCGACTGCATCGCCTACGCGATCCGGGCCGGCGCCGGGCGGCTGGTCGACATCGCGACGCTGACCGGCGGCATCGTGGTCGCGCTCGGCTCCGTGCACGCGGGCCTGCTGAGCAACGACGAGGACCTCGCCGCCGCGGTCACGGCCGCCGCGGAGCGCTCCGGCGAGCTGGTCTGGCGCCTGCCCCTGCACCGCGAGTACGCCGAGATGGTCAAGGGCCGTTACGCGCAGCTGACCAACCTGACCGAGCGCCGCGAGGCCTCCTCGATCACCGCGGCCGAGTTCCTGCATCACTTCGCGGGCGAGACGCCGTGGGCCCACCTGGACATCGCGGGGACGGCGTGGAACGGGCGGCGGCCCTATCTCGACAAGGGCGGGACAGGGTGGGGCGTGCGGCTGTTGGTCGACCTGCTGCGCCAGGGCTGAGCCCCCGCGCGCCACGGCTGAGCGCCCGACCGGTTCTCGCGTCCGGCGGCGCCAATCGTGACAATCCCGGCATGAACTTCGATCTCGCTGACCATCACAAGCTCCTGCGGGCGACCGTGCGGGACTTCGCCGAGCAGGAGATCGCCCCTGTGGCCGAGGAGCTCGACCGGACCAAGTCGTTCCCCTACGAGATCGTGCGCAAGCTCGGCGAGCTCGACCTGATGGGCATCCCCTTTCCGGAGCGGTACGGGGGCGCGGGAGGCGATTCGCTGGCCTACGCGCTCGCCGTCGAGGAGCTCGCCCGGGTCGACTCGTCGGTGGCGATCACGCTGTGCGCCCACACCTCATTGGGGACGCAGCCGATCCACGTGTTCGGATCCGAGGAGCAGAAGCAGGAGTGGATGCCGCGCCTGTGCCGCGGAGAGCTGCTCGGGGCGTTCGGGCTCACCGAACCCGAGGCGGGCTCCGACGCCGGCAACACGCAGACCCGGGCGGTGCTCGAGGACGGCGAATGGGTGATCAACGGCTCCAAGCAATTCATCACCAACGCCGGGACGAAGATCTCCGGGGTGGTCGTGATCACGGCGGTGACCGGACCCGATCGCGAGATCTCCAACCTGCTCGTGCCCAACGGCACGCCCGGCTATGAGCCGGGAGAGCCGTACCGCAAGATGGGCTGGAACGCCTCGGACACGCGGCCGCTCACGTTCAGCGATTGCCGCGTGCCGGCTGAGAACGTGCTCGGATTCCGCGGCCGTGGGCTGGCGCAGTTCCTGCACATCCTCGACATCGGCCGGATCGGCGTCTCGGCGATGGGAATCGGCCTCGCCCAGGGGGCGCTGGATCAGGCGCTGGCCTACGCCAAGGAGCGGCGGGCGTTCGGCCGGCCGATTTCGCGCTTCCAGGCCATCCAGTCCAAGCTCGCGGACCTGTCGACCGAGATCGAGGCCACGCGACTGCTCGTCTACAAGGCGGCGTTCCTCAAGGACCTGGGCCGCAACTTCACGCTGACCGCGGCACAGGCCAAACTGAAGAGCGGCCGGCTCGCCGTGCATGCCGCCGACGAGGCGGTCCAGATCCACGGCGGCTACGGCTACATCGAGGAGTACCCCATCTGCCGTTTCTACCGCGACGCGAAGATCCTGACGATCGGCGAAGGCACCGACGAGATTCAGGAGATGGTCATCGCGCGGGCGCTGGGCGCGTGAACGCCCGGCCGGGCCGGCCCGGGCCGGCGAGCGCCGCGATCGTGGGCGCGCTGGCGGCCGCGGCGACGCTCGGCGCGGTGCCGGCGATCGCGGTTCCCGTGCCCTCCGGGCCCAGGCTGGAGGGCATGTTCCTGATGGCCGGCCGGGTGTCCGCGGCCACGCGGATCCCGGGCGAGCGCGTCGGCCGGACAGTTCTGCGGACCTGGACCTTCATCGCGCCCTGTCCGGTGGGGACGTGCAGCAGCGCCGTCCTCGTGCGGACCCGTGGCAGCGGCCGCGACACGCTCACGCTCCGGCGCCGGAGCCCCGGCTCCTACACCGGGTCGGGGCACTTCTATGCCCCGCTGCGGTGCGGAACGAAGACGTACCCCCGCGGCGAACTCGTCCCGTTCACGATCACCCTCCGGATCACGGCGGCGACCCCGGGATCACACCCGACCGCCACCCGCCTGGGCGCCAGCTACACCAACCGCTCGCGTACGAACCTCACGCGCTGCTTCAGCGTGCTCGGGCACGACGCCGCCGACTACCACGGCCATCTGCTCGGCGCCGGCTCCGGCGGCGTGCCGGGCTGACGCCCCGGGCCCCCAGGCCCTTGGCGGGCAGCTCGGAGCACCGCAGTGCGGTCTCCGGGCCGGTGACCTCGACGATCTGGATGGCTTTCATCGGCGGAACCATATTGCGGCGATGATCCGCGACGCGGGCTCCGCCCGTATCTGCCTGCGTGCCCTGCATCCCGACCCTCATCCGCTCATGACGATCGCCTACGACCGCGCCGGCGCCGGAACGCCGCTGGTCCTGATCCATCCACTCGGCGGTGACCGCCGGGTGTGGGAACCGGTGCGCGAGCGCCTCGGCCGCGATCGCGACGTGATCGCGCTCGATCTGCCCGGCTTCGGCGAGTCGCCGCCGCTGCCCGGCACGCCGACGCCGAGCGCTCTCGCGCAGGCGGTCGCGCGCTTCCTCGACGGGCTCGGCATCGGCCGGCCGCACGTCGCGGGGAACTCGCTCGGCGGCTGGGTCGCGCTCGAGCTTGGGCTGGCCGGGCGGGCCCGATCGGTCGGCGCGATCGCCCCCGCGGGCCTGTGGCCCGACCCGCTCGGCCCGAAGACCGGGATCGCCCGACGGCTGGCCCGCGGCGCGCTTCCCGCGGTGCCCCTGGTGGCGCGCTGGCCAGCCGGCCGCCGTGCTCTGCTGGGCTCGGTCGTCGCGCGCCCCGACCGGGTGCCACCGGCCGCCGCGGCCCATCTCGTGCGCGCCTATGCGACCGCGCCGGGCTTCGTCGCCACCAACGCGGCGATGCGCGCGGCCACGTTCCGGGGACTCGAGCGTGTGCGGGCTCCGGTCACGCTGGCCTGGCCCGAGCACGACCGCCTGGTCGCCCGTCCCGCGTACCTGCCCCCGGCGGTCCACAACCGGGTGCTGCGGGGGTGCGGCCACGTCCCGATGTGGGACGAACCCGAGCACGTGGCGAATCTGCTGCTCGAGGCCTCCGCACCGACCCGCGGCGGCTGACCGCCACGGCCGCTCGGAGCGCGGCTCAGAGCAGCTGCATGAGCATGATCACGCCGCCGTCGGAGGTGCCGCCGGCGCTGACGCCGCTGGAGTGCGAGGTCGCCATGCTGATCATGACCGCGATCAGCGTGCCCAGTCCGAGGATCAGGCAGATCGCCAGCAGGATCGCCGCTTGGGGGTTGTCCCGCAGGAACGTCACGAGAGCACGGAGCTGCATGGCGCCGGACGTTAGCGCGCCGGCGGTGGCGCCGAGACGCGCAGCGAGCCGAGCACGTGATTGGCCACCGCGAGCTGCCGACGGCGGCCGGAGCGGTCGCCGCACAGCACCACGTACAGGCACAACGGGCGTCCGGAGGAGGTGAAGAAGTGCTGCATCCCGACCTGGCCTGGACGCGGGTGGGCGAGGCGGTCGTGGCCGAGCTGCGTCGGATCGAGCGGCAGCGGGATCCGCTTGGCCGCGAACAGCCCCCGGCCGGGCACGAGGCCGGTCCCGGTCGCGTATTCGGTGAGGGCGAGGAACACGCCCCCGGCCGGCATCGCCGCCGTGCTGCCGTCGCCGAACTCCCCGTCGCGCAACGGCAGCGCGAAGTTGCCTGCGTGCAACGTGGCGACGGTTCCCGCGCGGCGAAACAGCCGACCGCTCCAGCCCCGGGGCAGCTCGATCCGGAGTCCATGGGCCTCGAGCGTGGACGGCGCGCCCGCCCGCGTGCTCACGCGAGGCTTCCGGCGCTCGCCAGCACAAGGACCGCGCCGAGGACGGCGATGCCGGCACGGGTCACGGGCCGCTGCCAGCGCAGCAGCGCGGCATGGAGAGCGACGAGCTGATCGGGCCGCTGCACGCGAGCCGCGGCCAGGAGGCTGAGCCCGCGCACGGCACCGAAGCAGCCGAACACGAGCGCGCCGGCGACCGCCTCCCCGGTGAGCGCCGCGGCGATCAGGGCGACGTACGTGGCCGCGCTCGAGACGATGGTCGTGAAGCCGAGGCCGAGCTGGGCGCCGAATCCGGCTCCGTACACCCAGCCGCGGTACTCGTCGAGCCAGCGCTCGTCGACCTGGCGCCGCGGGCCCGGGACCCGGGCACCGCCGGCGTCGAGGGCGATCGCGGCGAGCAGCGCCACCGCCAGGGCGGCAAAGCGGCCGTGGGATCCCAGCGCCGGCAGCAGCAGGCCGCCGAGCGCGCCGGCCAAGGCGCCGGCCGCGGCCGCGGCCGTGGTGGCACCGAACAGGAAGAACGTGACCGTGATCCCCCACGTCGCTTGGCGGCCCCGCTCTCCGAGCGGAGTGATGCTCGCGAGCATCGATTCGCCTCAGGGCGACCAGGTCGATCTGACGGCGCCGATCACCGCAGTGATCGCGCCGAGCACGATCAGCCCGGTCATGACCCCGGGTAGAGGCTCGGATGGTCGGGGGTGATGCCCGCCGCCGCCAGCTTCTCATCGACGCCGCGATCGCGCCCGCGCACGCTCGCCTCGCGGGCCACGACCATCCGCTCGTCGGCGATCGCATCGGCCACCATCGAGGCCAGCTGAGGCCACGTGGTCGCCACGCCCTCGCCGTGGACGCCGCCGTCGACGAGCACGAAATACGGCGAGCCGGGGACCTCGTAGTCCTCCCAGGCCTGCGAGGACATCACGACGGGCACGTCCCCGGTGGCCAGCGAGCGCAGGCGGGAGGGGCTCTCCCGCTCGGCGCCGTGGGTGACGATCACCGTCTGGATCTCCGCCGGCAGCGCCCGCTCGGCGTCGCCGGTCCGGCCGAGGTCGGCCCAGAAGCCCGCGCAGGTGCCGCAGCCGCTGGTGAGGAAGGCGAGCAGGGTCGGACGTGAGCCGCGGCCCTCGAAGGCGAGGCGGACCGGATCCCCCTCGGGCGTCGCGCCGGCCACGTCGGCGGCCTGCGTGCCTCGGGCCCACGCTGCGCTCGGCGCTGCGGGCGGAGCGTGCGATCCGGCCTCGCCCGCCGGGCCCAGGCGCCGCAGGATCTCGGCGTGGCTGCGCAGGAGGCCGGCGACGAGCACCACGAGCAGGACCAGCAGGACCGTCTCGATCGCCACCAGCGCGACCATCACGCCCCCGCTCCGCCGGGCAGCGGCACGGCCAGGCCCTCGAGGCAGCCGCCCTCGTGGGCGCAGGTGTTGTCGTCGATCATCTCGGTCGCGTTGCATCCCAGGCCGCTCACGGTCGCCGGGTGCTGGCAGATCACGAGCCGGCACACCACCTCGGTCGTGGTCGCCACCTGCGTGTTGCACTGCCCGTAGCGGAACAGGTTGCAGGCCACCCGCCGATTGTTGCAGTCGTTGTTCGCGCACTGGCAGCCACCGGGAAAGCCATGCCCCGGAACGCGGTTGCAGTCGAGGATGTAGCGCACGCCCTCGGCGTGGCACAGACCGTGTCCCTTGTAGCTGGTGCACTTCCACCAGCCGGCCACGTAGGCGCCGGTCGGGCAGACATTGCGGCCGTGCTCGATCTCGCAGCAGAACGCCGTGTAGCCGTCGTAGCAGCTGCTGCCCGGCGGGCAGTTGCTGCCCGGCGAGATCACGGCCATGGCGGTCCCGGGGCGGACCAGGTAGCGGACCGGCGCCACGGCGAAGGCCGAGCCGGCGACCGCGGCCTTGGCGATCGCGCCGCGCCGGGACAGGCGCCGGTCGAGCAGCGAGCCGAGCGACTGCGCCATCCGTTCGGTGATGTTGCGGCCGCCCCTCATTGCGGGCTCCAGGCGCGCCAGGCGGCGGGCAGCTCGGTGTAGGCGAGGACAGTCGCGTAGGCCGCGCCGGCCGCGCCGAGCAGGAGCGCGGCGGCCGTCGCCGGCGGACGCTGGAGCACCCAGCCGAGCCCGTGCGGCGGCCACCGCACCGCCGCCGCGGCGATCGCCGCCAGGGCCACGCTCACCAGCGGTTGCAGCGCCGAGGCCGGCGCCTCGCGGTCGCCGAAGCAGCCGCACGACGAGGCGCGCCGAGCCAGCAGCGTGGCCACACCGGCCAGGATCAGGAACGCGCCGGCCACGGCGGCGGCGGCCGGCCGCGACGGATCCAGCCCGGCCCACAGCCCGAGCGCCAGCTCGAGGGCGGCGAACGCGCGCACCAGGGTGGCGCGGGCCGGTAGGCCCGCCCCCGCGAGCGCCCGCATCGCCGGCGCCGGCGCCGGCAGCTTCGCGACGCCGGCGGCGCACAGCACGAGCGCGGCGACGAGGAACGGCGTGCTCAGCGCCTCGGCCAACCCCTCACCCTCTCGTCCTCACGGCAGCCCGCTCGAGGATCGTCGCCGCGGCGGCGGCCGGATCAAGCTCGCGGCTGACGACGCGATCGAGCAGCTCCTTGATCTCGTCGTCCTCGCGCAGCGACGCCTCGAGCTCGCGACGCATGCGGTAGGTGGCGAGCGCCAGCACCTCGTTCATCAGGTTGCGGCGGCGGCGCTCGCGGAGCGTGCCCTCGCCCTCGATGTAGGCCCGGTGCTCGGTGAGCTTCTCCACCAGCTCGGGCACGCCCTCGCCGCGGACCGCCTCGGTGCGGACGATCGGCACCTGCCAGCCCTCACGGGGACCGAGTGCCAGCACACCGCGGATCTCCCTGACCATCGTGTCGGTGAGGGGATGGTCGGCCTTGTTGACGACAATCACGTCGGGAATCTCCATCACGCCGGCCTTGAGGGCCTGGATCGAGTCGCCCGAGCCCGGCATCAACACGAGTACCACCGTGTCCGCGTGATCGATGATGTCGACCTCGGCCTGGCCGACACCGACCGTCTCCAGCAGCACCACGTCGCGCCCGGAGGCATCCATCAGCAGGGCGGCCTGCAGTGCCGCTTCGCTGAGACCGCCGAGTGCGCCGCGATTGGCCATCGAGCGTATGAACACACCGGGGTCCAGAAAATGTTCGCTCAAACGAATCCGATCGCCGAGCAGCGCGCCGTGGGTGAACGGCGAGGACGGGTCGATCGACAGCACCGCGACCGAGCGGCCGCACTCGCGCTCGAGCTTCGTCAGGGCACTCAGCAGCGTCGACTTGCCCACCCCGGGCGGCCCGGTGAATCCGATCATGGCGGCGCGTCCCGTGCGCGGATAGACCTCGCTGATGAGCGCCCAGCCCTCCGGGTCGTCATCCTCGACGAGCGAGATCGCGCGGGCCAGGGCCCGCTTGTCACCGGCCAGCAGGCGCTCGGTCAGGGTCTCGTCGGGTGCGGCCATGAAGTCGCGCAATCATGCCAGCCCGCCCCGGCGGTCGACGGCCGGCGCCAGCGAAGGACCGTGTAGAGCACGCCGCTCGCGCGCCGGCGCGCCGGCGCGCCGGCGACCCAGCGGTTGTTGGAGCTGCCCGGTGTGTCGCGACGCTCGCGCCGGCTGCTGGGACCGCTGGAGGGGCTGATCGATGACGGTTAGCCCTACGATCCCGGGGTGCAGTTATCCACGCGGCGTCGGCCCTATACACCGCCGACACTCCGGACACCCCCGCCCCCGCTTCAGGGCGGCCCACTCGCGTTCCTGCGCTTCGCGCGGGCGCACAGCATGTTCCGGTGGGCCTATGTGCCGCTGGTCGCGCGCTGGGCGTGGCTGAAGCTGCGCTGGCGCGGGCGCCTGCGCACCGACGGACTGTGCTTCGTCTGCCCCGGGGTCAAGTTCGAGATCGGCCGCGACGCCACCGTGACGCTCGGACGCTGGTCATGGCTCGGTCACGGCTGCAAGGTGCGCGCCCACGAGGGCGAGGTCTCGATCGGCGCCAAGTCGGTGCTCGGGCAGGAATGCACGATCTCCGCCTATCAGCGGGTCTCGATCGGGCGCGAGTGCATCATCGCCGACCGGGTGATGATGATTGACTTCGATCACGGGGTCGTCGAGGTCGAGCGGCCGATCCGCGAGCAGGGGATCTACAAGCGCAACGTCGAGATCGGCCACAACGTGTGGATCGGTTACGGCGCGTGCGTGCTGCGAGGCGTGTCGGTGGGAAACAACTCCGTGATCGGGACCAGCGCCGTGGTCACGCGTGACGTGCCCAACGACGCTGTCGTGGCCGGCGTCCCGGCACGCGTGATCCGGATCCGCGCCACGCCGCGGACGTTCCGCTGGGAGTAACCGCGCTTCGCTCGGCGAGGCCGCGGCGGCCCCGCCCGATCAGTACAGACGTCCGCAGAGATCCGGCGCGAGGTTCCGCACCGCGCCGTCGCTGACGGCGCCCGCCAGCGCCTGGTCGAGCGCGCGCAGGTGGCCCGCGGCTCGCTCGCGCGGATACTCGCCGGCCCCGCCGCGCGCGGCCTGGAAGGCCCAGTCGCTGGCCTGCAGCGCGAGCAGCTCGCGCACCGCGCGCACCGGCGCGTCGGTCCCGGCGGCGATCGTGCGCAGCTCGGCCGAGCGCGCCTGCCAGGCCAGATCGGCGACCGCGGGGCCGCTCCAGGTGCTCAGATCGCCCGATTCGCCCCAGCTCGTCGTGGGCAGGTGCTCGGGCGCGGGCTCCGGCTCATGGGTGGCCAGGGCGTCGTCGAGCGTGGTCAGCCCGAGGCCCTGCCGCGCGCATTCCTCGATCACCTCGCGCAGCCAGTCGACGCCCTCGTACCACCAGTGCCCGAGCAGCTCGGTGTCAAGGGGGCACACGCACACGCCGCCGTCCCGCACCCGCTCGCCGACGTGCCGCACGAAGTCGGCGGCGTGCTCGCGCACCATCGCCATCGCCACCGCGTGGTCATAGGGCGTGCCTTCGTTGCACCACGCGTGGTGTTGGTGGAAGGTGAGGCCGTGATAGTCGCGGTAGTCCGGAGCGGCGGGGTAGCCCGCCTCGCTCCACACCAGCGACATCGTCTGGCGGTCGATCGGCCACAGGACAGGACCGTCGTCGGACACGAGCGGGTGCAGGTGTCGCGGCGAGCCGAGCCCGAACATCTCGGTCAGCTCGACGCACGTCGCCCGGGCGCCAGATTCCTCGAGCAGCGGATCGAGCCACGGCGCATGTGCGCACTCGGGCAGCCAGAACCCGCCGTGCCAGTTTCCGAACCGGCGCCGGTGCGACGCGATCCCGGTCTGGACCTGCATCGCGGCGCCCGCGTCGGTGGCCAGCAGCGGGAGCACGGCGTGGGTGGCGGCCGAGGTCCAGCTCACGTACGGCGCGAAGGCCGCCAGCAGGTCGTCGCCGAGATCCTCGAGCCGGTCGGCCGCCGCGGCGTACTGGGCCGCCGAACGCTCGAGCTCCGCCACCAGCTTGGGCTGCGCCGAGGCGCGAAAGGCCTCGATGTCGCGGCGATGCGATTCCTTCCTCACCTCGCGGAGGAACGTGACGCAGCGCTCCATCGCCCCCGGCGCCTCGAGCTGATCGCACAGCACCGGGGTCAGCGACAGGGTGATCGGAGCCCGGGCGAGCACATCGAGCAGCGGCAGGTAGCACGTGGCGATCGCCTCCCACAACCACTCCTCACCGAAGGGCCAGGTCCCGTAGCCCTCGACGTAGGGCATGTGCGTGTGCAGGACGATGGCCAGCTCGCCGCCGCGCCGCTGCGCCGCCGTGCTGCTCATCGACGGCACACGGCGACGAAATCGAGCGCGGAGTCGAGCGCCGCGGAGCGCAGCGCGAAGTCGCTCGCGGCGATCGCCGGCGTGAAGCGGTCATAGAACGCGCCCGTGATCCCCAGCCGCTTGTGCACCGAATCCCAGCCGAGCCTGAGCGCGAGCTCGTGCAGGCGCAGCTTGCGAGCGTGGAAGAGGCCGAGCAGCTCGACGTGATCGAACACCGTCGTGCAGAGCTCGCTGAACTCGTCCGCCCGGTACTCCTTCAGGTGCCACGGATTGTCGGACTTGTCCGCCCCCGCCGGCGCGAGCCTCAGCACGTTCGGCGTCGAGATGAAGGCGATGCCGCCGGGGGCGAGGATGGTGCGGAAATGCTCGAGTACCGCGACGGGGTCCTGGACGTGCTCGATCGTCTGCAGGAACACGACCGCGTCGTACTCGCCGGGGCTGCCGTGCAACTCGACGAGGTTGCGCTCGAACCCCAGGTTCTGGCGCACGTAGCGCAGCCGGGCGTGCTCGTGGGCCTCGGGGTTGGCGTCGACGCCGAGGACCGCAGCGGCCGAACGCGAGAGCAGCTCCGAGCCGTAGCCCTCGCCGCAGGCCATGTCGAGGACGCGCAGGCCGGCGACGCGGGCGCCGATCCACTCGTACACCGCCAGATGGCGGCGGTACCAGTAGTTCTCGGCCGGGATGTCGGGCAGGGTTCGCTCACCCGTGAGCGCCAGCGGCGGTACGCCCGTCGGCTGGTCACGCTGAACGTGCTCGTTCAATGGCACGGCAGGACAGGGTATTGTGCGGCGCGCCATGGAGGCGCTTCGCAGTGCGGACGAGATCCGCGACGTCAACACGAGATACCACGATGTCGCCGCTTCGAGCTACGACTCCAAGTGGGGTATCGACTTCGGCGCAATCGGCCAGGCTCAGGTGCTCGGCAAGCTGCGCAAGCTCGTCGGATCCGAGCTCGACCGGGGCTACGAGCGCGCGCTGGAGATCGGCGCCGGCACCGGCTACTTCAGCCTCAATCTGCTCCAGGCCGGCATCGTGCTCGAAGCCACCTGCACCGACATCTCGCCCGGCATGGTCACGACCCTGGGGGCCAACGCCGAGCGCCTGGGCCTCAACGTCAGGACGGCACGCGCCGACGCCGAGTCGCTGCCGTTCCCGGACGCGAGCTTCGATCTCGTGCTCGGCCACGCGGTGCTCCATCACCTGCCCGACCTGCGGTGCGCGTTCGCGGAGTTCCGTCGCGTGCTCCGGCCCGGCGGGCGAATCGTGTTCGCGGGCGAGCCGTCGCGATTCGGCGACCGCCTGGCCTCGGTCCCGAAGCGCGGCGCGACCGCGATCGCGCCGCTGTGGCGGCGGCTGATCCGCGCCGACGCGGCGCCGCCGCCGGCCGCCGCCGGCTCCGCCGACCAGGTTGACCACGAGCTCGAGCGCTGCGTCGACATCCACGCCTTCAGCCCCGGCGACCTGGCCCGGCACGCCCGCCGGGCCGGCTTCGAGGACGTCCAGGTCCGGGGCGAAGAGCTGGTCGCCAACTGGTTCGGCTGGTTCAACCGTGCACTCGAAGCGACGGCCGATCCCGACGATGTGCCGATGACCTGGCGCCGTTACGCCTACCACGGGTACCTGATGCTGCAGCGGCTCGACGGGAGCCTATTCGAGCCGATGATGCCACCGGCGATCTTCTACAACCTGCTGATCACGGCACGCAGGACGTAGTGTCGCCCGACCAGTCTCCGGCCGCAGCGGCGTCGATCGGCGCAGTGATCGCACGGATGGAGGAGATCGAGGCCACGCTGTCCCCCGGCGACGGCGTCGGCTACTTCAACCGCCTCTACCTGAACGTCACCCGGGAGATCCGCGACACGCTCGCCTCGACCACGTTCGAGGCGCCCGTCTTTCTCGATGCACTCGACGTCACCTTCGCGAACTTGTACCTCGAGGCGTTCGATGCCGTCGGCACGGGCGCCGAGTGCCCGACGGCGTGGGCACCCCTGTTCGAGCACCGCAGGCGAACCCACATCACCCCGATCCAGTTCGCGCTCGCCGGCATGAATGCCCACATCAACCACGACCTTCCGCTCGCCGTGATCACGACCGCGACCGAGCAGGCCGTCGAGCCGTTCGCCGACTGTCCCTACCAGCGCGACTTCTTCCGCGTCAACGACGCGCTCAAGCACGTCGAGGGGAAGATCAAGTCCTGGATCTCCGTCGGCGTGGTCGGGGCCGTCGATCGGGCGCTCGGCAACGTCGACGACGCCCTGTCGATGTGGGGCATCCACGGTGCGCGCCGGGCGGCCTGGGACCAGGCGGCGCTGTTCTGGAGGCTGCGAGAGCACCCCAGACTGCTGGCCGAGTCCGAGCGCACGCTGGCCCGCCTGGTCAACCTCGCCGGCCGCGGCATCCTCGTCTGAGGCTCAGCGCCCGCCCTGCTCCGCCGGCTGCTTGGTGCCACCCTAGACTGAACAGGGTGCCCGGCCGCCTCTCGCAAGACTTTCCGCTGTTTCCGCTCGGCCTCGTCGCACTGCCCGGGGAGCTGATCCCGCTCCACATCTTCGAGGACCGCTACAAGACGATGATGGACGAATGCCTGCGCGAGGAGCGCGAGTTCGGCGTCCTGTGGATGTCCGACGACGGTCTCAAGGAGATTGGATGCGCGTGCGAGATCGAGCGTGTGCTCGAGCGCATGGACGACGGCCGGATGAACCTGCTGACGCGGGGCACGCGCCCATTTAGGGTCGTGCAGCGCCAGGGGCATCTGCCCTACCCGGCCGGCGTGATCGAGTTCATCGAGGACAAGCCCGAGGACACGGAGGCCGATCTGGCCGCGACCGCGCGCGGCGTCTACGCGGACCTGGTCCGCCGCGCGACCGACCAGGACCCCGATCCGGAGGAGCTCGAGGAGATGAGCGCCTACGCGATGGCGGCCACCGTCGACTTCGGGCTCGACGCCAAGCAGGGACTGCTGGACCTGCGCTCCGAGAACGCGCGCCTGCGCCTGGTCACGCGGCTCTTCCGCGCAGCGCTGAAGCGCCTGGACTTCGTCGATCGCGCCGAGGCGCGGGCGAAGTCGAACGGCAAGGTCAGATTCGGCTGACCGGCGACCACTACTACGACTGCAGGCCGCACACGCCGCGCGCCGCCGCCAGCGCGAACGCCTCGGCCTCGGTGAGCTCCGAGCGCCCGTGCGCCGAGGTGTCGCTGAACAGGACCGTGCCCTGCTCGAGCGTGATGGTGTAGGAGAACACGCTCTGGCCGGAGCGCGCGAGGCGGAGGTTGTTCTGGGCGTCGGTGGCGAGCGTGGCGGCGAGGCTCCGCGCCTGCAGCAGGAGCGTGTCCGACAGTTCCTTGGCCGGCTCCCCGTTGCAGCTGATCGTGCCGGAATCGTTGACCACCATCCTCAGCTTCGGCCCCGGGCCGGTCCGGGTGAGCGCGAACAGGTCCGGTGAGGCCACCTGCAGGCCGCAGCCGCACAGCACCGCGGCGAGCGCGCAGACGGAGCCGAGGGCGCTGCGGCGGTGACGAACTCGCGCAGGCGGCATGCCTGCATCGTGCCTGATGGCGCTCGGGCCCGCGGCGGCGGGAACCGAGGTGGGGCCGCGCCGGGGGCCGCACGGCTATCATTGCGCCGGCTCGGACGCCGCCAGATCCACTCAGGTGTTCGTTCCGAGCCCCCGCATTCTGGGCGCGTTCCAGGCTGGGGGCGCGGTTGCCACAGCAGGTCCCCGATCCGATCACGCGCGGCGAGGCGGCCGCTCACCCCTAGCACCCATGCACGACCCGATCAGTTACTTCCAGGCGATCGTGCTCGGACTTCTCCAGGGAGTGTCCGAGCTGTTCCCCATCTCCAGCCTCGGTCATGCGGTCGTCGTGCCGCGGCTGCTCGGCTGGAACATCCATCAGAACGACCAGTACTTCCTCGCCTTCCTGGTCGCCGTGCACCTCGCGACCGCGATCGTGCTGTTGGGCTTCTTCTGGCAGGACTGGAAGCGGATCGTGTTCGGCATCGGCCGCTCGCTGCGCGATCGCGAGATCACCGATTCCGATGCCCGCCTGGGCTGGCTGCTGGTCGTGGGGACGATCCCCGCGGGCATTCTCGGGCTCACGCTGCAGGACCCGCTGCGCAAGCTGTTCGCCTCGCCGACATCGGCCGCATTCTTCATCTTCATCAACGGACTGCTGCTGTTCGGCGCCGAGCGCCTGCGGCGCCGCGCTCCCGGCGCACCCGAGGAGGAGCCCGACGAGGACAACCGGATCGCCGAGCGCGTCTCCTGGCGCCAATCCGTTGGCGTCGGCGCCTCGCAATCGCTGGCGCTGATCCCGGGCGTCTCGCGCTCCGGCGTGACCATGGGCGGAGGCCTGCTGGTGGGCCTGGGCAACGAGGACGCAGCCAAGTTCGCGTTCCTGCTTGCCACGCCGATCATCGGCGCGGCGGCGCTGCTCAAGATCCCCGAGCTGGCCGGCAGCACCGGGGCGCACGTCCGCGGCCAGGCGCTCGTGGCCGCGCTTGCCGCTGCAGTCAGCGCCTACTTCTCGATTCGCTTCCTCATGCGCTTCTTCGAGACCAACACCTTGACCCCGTTTGCGATCTACTGCACCGTCGTCGGAGCGCTGCTCGCAATCGGCTTCATCATCACCTAGGCGGAGGCCTCGCATGACCAAGAACCGACAGCTCATCATCCCCGCCGTGATCCTCGGCATCGTTCTGATCGTGATCGCGGTCGTGTACTGGGTCTCGACCGCGAGCGGCCTGCCGAGCTTCTTCCCCGGCCATCAGGCCGGCTCGAGCACCCACCACGTCAAGCACGGCATCGCCGCCTTCCTGCTCGGCATCGCCTGCTTCGTGTTCGCCTGGTTCCAGACCGGCCCGACGCGGAGCACGGCCGGTACCGCAACGAAGTGATCAGCGGGGCGCGGCCCCAGCGCCGGTGACCACCAGCGCGGCTCCGCCGCGGCGGGGGTCGCCGCCGCCGGAGAACACGCCCGAGGCGTCGCGCTCGACGGCCTGAGCGCCGCCGAAGAAGAGGTTGCGGTCGCGGAAGCGACCGATCGCCCGCCCCGCCTGCTCGAGCGTCGCCGTGTCCACGCCGGGCTCGGCGTACACGACCCCGTCCTCGAAGTGGACGCGGGGCGCCTCGACCGCGGGCCCGGCGCGCAGCCCGTCATCGATCACGCGCACGACCGTCTGCAGGATCGCGGAGCGGATCCGGTTCGACCCCGCGCTCCCGACGACCAGCTCCGGCGTGCCCTCGCGGAGCACCACCGTCGGGGCCATCATGCTGGGCAGCCGGCGACCGGGAGGATGACGGTGAAAACCCAATGGGTTGAGATCCTGCTCGCCGAGCATGTTGTTCAGGTGCACGCCCGTCCCCGGCACGACCTCGCCCGAGCAGGCCCCGTTCGAGCACGTCACCGCGCAGGCCCAGCCGTCCCGGTCGATCACCGAGATGTGCGTCGTGGAGCCGAGCCGTCCCGCGGCCAGGAAGCGCTCCCCGAACCCCGGCTCGTCCAGTCCGGCCAGGAAGTCGGGCGTCCGCTCCGCCTGCACCTGCTCCATCACCTCGACGATCCGCTCGACCGTCGGCGGCCGGCCGTCCCCGTCGAGCAGCGACAGCGCGTGCGCGATCAGGATCCCGCCGGCCGAGGGGGGCGGGTTGGTGAGCACCTCGCGTCCGCGGTAGGAGACCCGCACCGGGTCACGGTGGATGACCGTGTAGGCGGCGAGGTCCTCACGTGTGAGCATCCCACCGCGGCCGCTCGTCCACGCCACGATCGCCTCGGCGATCTCGCCCGTGTAGAACGGCGCCGGCCCGTCGGCTCCGAGCCGCTCGAGCGCGTCGCCGAGCTCGGGCTGACGGCAGAGATCGCCCGTGCGGAGCAGGCGGCCGCCGGGAGCGAACAGGGCCGCGCACTCGGGGGTCGCGGTGACGATGTCGGCCAGGATCTCGATCAGGTAGGCCTGCGCCGCGTTGAGCTCCACCCCGTCGCGAGCGAGCGCGGCCGCCGGAGCGACGAGCGTGGACAGCGGCATGCGCCCGAACCGCCGAGCGGCCTCGCTCAGCCCGGCCGGGACGCCGTAGGCGCCAACCGAGGCCGCGCCGATGTTGAACACCTGGATCGCGTCGCCGAACGAGACGCTGATCGGCACCAGCTCGGCCCGCTCGCCGTGATCAGCGCCGCACCCCGGGGCCTCGACGAAGAAGTCCAGCAGCGTCGGGGCCTCACCGGGCGCCACGACCAGCATGTAGCCGCCGGCGCCCAGGCCGGTCAGCAGCGGCTCGCACACGACCGAGGCGAGCATGGCCCCGATCGCGGCGTCGACGGCGTTGCCGCCGCGGCGCAGCACGTCGGCCCCGTGGCCGGCCGTCACGGGATGGCCGGCCGCGATCACTCCGAGCTCGGACGTGCGCGGCATCGAGACAGGGACGGTAGCGAGCGGCCCGTCGGGCGAATCAGCCAACGGTCAGGGCGCGACGGCGACCCGGTGGCGGAGGCTTCGGCCGAGCGCTCAGCGCCGGGGAATGAACTCGGGCACGTCGAGCTCAAGTGGGGAGGTGCCGCCCACGCGCTCGCGCGCTCGCGTCACCCTGGGCTCGCCCCGCGGCTCGCGCAGCGACGCCCGGTCGCCCTCGGAACGGAGGCTCACCGGCGGCCGCGCCTCGACCCGCTTTCGGGGCCGCGAGTCGCTGTAGCCGGTCGCGACCACGGTCACCCAGACCTGGTCGTCGAGCTTCTCGTCGACCATGGCGCCGAAGATGATGTTCGCGTCCGGGTGCGCGGCCTCGGCGACCGCCTTGGCGGACTCGTTCACCTCCCACAGCGACAGGTCCCGACCGCCCGTGATCGACAGCAGGATCGAGCGGGCGCCCTCCATGCTCGTCTCGAGCAGCGGCGAGGCGACGGCCTGTTCGGCGGCGTCGATCGCCCGCCGGTCGCCGGTGCCCATGCCGATGCCGAGCAGCGCGTTGCCGGCCTCGGACATGATCGTACGCACGTCGGCGAAGTCGAGGTTGATCAGGCCCGGCAGCGTCACCAGGTCCGAGATCCCCTGCACGCCCTGGCGCAGCACGTCGTCGGCGACCCGGAACGCCTCCACCATCGAGGTGTTGCGGTCGAGCACCGACAGTAGGCGATTGTTGGGCACGACGATCAGGGTGTCGACCTCGTCGGCGAGCGCGTCGATGCCCGCTTCGGCCTGGTCGCGGCGCCGGGATCCCTCGAACTGGAACGGGCGGGTCACGATCCCGACCGTGAGCGCTCCGAGCTCGCGGGCGATCTGCGCGACGATCGGCGCGGCGCCGGTGCCCGTGCCTCCGCCGGCGCCGGCGGCGATGAAGACCATGTCCGATCCCCGCAGGAGCGCCTTGATCCGGTCGTGCTCCTCCTTCGCGGCCTGCCGGCCGAGATCGGGGTCGGAGCCCGACCCGAGCCCACGGGTGATCCCATCGCCGATGTGCAGCGTCTCGTGCGCAGCCGACTGCTGCAGCGACTGCAGGTCGGTGTTGATGGCCAGGAACTCGACGCCCTCGACCTCGGCCTCGACCATCCGGTTGACGGCGTTGACGCCGGCCCCACCGACGCCGACGACGCGCAGCACGGGAGTGCCGACGGTGCGCGGAACGCTCATCGCCTCACTCGCCCGCTCGGGCCGGGCGTAGACGTCCGGGGCGGGGGCGGGCGGCGCTGCGGGCGCCGCCGCGGCGGGCGCGGGGCTTTCGAGCAGATTGTCCGGGATGTCGGAGGAGAAGGCGTGACGCAGCCGCTCCTGCGGCGAGGGGATGTGCGGCGGCTCGGACGGCGGCTCGGGCTCGGGTTTGTTGAGCGCCGGGTGTGGCGGCGTCGCTCGAGCGTGCGGCGTGGGCGGGGTCGCAGGCGCGCCAGTGGGCGCGTCAGTCGGCGCGCCGGTGTCGGGCGCGGTTGCCGCGGCCTCGGCAGCGCCGGCTTCGGCCTCGGGCCGGGTCTCTCCCTGGGCCTGGGGGTCCTGCTCGGCCATGTCGTCGGCCGTCTTGCGGAACAGGGCCGCCAACGGCCCCTCGCGCATGCTCGCGCGCTTACCGGTCGGCATTTGAGAGGACCTCCTTGGCGAGCTGCCTGTAGGCGTGGGCGGCCAGACCGTCGGGATCGTACTTCAGCACCGACATGCCCTTGACAGGCGCCTCGGCGAAGCGAACCGTCTTTCTGATCCTCGAGGCGAACACGCGATCCCCGAAGTTCTCCTCCAGGATCTCGATCGCCTCCTTGGCGTGGAGCGTGCGGGAGTCGACCAGGGTCGGAAGGATCCCCTCGATATCCACGTCCGGGTTCAGGTTCTCGCGGACCATCGCGAGCGTGTTCTGCAGTTGGATCAGGCCGCGCATCGACAGATATTCGCACTGCACGGGGACGATTACCTTGTCGGCGGCCGTCAGCGCGTTGATCGTGAGCAGGCCGAGGCTCGGCGGCGTGTCGATGAAGACGAAGTCGTAGTCCTCGGAGACCTCCCTCAGCGCCTTCTGCAGCGAGCGCTCGCGGCCGATCTGCGTCGACATCGCGATCTCCGCTCCGGCGAGGTCGATCGACGCGCAGGCGACGTCCACCTCGCGCTTGCGAATCACCTCGCGGATCGAGATGTGGTGCACGAGCACGTCGTACATCGACTTCTCGAGCGTGTCGGGGTCGATTCCCTGGGACATGGTCAGGTTGCCCTGCGGGTCCATGTCGCAGCACAGGACGCGGTGGCCTTCCTCGGCGAAGGCCACAGCGAGGTTGAGCGTGGTGGTGGTCTTCGCGACGCCGCCCTTCTGGTTGGCGAATGCGATCACCTTGGGCGTGGCCGTCACTGGAGGCTCCGTTGCGTCGGGTAACTCATACGCGCCTCTATTCGCAGACGCCCGGGAGATTCCTCCCGCCCCCGCCGCAGCGCCGGGCTCGGGGCGTCGGTATTTTGCCCCGCGGTGCCCGCACTCCTCGACCGACGCCTCATCTTCGTCACCGGCAAGGGTGGTGTCGGCAAATCGACCGTCGCCACGGCCCTCGGGCTGCTGGCCGCGCGCGCGGGCCTGCGCACGATCGTGGTCGAGCTCTCGAGCCAGGAGCGCCTGCAGCGAACGTTCGAGCATCAGGCCGAGCTCTTCCACGAGATCGAGCTGGCGCCGGGGCTGTTCACGATCTCGGTCGACCCGCAGCACTCGATGGAGGAATACCTGCGGATCAGGATCGGCCCGCTCGGTCACGCGCTCGGCTCGAGCAAGCTGTTCCAGGCCTTCGCGATGGCGACGCCGGGCATGCGGGAGCTGCTCAGCATCGGCAAGGTCTGGGAGCTGGCACAGCTGCAGCGCAAGACGCGCGGCGCCGCCCCCTACGATCTCGTGATCGTCGATGCTCCCTCCACCGGCCACGGCGTCGGCATCCTGCGCACGCCGCGGACCTTCGCCGAGATCGCGCGGGTGGGCCCGATCGCCAACCAGGGTCGCGCCATCGCCGCCACGATCGCCGATCCGTCGCTCACCGCTGTGGTCGCCGTGGCGCTGCCCGAGGAGATGCCGGTCAACGAGACCCTGTCGTTGCGTGACGCGCTCGACCGCGAGGGACTGGTGCTCCAGCAGGTGGTCATGAACGCGGTGTACCCCGCCCGTTTCAGCGACGATCAGGCCGCCGAGCTGAACGGCGCGCTGGAGCTTGCCGAGTCCTCGCTGGCCCGGGCCGCGGTGCGCGCCGCCGTCTCCGAGCACCTGCGCGCCGAGACCCAGCGGGAGCAGATCGGACGGCTGCGCGAGGGGCTGGACGGCGGCGTCGTCGAGCTTCCGTTCCTGTTCGCCGATCACATCGGCATCCCCGAGCTCGAGCGTCTCGCCGACGACCTCGAAGCGGGCCTGGCCGAGCCCGATCCGGCCGGCGAGGTCCTCACATGAGCGTCGCCGACCTGCTCGCCGGCAAGCGGGTGTGCGTGTGCGGGGGGTCGGGCGGGGTCGGCAAGACGACCACGTCGGCGGCGATCGCGCTCGGCATGGCGGCCCAGGGGGCCAAGGTCGCGGTGGTCACCATCGACCCGGCCAAGCGGCTCGCCAACGCGCTCGGGCTCGAGGAGCTCGAGAACGAGCCGCGCCGCGTGGAGCCCGAGCGGCTCGCCCCCGCCGGCCTCGAGCTCAAGGGCGAGCTGTGGGCGATGATGCTCGATCCCAAGCGCACCTTCGACGACCTGATCGAGCGCCTGGCGCCGACGCCCGAGCGGGCCCACGAGATCCTCGAGAACCGCGTCTACCGCGAGCTTTCGACGGCCGTCTCGGGCTCGCAGGAGTTCACCGCCATCGCCAAGCTCTACGACCTCGATCACGACGGCGACTTCGATCTGCTCGTGCTCGACACACCACCGTCGCGCAACGCGCTCGATTTCCTCGACGCCCCCGGGCGGCTGACCTCGTTTCTCGAGGGCCGCGCACTCAAGGCCTTCCTGCGCCCGACGGGATTCGGGATGCGCGTGCTCGGGCGCCCCGCCGGCATCGTGCTCGGAGGGTTGCGGAAGATCACCGGCATCGACCTGCTGGCCGACCTGTCCACGTTCTTCGGCCTGCTCGGCGGCATGACCGAGGACTTCAGCCGGCGTGCGGCGCAGGTCGAGCAGATGCTCAAGTCCGACTCCACCGCCTTCCTTCTCATCAGCTCCGCCCAGAGCGAGGCGATCGACGAGGCGATCTGGTTCCGGCGCACGCTCGAGCAGGGAGAGCTTCCGTTCGCCGGCGTTGTCGTCAACCGCGTCCATCACGACATCCTCGGCGACGCCGACGCGGACGACGTCGAATCCGAGCTGACCGGCCTGTTGCCCGATCAGCTGGCCGACCGGGTGGCCGAGAACTTCCGCGACTACCACGTGCTGGCGCGCCGCGACGAGCAGAACGTCGCCCGGCTCGAGCCCGAGCTCGACGGGCGGCCGCTGCTGCTCGTGCCCCACTTCGACGACGACGTGCACGACATCGAGGGCCTGCTGCGGATTCACCGCTATCTGTTCGCCTCGGAGGCGGAGCGGGCGCAGATGATCGCCGACGTCGTGGCCTGAGCCCCGCCGCCGCCCCGCGCGGGAGGCGCGCTATCCCTGCGTGGCCTCGAGGAACACCGTCGGTGCCCCCGGATCGGCCCAGGTCGCCCAGGACAGGAGCGCCGCCTGCCAGTCGTCCGGAACGATCGGCTCGGTCTCTCCCGCCGCCGGGGGGGCGCGCAGCATCACCAGGCGGCGTTCGTGCAGCAGCTCCCAGACGGACTGCTCGGACAGCGCCATCCGTTCGCTGACCCTGCTTTGGCCGTAGCGGGCGTTGGCCAGCCACACGACCTGGTGGATGCCGATGCGGCCGTCGCCGCATTCGGCGAGCACCGCCTCCTTGAACGCGGCCACGGCGGAGTCGGCCGGCCCACCCTGGGCCTGCCGCGTCGCGGCGGCGAGAATGCGGTCGGTGACATCGACGCCCGAGCGCGTCACATTGGGCCAGCCGCGGCCCATGCTCATCTCGTCGGTGGGCAGCTCCGGCCCCTCGTAGATCGTCAGCTTTGCCCGCTCCGGCGACCAGCGGCGCTCTCCGAACTCGACCACCTCGCCGTGCACCCAGGGGCGAACCATGGTCGCGTCGAGCTCCTCGGGGCTGAGGTTGAACGCGTGCGCCTGATGCGGGAAATGGGCCAGCTCGACGTGGTACACGCGCACAGGGTCGCATCTGGCGCGACCGGAGTCGCTCCTCGCCGCCATCGTCCGTTCGTCTATGCTTACCGTAAGCCATGGCGAACGCACCGGCAGCACTGTCCGCGCTCGGCGATCCGACCCGCCGGGCGATCTTCGAGGCTCTCGCCGGTGGTCGGCGCGCGGTGGGCGAACTCGCCGCCGAGCTGCCCGTCAGCCGCCCCGCGGTCTCACAGCATCTGCGCGTGCTCAAGGACGCGGGGCTCGTGCGCGACGACGCCGTCGGCACGCGCCGGCTATACGCGATCGACCCCGCCGGCATCCGCGAGGTGCGCGCCTACTTCGACCAGTTCTGGGATCGGGCCCTGGCCGCGTTCGCCGATGCGGTCGAGCGCGATCGCGACGGGACCGACGCGTAGCTCCGTCCGGCGGGCGGCCCGGCTCAGACCGGGGCCGCAGCCGCTTCGGCGAGCAGGCTGTCGGCCACGCCGCGCAGGTCGACCTCGAGGTGGCCGCACAGCACGTCACGGATCAGCGCCCGGAGGTGCTCGGCGAGCTCGTCCACGAGCGCGTCGACGCCCGGCTCCGCCGGCGCGAGACCGGCGATCACCGCTCGCTCGAGCGAGATCGCGTGGGCGGTCCGCTCCGCCAGGGCGGTGCGCGCCGCCGGCTGCGCGCAGATCGCGGCCAGCCGCTGGGCAAGTCGCCCGCTTGCTGGTCCCTCCGGCTCGAGCAGCGCTCGCAGCGCGAGCAGGTAGTCGGTCAGGGCCTCGAACGGGGCCAGCCGCTCGCATCCCATCTCGAACCGCGCCAGCGCCCACGCCAGCTCGCCGCCGGTCGGCGTGCGGCGGGCGATCAGGTTGCAGAACGCCCGCAGCTCGTCCTCCTGGTCGGCCGAGATGAAGGTGACGAACCGCGGCCGCCCACTGCCCCCCAGCGACACGGTTCGCCACGCGCCGGCGTCGAGCCGGGCCCACGCGACCGGTCCGAGCGCATAGCCACCGCGCTCGAACAGCCTCAGCGCCGTCAGCACGCGCCGGAAGCGCATGCGGGCGATCGACACCGGCGAGCGGATCGCGCCCTCCTCCGAGACCGTGAGCACCGCGAGCACGTTTGGCTCCTCCCCGTCTCCCCACACCGCGTCGGACGGCGCATCCTCGAGCGCCTGGCCCGGAACCAGCGACAGGCCGTCGCCGAGAGCGAGCTCGGTGATCCCGTGATCGAGCGCCACCCCGAGCAGCGGTGCGATCACCGTGGTCATGCAGCGGCCGTCGTACAGGGCTCGCTCCAGCTCCTCGTAAGCGGTGTCGAAGCGCAGCGGGTCAAAGCCGAAGTCGCTGCGCTCGGCGAACACCGTCCCGAGGAAGGTCCGCAGCGCCGCATCGGCGCGCTCGCGCGGCTCGGTCGGGATGCGCTGCTCACCCTGCTCGCGCAGGTACCCGTCCACTCCGTCGAGCAGCGTCACCGCGCGTGCCGCGGGGGCGTACGTGGGCAGCGCGCCGAGCAGTCCGAGGCGTTCGCGGATGAACGCTCCGGTCAGCGGCCGGTAGCAATACAGGGGCGCGCGCGCCCCGGGCTCCTCGATCACCTCGAACGGCACCTCGGCCCCCCCGGCGGTGTCGGCCGACAGCTGCATCGCCGCGTCGGTGGTGAATGCCTCGAGCAGCTGATGGAGGGGCCGGTTGCGCACGGTCGCCGTTTCGCGCTGGACCCGATCGATCCTCCCGGCGAACGGGCCGTTGCAGGCCCGAGCGGCGGCTGGTTGCCGCCGCCGGGGCCGTTCAGGCGCCGCGCTCGATCTCCGCCACGTGCGCGATGTTCTCGGCGTCGGCCCGGTGCTCGCTCGGCCGCGCGGCAAACCATGCGTCGAGGATCTCCGACAGCTCTGCCGGCGAAGTCAGCCGCAGGCTGAGCGCGAGCACGTTGGCGTCGTTCCAGCGCCGCGCGCCCTCCGCCGTCTGAGCGTCGACGCACAGCGCGGCGCGGATCCCGGGCACCTTGTTGGCGGCGATCGAGGCGCCGGTCCCGGTCCAACACGCGACCACGGCCTGCTCCGCCCGGCCCTCGGCCACGTCCCGCGCGGCGGCCTCGCTGGCCCAGGCCCAGTCCGCTCGCTCCCCGGCGGCGTAGGCGCCGTGCACGATCGGCTCGTGGCCGCGGCGGCGCAACTCATCCGGAACCGCGGCGGCGACGCCGGTCAGCTCATCGGCGGCCAGCGAGATTCGCATCTCGCGGAGGGTCGCTCAGGCGACCGCGACCGCGGTCGGCTCGAGTTCGGCCTCGGAGACCGGCTCCTCGGCGCAGCTCCCGCCGAGCCACTCGCGCCCGTATGCACGCATGTCCTCGATCAGCGGCAGCAGCGCCAGCCCCTTCGCTGTGAGCGCGTACTCGACGCGCGGCGGGACCTCCGGGTACGTCTGGCGCGCGACGATGCCCTCTTCCTCCAGGGCGCGCAGCCGCAGCGACAGCGTGCGCGGGCTGATTCCTTTCAAGGAGCGCTCGAGCTCACAGAACCGCGAGCGGCTGTAGGCGAGGTCGCGGATCACCAACAGCGTCCACTTGCCGCACACGATCTCCGCCGTGCGACAGACCGGGCAAGTGTCGTTCGTAGCCATCAGGATCCCAGTCTAGCGCAATGCTTCACGAACTGAAGTGGATGTTCTGGGTGCCGGGCGCGTGAGCGTGGGCGGCCCGGCCACCGCCGGAGCTGCTGCGGCGTCGGTGAGATGTTCCACCTTGGTGGCCGTCCGTCCTTCGGCGGCCACGAGCAGCTTGAAGTCGTGTGGGCTGGTGGCCACCCGGAGTGCGTCCTCCATCGAGACCCGGCCGGCCTGGAAATGCGTCAGCAGCGCCTGGTCGAATGTCTGCATGCCGTAGTAGGAGCCCTCGGAGATCACTTCGCGCAAGCGGCCGGTCTGGTCGGGGTCGAGGATCATGTCGCGGGCCCGCCCCGTCATTCGCATGACCTCGCAGACGGCGATCCGGCCGCCGCCGTCCGGCGTCGGGACGAGACGCTGCGAGATGACCGCCTTGAGGGTGCCCGCCAGCATCGCCCGGGCCTGGCTCTGCTCGTGCAGCGGGAAGAAGTCGATGATTCGGTTCACGGTCTCCGGCGCGTCCAGGGTGTGCACCGTGGACAGCACCAGGTGGCCCGTCTCCGCCGCCGACAGCGCCGTGCGCACGGTTTCCTCGTCGCGCATCTCCCCGATCAGGATCACGTCGGGGTCCTGGCGCAGGACGCGACGCATCGCCCGGCTGAAAGAGACGGTGTCCATCCCGACCTCGCGCTGGTTGACGATCGAGGTCCGGTCGCTGTGCAGGTACTCGATCGGATCCTCGATCGTGACGATGTGCCGCGCCTTCGTCTCGTTGATCTGATCGATGATCGCCGCCAGCGTCGTCGACTTACCCGAGCCGGTGGTCCCGGTCAGCAGGATCAGCCCCCGTTCCTCGTCGGCGATCTCGCTCATCACGGGCGGCAGCCCGAGCTCGTCGATCGTCCGGACCGCGTACGGGATCACCCGCAGCGCGATCGAGACCATGCCCCGCTGGCGGAACGCGTTGACGCGGAACCGCGCCAGCCCCTCCACCGCATAGGCGAAGTCGACCTCGTTGTCCTGCTCGAACTCGCCCAGCTTGCCGGGATCGGTGAGCATCTCCCGCAGCACCCGCTCGACGTCCTCGGCCTGCATCGGCTCGAACTCCTCGATCGCCTGCAGCCGGCCGTGGATCCGGGCCAGCGGCCGCGACGGCACCTTCAGGTGAAGGTCCGAGCCCTCACTTCTGACTACATACCGCAGCGCCTCGACGAGATCGAACATCTGCCCCTCAAATCGGCCACGGACGGCTTTGGCTTGAGGAAGGGGTGGGGAGTGGTGGACGGGGCGGGGCGGTGTCGCCGTGGCGGGTCGTCTCGAGCGGGGGGTCGTACGCGACGTGCTGGGCACGGGGCTCGGCCGGGCACTACGAAAGGCCGGTTCTACCGCCCCCAACGCAAGACGGGGCCCCATCGGGCCCCGCCGTGCTCAATCCTCGATCCGAAGTGCGGCTACGCGACGTCGCGGAGCTTCTGCGCCTCGGCCAGCGACTGGAGCTTCTTTAGCGACTGGTTCTCGATCTGACGGATCCGCTCGCGCGTGACGTTGAACGTCCGCCCGACCTCGTCCAGCGTGCGCGGGTGCTCGCCGCCGAGGCCGTAGCGCAGCTCGAGCACGCGCCGCTCACGGTACGAGAGGTTCTCGAGGGCTTCGCGGAGGGCTTCCTTGGTCAGGATCTCCGCGGCGCGCTCGTAGGGCGACTCGGCCCGCTCGTCGGCGATGAACTGGCCGAACTCGGACTCCTCTTCGTCACCGACCGGCTTCTCGAGCGAGACCGGAGCCTGCGCCGAGCGCTTGATCGACTCGACCTCGTCGGGCTCGATTCCGGTCACCTCGGCGATCTCCTCCGCGGTGGGCTCGCGTCCTAGCTCGGTGACGAGCTTGCGCTCGGCCCGGCCGATCTTGTTCAGCTTCTCGACCACATGGACCGGGATCCGGATCGTGCGAGCCTTGTCGGCCAAGGCGCGGGCAATTGCCTGACGGATCCACCAGGTCGCATAGGTGGAGAACTTGAAGCCCTTGCGGTAGTCGAACTTCTCCGCCGCCCGGACGAGACCGAGCGTGCCCTCCTGGATCAGATCGAGGAACGGCAGGCCCTGGTTGCGGTAGTTCTTGGCGATCGACACGACGAGCCGAAGGTTCGACTCGACCATCTTCTGCTTTGCGTCCAGGTCGCCACGCTCGATCCTCTTGGCGAGGTCGACCTCCTCCTGGGCCGTTAGCAGCCGCACCTTGCCGATGTCCTTCAGGAACAGCTGAAGGGAATCGGTCGTCATGTCCGGCTTGAGATCGAGCGCGGTCTTCGGCTTGCGGCGTCCGCGCTTGTCGGGCGCGCGCTCGACCTCGGCGGCGGCAAGTGCCGGGTCGACCTCTTCGACGAGCTCGATCTCGGACCGCTCGAGGAAGCCGTGCAGCTCCTCGACGTCGGCCTCGTCAAGGTCGAGCTCGGAAACCGCGGTCGCGATCTCGGCGTACGTCAGAACCCCGAGCTGCTGCCCGCGGTTCATGAGGCCTTTGATCTCCTCGAGTTCCTGCAGTTCCGCTACTGACATCTGTTTCCGTTTCCGTCGAGTGGCCCCGTGCGGTTGGATGACCGCCGGCACCGAGGATCAAACGGCGGACGCAGCCCTCCGGGCGCACGTCCGCCACTCAAACATACGGCGAGAGTATAGGCGCTATACATTCTGAAGTCAACGCTGCCCAGAGAGGTTTCAGAAGCCCGTCCCGCGTTGGTGCGGGAACCCGGCTCCACGCTGGCGTCGCTCGACCTCACATGTAGTACGTCAAACGTATCTACCCGTTTCAAGTTTCGGTACGAAAGTTTTGTCCGCATTACGAATCCCTGCCGTTGTGGGGCTGCTGACGTTAATCGCCAGGTTGCGCGATCATCTGCAGGCCCCGGCCTGCCAGCGAGCCAAATGGTGCCCAAGATGACCGACGACCGCCCCTCAGAAGTCCTCGGAGGACTCCCCCGCACGCGGCCCCACCGGCGCAGCGACAAGCGCGCCGCGCGCGCATCGTCCCCTGCCGCCGTGGCGCCCACCGCCGTGCGACCAGCGCCCAGGCCGGCCGCCCCCAAGCCGACCGCGACCGGCAAGCCGACCACCGCAACCAAGCCGACCACCGCAACCAAGCCGACCCCCACCGGCAAGCTGCGCACGTCCTCCTCGGCGACCGCGGCCGCGCGGCGCACGGCGCGGACGAAACCCGCCCGGCTGGCCCAGCCCGAGCAGCCCGCCGGCGCCCCGCCGGCGCCGGCCTCGCGCAAGCCCGCCCCGTCGACGGGGGTGGACATCCTCGGAACCACGGTGCAGGCTGCCGCGGAACTGGCCGAGATCGGGCTCTCCGCCAGCGCCCGCGCCCTGCGCGGCGCGATCTCCAGGTTGCCGCGGCCCTAGAAGACCTGCGACACATTTCGCCCCTGCCCCCTGCCCCCGCCTCCGCTCCGGGCCCGGGCCGAAAAACCCCCGCAAGGCCCGCAACTCGGCGCGAGAGCGCCCAGCGGAGAGCGAGCCAGCGCCACGCACCCGGTGTAATCCTTGCCGCCGAGTTTCGTATACTCCCCGTTACTTCCATGCCGAGCGATCGTCCGTCCGCGGACGGTCGACGGGGGAACCACTTGTGGGCCTTCGGGACCACAGGGGCGAATCGGCCCGTTTTCGGGCCGTAGCGCACGCACAGCGCGAGCCCGTCAGCTCACCCCGTAGGCGCAACGTGAAGAGGACGAACAGGCATCGTGAGTCGACGCGCCACAACGCAGTTGGCAGTGCTGCTCGCCATGAGCGCGCTTGCCCTCCCCGCCACCGGCTGGGCGAGCACCGGTGGCGCCGGCTTCGGCGCGAGCCCGACGACCAAGTTCGCCGCCGCCAACGTGCAGCCCGGCGACGTCACCGCGACCGCGACCACTGGCGGGATCACCCTCAGCGCCAAGGTCTCGGCGATGCTCAGCCACGGTCTGCGCTTCACGGGCGTGGTGCCGACGGCGATGGCCGGTCAGACCGTGGTCATCGAGCGACTCGACCGCGTCAAGGGCTGGCTGCGCACCACGCACGGCACCGCGGCTCCCGACGGCTCGTTCTCGATCACGTGGCGGACCAATCACATCGGGCGCTTTGCCATCCGCGCCCTGCTGCTGCGCGGCTCGCCGGCCAGCGCCCGGTCGGCGACCAGCGGTCCCACCGTCGACGTGACGATCTACCGGCCCGCGATCGCGACCTGGTACGGCCCGGGCTCGTGGGGATCGACCACCGCCTGCGGCGAGACGCTCACGCCCCAGATGCTCGGCGTCGCCCACAAGTGGCTGAAGTGCGGCACGCCGGTGGCGCTCTATTACGGCGGGCGCACGATCATCGTCCCGGTGATCGACCGCGGTCCCTACGCGAACAACGCCGACTACGATCTCACGCAGGCCACGTCCCGCGCGCTGCGCACGGACGGCATCTCCACGATCGGCGCCGTCTCGCTGCCCGGCACGACGCTCACCGCCGCCGGCCGCAAGTAACGAAACGGCCGCACCGAACGACCCCGGCGCTCAGGCGACGGGCGGGCGGTCCTCGCCGGAGTCGCGCTCCGACGGCACCGCGCGGATGATCCCGATGCCGCTCGCAGCGGCCGCGAGCGCGGTCTCCTCCGCCACCTCGATCAGGCTGTCGGCGTCATCGCCGTCCTCGCCGAGCACGGCGAGACCGACGCTGACGGTCATCGGCGCTCCTCGCCACGCCTCGGCATCTCTGACCGCGTGCGTGACCCGCGACCCGAGCGCTTGCGCCGCCGCCCGCCCGGTGTCGCGAGCGATGATCCACGCCCGGCTCTCGGACTCGCAGGCCAGGATGTCCTGGCGCCGCACGACGCTGCGCACCGCCTGGGCGAACCGGCCGAAGGTCGCACTCGCCGCGGCGACAGGCTCGACGGCAAGCACCCGCTCGGTCTCGTCGAGCTCGGCCAGGAGCAGCGACAGCGGCGCCCCGCCCCTCTGCGCCCGCGCGATCTCGTTCTCGAACGCGCCCAGCCACAGCGCACCGCCCGCGCCGGCCGGCGCCGCCTCCACCGACTCCGCCGGCTCCACCGACTCCGCCGGCTCCACCGGCCGCAGCGCGCGCCCGGCATTCCTGCGCTCCGCCACGCCGTTCCCCGCCTCAGCGCCCGTTGCGCGCTCCACGTCCCCGTGCCGCAGCGACGCGGCACGCACCAGCTCCATGACCAGATTGAGCCGTTCGGCGAGCTCGATCAGCTGATCCGGGTCAGGGCGCCGGAGCTCGTCACGCACCGCGCTCCAGATCACCGAGTGCAGCACGTCGACGGCGTGCGCCGTGTCCTCGGCGCCGGCGGCGCCGGCGAGCTCGCCCGTCCGGGCGACGATCCGCTCGAGCGCTCCGCGCGGCTGCAGCCGGCGCAGGTCGCCGTCGTCGGCCAGCGCGCGCACGATCGCGTCGCATACGCGCGGCCCGTCGTGGGCCAGGTCGGCGGCCAGGATCGCCGGCGAGCGTTCGAGCGGCAGCTCCTCGACCAGGGCCAGCAGCCAGCCCTTCGCGATCTCGTCCGACCGCGCGAGCAGTTCGTCAACCGGCGCGTCGGCGACGGGTCGAGCCCGGCGCCGGCGTGGCGAACCCTCCTGCATGCAGAGCTTCTATCACGATCCGCGGTCGCTCCATCACGATTCGCGGTGGCCGTTCACGGGACAATGGGCCACCGATGAGCCACTCACTCCTCACGGTTGCCGCTGCCCGCGCCGCCGTCCTGTCCGCCGTCGAGCCGCTCGCGACCGAACGCGTCGACGTGACCGAGGCACTCGACCGCGTGCTGGCCGAGGACCTGCCGGCGACCGGGGACGTGCCCCCGTTCGCCTGCTCGGCGATGGACGGCTACGCCGTGATCGCCGGCGACGCGGGCCGCACGCTGCGCATCGTCGGCGAGTCGCGGGCCGGGGCGCCGTCGCCGGGCGCCGTCGGCGAGGGCGAGGCGATGCGCGTCTCCACCGGCGCCGTCGTCCCCGCCGGCGCCACGGCCGTGGTCCGCCAGGAGGACGTCGAGATCCTCGATGGGAGCATCCGGCTCGCCGGCGCGGTCCGGACCGGCGCCGACATCCGTGGACCCGGCGAGGATCTCCGCGCGGGCCAGCAGGTGCTGGCAGCCGGGACGCGACTGGGCGCTGCCGAGCTCGGCGCCGCGGTCGCCGCCGGCGCCGGCCTGGTGCTCGCCTCGCCCCCGCCCCGCGTCGCCGTGCTGTGCACGGGCGACGAGCTGCGAGCGGCCGGGGAGCCGCTCGGCCCCGGACAGATCCACAACTCCAACGCGGCCATGCTGGTCGCGCTCGCGACGCGCTGCGGCGCCGACGCGGGGCCGGCGGTGCGGCTGGGAGACGACCGGGCCCGCACCGTGGCCGAGCTGGGGGCCGCGCTCGAGCGTGCCGACGTGGTGGTCGTCTCCGGCGGGGTGTCGGTCGGCCCCCACGACCACGTCAAGCCCGCGCTGGCCACGCTCGGCGTGGCTGAGCGCTTCTGGGGCGTGAACCTGCAGCCGGGCCGGCCGACGTGGTTCGGCGTCCGCAACCGGAGCCTCGTCTTCGGTCTCCCCGGCAACCCCGTGTCCGCGTTCGTGACCTTCGCCCTGTTCGTCCGGCCGGCGATCGCCGCCCTGCAGGGCCTGGCGACCGACGCGGCGCCGACCGCCGAGGCCGAGCTGGGGACGGCGGTCGCGCGCCATCGGGCGCGGGAGCTGGCCGTCAGCGTGCGGATCGAGCGCCGTGGCGGCCGCGCGATCGCGTGGCCGAACGGCCCCCAGGGGTCGCATCTGATCAGCTCGCTGCTCGGGGCCGACGCGCTGGCGTTCATCCCCCAGGGCGAGGACGAGCAGGCGGCCGGTTCCGTCGTCGCGCTCGTGGATCTACCGCAATGAACGCGCCCGCCGAAACCCGGCCCCCCGAGACCCACGGCCGCCTGCCGTCGCGGCGGCGGAAACCGGATACGGCGACGGCCAAACCGGTCAAAATGGGCCTGTGAGCGCCGTCCTCGCCGTCCTGCTTGCCGCCATCTCGGCCCTGGCCGCCGTGCGGGCGCGACGCCGCAGCCATCTCCCGACGCGGGCCGTGATCGTCTCGCCCCGCCGCTCGACGTCCAGCGACTCGGGCGGCGTGCGCTCCGTGCAGGCGGCCGACTTCACGCTCGGCGCCGACGAGCTCGAGCGGCTCTGGAACCCGGCCAACCTCGAGCGGCTGGCCCGGACCTACTGGCGCTTCCTGACCACCGTGACGTTGGGACTGATCCGTGTCGTCTACGGCAAGGACGAGCGGCGCGTGGTGCTGCTCGTGCGCCCGCTGACCCTGCTGCGCTTCGACACCCCCGACTACGTGCAGGAGGCCGATCACGGCGCCGTGAGCTGGCGGATCAAGGACGGCCTGCTCGTCGCCCGCCCCGGCCGCGGCTCCGGCTTCCTCGCCGTTGACGTGCGCCGGTACCCGCCGGAACCCGACGGAACGGCCAAGCTGCATATCGAGGTCGAAGTGGCCAACTTCTACCCGGCGATCGCCGCCGGGTTCAGCCTCCCCGTGTACCGGATCACGCAGTCGTTCATCCACGTGCTGGTGACCCATGCGTTCCTGCGCTCGCTGGCCAGCCTGCAGCTCTATGACTCCAAGGTCGGGCTCCTGGCCGCAGAGCCCGACACGACGCTCGCCGACGCCGCGCCGCAGGGCGAGGAGGCAAACGTGGAGGCCGCCGAGCCCGAGCAGCCCGAGATCAGCGCCGAGCAGGCATCCGCGCGTCGGCCCTGAGGCCGCCGGTCCGCCCCGCAGCCCGGTCTAGCCGTAGCGGCCGGCGACCAGCGCCCGCAGCTTGGTGCGGTCGTGGCGCGCATTGACCCGGCGCACCGTCCCCGACCGTGAGCGCATCACCAGCGACTCGGTCGAGGCACTGCGGTCGCTCTGGTAGCGCACGCCCTGGAGCACGTCGCCGTCGGTGACGCCGGTGGCGGAGAAGAATACGTCGTCCCCCGCGATCAGGTCGTCGCAGTTGAGAATACGGTTGAGGTCGTAGCCGGCGTCGACCGCCGCCTGGCGCTCCTCGTCGTCGCGCGGCCACAGCCGGCCGAGCAGCTGGCCGCCGATGCACTTGATCGCCGCGGCCGAGATCACGCCCTCGGGCGTGCCGCCGATGCCCCACAGCAGGTCGACGGGCGAGTTCTCGCTCACCGCGAGCATCGCTGCCGACACGTCGCCGTCGAGGATCAGGCGCACGCGGGCGCCGGCCTCGCGCACCTGCGCCATCGCGTCGTGGTGGCGCTCACGGTCGAGCATCACCACCATCACGTCGCGGATGTCGCGCTGCTTGCGCTCCGCGATCAGCTGCAGCGTCTCGGGCAGCGGACGGTCGAGGTCGATCAGGTCCGCGATGTCCGGCCCGCCGGCGATCTTCTCCATGTAGAAGCAGGGGCCGGGGTCGAACATCGAGCCGCGCGGCCCGAGCGCGATCACCGCCAGGGCGCTCGGCATCCCGAGCGCCGTCAGCCGGGTTCCCTCGAGCGGATCCACCGCGACGTCGACCTCGGGCTGGCTGCCGTCGCCGACCCGCTCACCGTTGTACAGCATCGGCGCCTCGTCCTTCTCGCCCTCGCCGATGACCACGAGGCCGTCCATCGAGACCGAGTCGAGCACCAGCCGCATGGCGTCCACGGCGGCCTGATCGGCGGCCTCCTTGTCGCCTCGGCCGACCATCCGCGCCGCGGCCAGGGCAGCGGCCTCGGTGACGCGAACGAGCTCGAGCGCCAGGTTGCGATCTGGCCGGGAGTTGGTGTCTGAGGAACTCACAGGATGCCGGGCGGCTTGCGTTGGGCGCCGCTCTCACGAGCCCGCCAGATCGAACCGGTCAGGATCAGGAGGCCGCCGAGCAATGCCACGAACCACCCGAATCCCACCGAGATCTGGCCGGGCGGAGAGCCGGGCTTGTCGATCACACCGCGGAAGATGATGAAGGTTAGCGCCGCAAGTGCGGTGACCGCCGTTAATTCCCCCCGGGGCCACGACAGGGCGTGCCCCCGGACGATGATGTAGGCCAGGATCACCGGCGCGACCGCCGCCAGCAGCAGCAGGTACCGAAGAGTCGTCAGCGACGCCCAGCCCGAGCAGGAGCCGTTCGGGCCCCGGCAGCTGTTGAGGACGGTCAACGAGTTGCCGAGCGTGTACCAGGTGAGTAACAGCGACAGCGCGAGGGTGATGCCGCCGACCGTCGCGACGGCCTCTCCCCTGTCGAGCTTCTTCAGGTCCATCGGCGCGCACACTATCCGGTTTCTCACCGGCGGGATGCAGCTTCCAGGGCCTTCCCCAGCTCCGGGTGGTACGCGCCACGCGCCAGCCGGCCTACAGCCCGACGGCAACCATCTCCGGACGGGCCACACCGCTGCGCTCGGCCGCCTCCATGACCGCCCGCGCGACCGCGTCGTGGACCTCCTGCACCAGCACGTCCGGGACCAGCTCCTCGCCCTCGGCCAGGTCGGCGAGCACCTGGGCGGCGGCCAGCTTCATCTCCAGGTTGATCGCGCTCGCGCCGGCCATCAGCGCCCCGCGGAAGATGCCCGGGTACCCGAGCACGTTGTTGACGCTGCGTCCGTCGGCCGCGAACGCCGCGCCGGACGCCTCGGCCAGCTCGGGCTCGATCTCCGGGTCCGGGTTGGTGAGGGCGAGGATCACCTGCCCGTCGCGGATCATCTCCGGCTTGATCAGCCCCGGCCGGCCGGTCGTGGCGATGACCACGTCGGCAGCGGCCATCACCTCCTCCATCGAGGCGAGCTCGATCCCGCGCTCCCGCGCCCGGGTATGCGACGCCTCCTGGGGGTCGAACGCGAGCACCCGCCGCGCACCTCCGTCGACCATCAGCGACGCGATCCCGAACCCGGCCGCGCCGAGGCCGAGCTGCCCGACAGTGGCAGAGCGCAGCTCCACCCCCGCGTGGCGGCAGGCCACGGTCACAGCGGCCAGCGTCACCACGGCCGTGCCGTGAACGTCGTCGTGCATGACCGGCTGCGGCAGCGCCGCGATCAGGCGCCGTTCGATCTCGAAGCATGCAGGCGTGGAGATGTCCTCGAGGTGGATGCCGCCGAACGTCGGGGCGATCCGGATCACCGTGTCGACGAACTCGTCGACGTCGGCCGTGTCGATCAGGATCGGCATCGCGGAGATCGAGGCGAACTGGCGGTAGAAGACCGCCTTGCCCTCCATCACGGGCATCGACGGAACGGGGCCGATGTTCCCGAGCCCGAGCACGCGCGTGCCGTTGGTACAGATGGCGACGCTGCGCGAGATCATCGTGTAGCGTCCGGCCAGCGCCGGCTCCTCAGCGATCGCGGCGCACACGCGCGCGACCCCGGGCGTGTACACGTCACGCATCTCCTGCACCGTGCGCACCGGGTGCACGGCCTCGATCGAGAGCTTGCCGCCCTCGTGGCGGATCAGCGCCCGGTCCTGGTACCAGAGCACGTGGACCCCGTCGGCTGCTTCGAGCAGCTCCGCGATCCGGACCGCCTGGCCGGTGTCGCGCACCTCGATGGCGATCTCGCGGACCGACTGCTCGCGGCCCAGCGACACGGTCACGATGTCCCCGATCAGGCCGCCGCCCTCGGCGACCGCGGTCGCCACCTGCGCCAGTTGACCCACCCGATGGTGGATCTGGACACGATATGTGCAGTCGAGCATGAACTGAAATCAGGCTTATCGGCCGGGCTCCGCCCGGCTGGTTTGGCCGCGACTCTACTGGTAGGTTCGGGCTGTGGACACAGCGGCGATCCGGTGGGCGCTCACGGTCCCGTTCGCGGGCGTCCCGCTCTCCGAGCACCCGGAGCTGTACCGGCGCGCCGAGGCCGCGGGCTACGACGACCTGTGGTCCGGCGAGACGGCCAACGGTTGCGACGGCTTCACCCCGCTGGCTCTGGCCATTCCCGTCACCGAACGGATGCGCCTGGTGACCGGGATCGTCAACCCGTTCACGCGCGGCCCCGGCGTGCTGGCGCAGACCGCCGCCGCGCTCCAGGAGGCCAGCGGCGGTCGCTTCGTGCTCGGCATCGGCGCCTCCTCGAACGTGATCGTCGAGCGCTTCAACGGCCTGCGCTTCGAACGGCCGCTGTCGCGCGTCCGCGAGGCCGTCGAGGCGCTGCGACCGGTGCTCTCGGTGCCTCCCGAGCGCGGGTTCGGCGGCCTCAAGCTCGAGCGTCCGGTCGGGCAGCAGATCCCGATCGTGCTGGCCGCGCTGCGGGCCAGGATGCTCGCGCTGGCGGCCGAGCTCGCCGACGGGGCGTTCACGAACTTCCTGCCGCTGTCGGGCCTGCCGCACGTCGAGGGTGCGCTGCACACCGGCGAGGTCGCGGCGGGGCGGGAGGAGGGGTCGACCGAGCTCGCCTGCCGCTTCTTCCTGATCCCGATGGAGGAGGAGCAGGGCATGGGCCTGGCCCGGGTCATGTTCGCGGCCTACGGGAGTGTGCCGGTGTACGCCGACTTCTTCCGCTGGCTCGGCTGGGGCGAGCGGATCGACCCCATGGTCGCGGCGCACGAGGCCGGCGATCGTCAGCGGGCAGCCGAGCTCGCGCCCGAGGAGCTGATTCAGGAGATCTTCGTGTTCGGGTCGCCGCAGCGCGCCCGGGAGCGCATCGAGGAGTTCGTCCAAGGCGGCATCTCGACCTGCGTGCTGACCCCGATCGCCGCCCCCGGGCAGATGCCGGGCCTGATCGACGCGCTGGCCCGGTGATCGACCAGAAGATGCAGTTTCGCCGGCTCCTGCCCGAGCCGGACACGGTCGAGGTCGGCACCCTGCTCTCCTCGCTCGCGCTCGACGCCGCCGCACCCGAGGATCGCCCCTATGTGCTGGCCAACTTCGTGGCCAGCGTCGATGGGCGGGCGACCTTCGACGGACGCTCGGGCCGGCTCGGCGACGACGGCGACCGCGCCATGTTCCACACCCTGCGGGAGCAGGTCGACGCCGTGCTGGCCGGGACGAACACGCTCCGGGCCGAGCGCTACGGCCGCATCATGATGAACCCCGAGGGACGCGCGCGGCGGGTGGCCAAGGGGCTCGCGCCCGAGCCGCTGGCCTGTGTGGTCACCCGGTCGGGCGACGTGCCGACCGAGATCCCGCTGCTGCAGGAGCCCGAGGCCCGGGTGATCGTGTTCAGCTCCGCCGAGATCGACGTGTCGAGCGCTGTGGCGCAGGTCGAGGTGGTCAGGATCGACCCGGCCGAGCTCACGCTGAGGACCGTGCTGCGGCGCCTGCGCGCCGAGCATGGCGTGCAATCGCTCCTGTGCGAGGGAGGCCCGACGTTGTTCGGAGTGCTGACGCGGGAGGGCGTGGTCGACGAGTTGTTCCTGACCATCGCGCCGAAGCTGACCGGCGGCGGCCTCGGTCCCGCGATCTCGAGTGGCCCGGAGCTGCAGGAGCCGGCGCCGCTCCGCCTCGACTGGGCGCTCGAGCGCCACGGCTCGCTGTTCTTGCGATATTTGCGGCGCTGATCGGGGGGCGCGCGGCGGGCACGCCGGGCTGTTCACAACCTGTTTCGTTTGCCCGCATGGTCCGGGTGGAAGAATGTTGCGATGGGCGGGCCCACTGCAGCAGTGCAGGAGCTGACGGAGATCCACGCGGTCGAAGCGCTGCAGGAAGCGCGGACGCGGACCTTGGCGTTGGTCGCCTCGGTGTCCGACGCCGATCTCGAGCGCGTCCACTCTCCCCTGATGAGCCCGCTGGTGTGGGATCTCGGCCACATCGCGGCGTTCGAGGACCTATGGCTGGTTCACCGCTACGGCGGCCGGCCGCTCCTGCGCGACGACCTCGCCGACGTCTATGACGCGTTCGAGACGCCTCGCGCCGGACGCGGCAAGCTCCCCTTCCTGCGTCCCGATCAGGCGCGCGCGTATCTGGACGAGGTGCGGGAGCGCACGCTCGACGTGATCGCCGAGCGCGGCGTCGGCGGCGGCAGCGTGCACGAGATGGTGCTCCGCCACGAGCATCAGCACGGCGAGACGATGCTGCAGACGCTCACGCTCGCCCGTCTGCGCGATTACCGGCTGGCGGGCCGCCGGCGCGTGACGGACGCGGCCGGCGCGCCGCACACGGGACTCGAGCTGATCGAGATCCCGGCCGGCGAATCCGAAGTCGGCGCCCCTCCGTTCGGCTTCGCCTACGACAACGAGCGCCCGCGACACCGCACCGACGTGCGCCGTTACCTGATCGGGCGCACGCCCGTCACCAACGCGACCTACCTGACCTTCGTCGAGGGCGGAGGCTACGAGCGGCGCGAATGGTGGTCCGACGAGGGCTGGGCGTGGAAGGAGGAGTACGACATCACACGACCTGGCGCCTGGACGGCGGACCTGGGCGCCGAATGGCGTCTCGGGGAGCTCGAACCGCTCCATCCGCACAGGCCGGTCGTCCACCTCTCCTGGTTCGAGGCCGACGCCTTCGCTCGCGCGCACGACGCCCGCCTCCCCACCGAGTTCGAGTGGGAGAAGGCGGCGACCTGGGATCAGGAGTCGAGTTCGGCCCGCCCCTACCCGTGGGGCGCCGAGCCCCCCGTCCCCGGCCTGCACGCCAACCTCGACCACCTCGGCTGTGGCACCGCCACGGCCGGCGCTCACCCCGCCGGGGCCTCGCCATGCGGCTGCCTGGGGATGATCGGCGACGTCTGGGAGTGGACGTCGAGCGACTTCCGCGGCTATCCGGGGTTCGTCGCCTATCCCTACCGGGAGTACTCCGAGGTCTTCTTCGGCAGCGACTACAAGGTGCTGCGCGGCGGGTCGTGGGCGACGCGGGCGCGCGTCGTGACGTCGAGCTTCCGCAATTGGGACTTTCCCGCCCGCCGCCAGATCTTCTCCGGCCTCCGAATCGCCAAGGACGTGACCTCATGAAGCTGCTCGAAAGCGACGAGATCCGCATCGACTCCTGGCTCTCCGAGGCCGAGGAGCGCTGCCTCGCCAACGATGTCCTCGACGGGCTCACACGTCCGTTCAAGGAGCTCCCGCCCAAGCACTTCTACGACGCGCGCGGGTCCGAGCTGTTCGAGCAGATCTGCGAGCTGCCGGAGTACTACCCCACGCGCTCGGAGCGGGAGATCCTGGACACCCAGGCGCCCGAGATCATCCGCGTCACCGGGGCCGGCGAGCTCGTGGAGCTCGGCTCCGGCTCGGCCGACAAGGCCCGGATCCTGCTCGACGCGATGTCGGACGCCGGGACGCTGTCGCGCTACGTGCCGCTCGACGTCTCCGAGCAGGTCGTCGCCGACGCCGCCAAGCAGCTCGTCGGCGACTACGAGGGACTGCGCGTCCACGGCGTGATCGGCGACTTCGAGCGTCACCTCCACCGGGTTCCCGAGCCCGGCGAGGCGCCGCGCCTGGTCGCTCTGCTCGGCGGCACGATCGGGAACTTCCCGCCCGGCACCCGCCGGGCGCTGCTCCGCAAGATCGGCGCGCTGCTGGGAGGAGAGGACCGGCTGCTCCTGGGGACCGACCTGGTCAAGGATCCCGCCGTCATCGAAGCGGCCTACGACGACTCCGCGGGTGTCACCGCGGAGTTCAACCGCAACGTGCTGCACGTGATCAACCGCGAGCTCGACGCCGACTTCAACCCCGAGCAGTTCGACCACATCGCCTTCTTCGACCGCCGGCACGAGTGGATCGAGATGCGGCTCCGCGCGCGGCGGCCGTGCAGCGTCCTGATCGCCGGCCTCGGCATGCGGGTCGAGTTCGCGGCCGGCGAGGAGCTGCGAACGGAGATCAGCGCCAAGTTCACGCGCTCTCGGCTCGAGGCCGACTTCGAGGCCGCCGGCCTGGCGCTGGACCGTTGGTTCACCGACCGCGGTCAGCACTTCGCACTGTCGCTCGCGCGCCGCATTCCTCAATAGGGTTCTCGCCATGCGGATCAGCGGCTCAGGCGCGCTCGTCGCGGGCGGTGCCTCGGGCCTCGGCGAAGCCACCGCTCTCCGCCTTCACGCCGAGGGCGCCCACGTGGTCATCGCCGACCTCGATCAGGAGCGGGGCGAGCAACTGGCGGCCGAGCTCGGAGAGCGGGCTGCCTTCGTGCGCGCCGACGTCACGGATGCCGATGCCGTCGAAGCGGCTGTCGAGCTCGCCGCGCAGGCGCCCGGCGGTCTGCGAATCTCGGCCTGCTGCGCCGGGATCGGCTGGGCCGAGAAGGTCGCGGGCTCGCGCGGACCCCACGCGCTC
>Ga0208478_1000045_pt1 | contig 49126 bp, 46 predicted proteins | sample NGESurdeep072012_5_FD_184462 | JGI IMG/M metagenome (GOLD analysis project Ga0208478, IMG submission 184462) | Arctic peat soil microbial communities from Barrow, Alaska - NGEE Surface sample 415-2 deep-072012 (SPAdes) | ecosystem: Environmental > Terrestrial > Soil > Wetlands > Peat ...
GCGCAGGCCGAACCAGCGCCGGCCGATCACGTTCAGCTCGCCGTCGAGCTCGACGGCGTCGACCCGGGTGGCGGGGAAGTAGTGTCCGTAGGCGCGGGCGACCGTGCCGGCGGCGTCGCCGAGGATCGCGACTCGCCGCGCCGGAGCGTCCGCGGCAGCCCGGGGCAGCACCAGCAGGTCGTCCCAGTAGCCGCCGGTGAGGAACGTCCAGGGCCGGTACAGCGAGTGCACCGCAACCCCCTCGTTGAGCTGCAGCCACCGCTCTCCGTCGGCGAACTGCAGCACCCGCGCGTACTGGTAGGGCGTCTCGGTCTCGTAGATCACGCGCGCGCCCGGCACACCCGCGCCGACCGCCGCCGGCGGCACCGCCAGCAGGCAGGCGACGGCCACGGGCACGAGCAGGAACTTCGGCGACCCGACGAACGGCGCCGCCACGAGGGCGAGCGCGAGCGCGAACACGAGGAACGTCCGGTGGGTTCCGATCAGCGGGATCAGCAGCAGCGCCGCGAGGAACGTGCCGAGCAGCGACCCGGCGGTGGAGATCGCGTACAGGCGGCCGGTGACCGTGCCCGCGTCGGAGACCCGGTCCAGCGACAGCCGGTTGGCGTACGGAGCGACCGTGCCGAGCAGCATCACCGGAACCGCGACCAGCACCAGCACCGCGGCCAGCGACCCGACGAACCCGCCCACCGACAGCGATCCGAGGGCCTTGACCGAGAAGCGCAGGAACGGCCCCGACACGAACGGGACCATGGCCAGCAGCGCTGCGGCGACGAGCACGATCGCGCACAGGCCGCGCAGGTCCGCGCGGCGGTCGGCCAGGCGCCCGCCCAACGCGTAGCCTGCCGAAAGCGCGACGAGCACGGTGGCGATCGTGTTCGCCCAGATGATCGTCGAGGCCCCGAAGTAGGGGGCCAGCAGCCGAGCGGCCGCGATCTCGGCACCGAGGCTCGCCGCGCCGACCACGAACGCGATCGAGCGGATCACCGCTGTCGGGACCGCGGGCGCCGGGAGGATGGCCGCGCCGGAGACGGCGCCTTCGTCGGCGAGCACCGGGGCGGCGGCGGTCGCTTCGGAGTCGGTGGGGGGCGGGCCGGGCCCGCGGCTGGACATTGTCGAAGGGTAGGGTCTGCCTGTGCTGCTGTACGACTCGGGCCTGTCGGGCAACTGCTACAAGGTGCGACTGCTGCTCGCCCAACTCGGCCTGCCCTACGAACGGCGCGAGGTCGACGTGTTCGACCGCTCCGACCGCGCGAGGATCCTGGGTGGCCTCAACCCCGCCCAGCGGGTGCCGACGCTGGTCTTCGACGACGGCCGGGCGCTGGCCGAGTCCGGGGCGATCCTCAACTACTTCGCCGAAGGGACGCCGCTGCTGCCGGCCGATCGCTTCGAGCGCGCGCAGGTGCTGCAGTGGATGTTCTTCGAGCAGTACAGCCACGAGCCCTACATCGCCGTGGTCCGCTTCTGGGCCCACGCCGGGATCGAGCCGGAGCCGCACGAGCGCGAGGCCAAACACCGCGGCGGGATCGCGGCGCTCGAGGCGATGAACGCTCACCTCGAGCGGCGCGCCTACCTGGTCGGCGAGCGCTACTCGATCGCCGACATCGCCCTCTACGCCTACACGCACGTCGCCGCCGAGGGCGGGTTCGACCTCGGCCCCTACGAGGCGCTACGCGAGTGGCTGGAGCGGATCAGGCGCCAAGCGGGTCACGTCCCGATCACCGCCTGACCCGGGTGCCGCGCCGCCTCGCAGCGTGAGAGTCGAAGGGTCTCCTCAGCGCTTGCGCGCGTCCCGGACCCGTCTGGATGTCTCGGCGGCCTGCTCGCGCGCCGCCGGGGACCGACTGGCCCGACCGCGCACGAGCAGCTCGGGCAGCGGGATCGGCGACAGCTTGTCGGCGGCGCTGCCGGCGAACAGCCGCGGCTCGGCCTTGGCCACGAGCGTCGCCAGCTCGTCGCGCTCGGTCTCGTTCAGGTTGCTGCCACGTCCGCGGCCGCGCCGCACGAGCGTGATCAGCCGCCGACGCTCGGACGGATCGAGCTTGGTCAAGTGCTCGCGGGCGAGCAGGGCGATCTCGGCGAACGCCAGCAGCTTCAGCATCGGGATCCGACGCAGGCCGGGAACATGCCCGGCGGCCTTGCTGATGGCCAGTGTCACGACGCCTCGTTGCATGGTGCCGAGTGTAGGGAGCAGGCCGCGCCGGCGACCCTCGCGCGGCACTCCGGGTAGCGTTCGGAGCGATGGACGTCAGGGAAGCGATCCGCAGCCGCCGCACCCACAAGGCGTTCGCCCCCGATCCCGTCCCGCGCGAACTGCTGGACGAGCTGCTCGAGCTGGCGCGCTGGGCTCCCAACCACCACCTCACCAACCCGTGGCGATTCCGCGTGCTCGGTCCCGGCGCGCTCACCGCGCTGAAACGTGCCGCGGGGCCGGAGGCCGCGGCCAAGCTCGACCGCGCGCCGACGCTGGTCGCGGTCACAGTGCTGCGCTCCGACGATCCGGTGCAGGACGAGGAGGACCTGTGCGCCGCCTCGTGCGCCACCTACGCCGTTCTCCTCGCCGCCCACGCCGGCGGCCTGGCCGGCTACTGGCGCACGCCCGGCATCCTGCGCTCCGACGCGGGCCGGGAAGCTCTCAGCATCCCGCCCGAGGAACGGTTCGTGGCCCTGATCCATCTCGGCTGGGCCCGCCAGGAGAAGTCGCCGCCGGAGCGAGCGCCCGCCGACGACGTCGTTCTCTATCTCGAGTAGCGGCGATGAGCCCTCTCGTCTATCGCGAGCGTCCTGCCGCCGGCGAGCCGGAGGGGCTGCTCGTCCTCCATCACGGGCGCGGCACCGACGAGAATGACCTGATGGCGCTCGCCGACGTGCTCGACGCCGAGCGGCGGCTGCACGTCGTCACCCCGCGGGCACCGCTACAGCTGCGCGGCTCACCCGGCTACCACTGGTACCTGGTGCCGCGGGTCGGCTACCCGGATGGGGCGACGTTCCACGCCGCCTCTGCTGCGCTCGCCGAACTTCACGACGAGCTGTGGCGGCGGACCGGGATCCCGCCCGAGCTGACGGTGCTCGGCGGCTTCTCGATGGGAACCGTGATGAGCTACGCGCTCGGCCTCGGTCCCGACCGCCCGGCGCCGCGTGGCCTCTTGGCCAACTCGGGCTTCATCCCCACCGTCGAGGGCTGGCAGCCCGACCTCACCGGCCGCCCGGGCACGGCGGCGTTCATCACCCACGGCCGGCGCGATCCCGTGATCGAGGTCGCATTCGCGCGGCGCGCGCACGAGCTGCTCCGGGCCGGCGGGCTGGAGACCGAGTACCACGAGTCCGACGCCGGGCATCACATCGATCCGACCCAGATCCCGGTAGCCGTGGACTGGTTGGCGCGTACGCTGGCGCCGGCCGGCGCCTGACCGGCGCCACGTCGCGCGGCGCGAGGTCGCCGAGCGTCAGCGGAAGACGACCAGCGCGGCGCGGGGCGGACCGCACGGTCCGACCTGCGCTCGCAGCCGCACGCCGAAGGTCATCCCGGGCCGGACGAACACGCTCGTTCTCGCCGTGCCGCCGCTCGCCGCCTGGCTGATCGCCGCGGCCAGCCCGGCGGTGCCCTGCGCCTCGGCGTCGGCCGGCAGCAGCAGCGACGTGACGGGACGGTTGACGGCCTCGGCCTCCTCGACGGCCAGCAGCTGTTCGGCCGCCTGCGACATCGCCTGAATGGTCAGACCGGCGTCGACGATCACGAACGCCTCGTCGACGGTCGGCGCCGCATGAGCGGGCGCCTGCTGCATCAAACCGAAGCCGCAGCTCTCGCACACACGCTGGTGCGGGGCCGGCATTCCGTGGCTCGGCGGCGCCGCGCAATGGCCGCAGAACCAGCTCCACGAGAACGTTTCCTCACCAATGCCCGGCCTGACGAGCTGCAAACGGGATCGCCTCGTATCAGAGCTCACACCACTAAGTATGCGGCATGCCGCGGCTGAACCGTTAGCGCTGCGTTACAGACGTCGATCTGGCGCTCCGGCGTGAGGTCCTCCCCCGGCCCCACTCCAGCCCCGCCCCATCCCTGCCTACGCCCGCGGCCTTCTACGATCAGCCCTCGATCGCACCAAGGAGCCCGCGCAATGAGCACAGCACAGCCGAGTCTGGACGCCGCCGCCGCCACGCCGACGCTTCGCGAAGTCGTCGAGGCGCTGGCGCCGCTCGAACGGGGTGCCGGCTCTGCCGGGGAGAAGCAGGCCGCCCAGTGGCTCGCCTCTCGCCTCACGCTGGCCGGGTGCGTGCATACGGGGATCGAGGAGGAGCCGTTCCATGACGGCTATGCCCGCGTGATCGGGACGCTGGCCGCCGCCGGCGCGGTGGCCGGCGTCGCCGCCCTCGGCCGGCGGACCCGCAAGCCCGCGGCGATCGCCGCCGCCGCCGTCACGGCCGCGATCGCCGACGACATCTCCAACGGGCCGCGCGTGTTTCGTCGCGCGATCACCCGGCCCAAGCCGACCTGGAACGTGATCGGCGACTGCGGCGATACCAGCTCCGACCGGACTCTGGTCGTCCTCGCCCACCACGACGCGGCCCCGACGGGGCTGATCTTCGACGACCGCGGCCAGGCCTGGGTCGGCGAGCGCTTCCCGGGGATCATCGAACGCATCGATACGTCGCTGCCGCTGTGGTGGGCGATGCTGAGCGCCCCGGCGCTGGTGGCACTCGGCGCATCGCGGGGCAAGCGCGGGCTGATCGGCGCGGGGCTGGCGGGGTCGGTCCTCGGCACCGCCGTGTTCGCCGACGTCGAGCGCAGCCCGATCGCGCCGGGGGCCAACGACAACCTGACCGCCGTTGCCGTCCTGGTCGCCCTGGCCGAGCGCCTGCGCGAGCAACCGCTGGCGGGCCTCAGGGTGATGCTCGTCTCCTGCGGCGCGGAGGAGGTGCTGCAGGGCGGGATTCACGGCTTCGCCGCCCGGCACTTCCCGTGCCTGGACCGCGATCGCACCTGGTTCCTGAACCTCGACACGGTCGGCTCGCCGCGGCTGATCATGCTCGAGGGCGAGGGACCGGTGGTGATGGAGGACTACCACGACCGCCGCTTCCGGGACCTGGTCGCCCGCGCCGCCGACGGAGCCGGCGTGCCCCTGCGGCGCGGCATGCGTTCGCGCAACTCGACCGACGCGGTGATCCCGAGCCGCAGCGGCTACCCGACGACGACGATCACTTCTGTCGACCGCCACAAGGCGCTGTCGAACTACCACAAGATGACCGACACGCCCGCGAACGTCGACTACCGCACGGTCCTGCAGGCCTTGATCGTGACCGAGTCGCTCGCTCGCGAGCTCGCCCACAGTCCGTGGTTCGGGCGCTGAGCGGCGAGCCGGTCAGCGGTTCCAGCTCGGGTCCGCACCGTGGGAAACGAGCACGGTGGGGCGACCACCGGCGAACGGCAGCGTCTCCACCGTGCCGTTGGAGGGCACGTCCATGAACGCCCCCTGATCGACCAGCACCGTGGCGCCGCTGCTCGAAATCCCGGCGGCGTCGACGTCCTGCCCCCCGGCCATGAGCCGGTGCAGCGAACCGCTCGACGGCACGAGTGTCCAGGTCTGACTCGTGTCCTGGCCCTGGTAGCTGGTCAGTAGCCGCGCGCCGTTGCCCGACCAGGCGACCGGGACGAGCCCGTCGAGCAGGGTCGGCACAGTGATCTGGGTGATCGGGTGCTTGTGCGTGCCGTCGGTCCGCATCAGCCAGACCTGGTACACGGGCGCGTCGCCCGGCCGCAGCGTCTGATGGTCGTAGGCGATCCAGCTCGGCCCCCAGACCGGATTCATGTTCAGCGCGTCGTAGGTGATCCGCTTGCGCCCGGTGCCGTCCACGCGGGCGGTGTAGATGTCGACCGGTCCCGCCGGGTTGCCGATCCAGGCCTGACCCCAGGCGATCCGGTCCGGGGTGTGCGGCGCGAAGCTCGCGCCCGCGATCTCTCCGTAGTCGACCATCGTCACCGTGCGGCGCCGCGTGTCCACCACCGCGAGGCCGGCCAGCGGATCACTGTCGCTGGTGACGCTGTAGAGCTCGACGGCCACGTAGCGCGAGTCCGGCGACCAGGACGCGGCGGTCGCGCTCAGCCGGCTGACGTCGAAGTAGACCGTCGGGCGCCCTCCGCCGGCCGGGTAGATCGCCAGGGCGTGCCCGGTCGCCCCGAGCAGCGAGGCGGCGACCAGCCGGCCGTCCGGGGACACGAGCGGGGCGATGCCCGAGCCCAGGCGCCTGCGGTGGGTCCCGTCGGCGGCGGCGATCCAGACCTCGTCCTCGCCGCTGACGCCACCGGTCGCGAAGCCGATCCGGCCCGGCGGCCGGATCGTCCCGCGGGCGAGGGCCGGCGCCGGGGCGCAGAGCACGACGAGCAGCGCGAAGAGGACCGCGCTCACACGCCCGGCAGAGCTCATCGGTCCGTGCCTTCGGTGGGGTAGGCTCGCCGCGTGCCTCTCGTCGCCGAGCTCGACCTGCCGACGTTCGACCACACCGATCCCGACCTCCGCGGCGACGCATACCGCTCCGCGATGAGTGGGCTGCGGGGCCACGACGGGTGGCTGGCCGCGGGTCCGTTCGGGTTCATCGTGCTCGATCGCGAGGCTGGGGAGTTCTTCCTGCGCACCAGGGACGCCGTCTTTCCGGGACTGACGATCGGGGAGCTGTTCGGGATCGAATCCGGGCCGTTGCACGAGGAGATCATCCACAACATCATCAACATCAACGGGGACGACCATCGGCGGCTGCGCAATCTCGTCAACCCGGCACTGACGCCCCGGGCGGTCGATCGCTACCGGCCGCTGATGGGCGAGTTCCTCGCCCAGCTGCTCGACGCGGTGCCGCCGGACGGCCGCTGCGACTTCGTGGAGACGTTCGCCAAGCCGTATCCGTCGCTGACCATCGCCGCGGTGATGGGCGCGCCGCTCAGCGACGCACCGCGGCTGCACCACTGGTCGAACTGGATCCAGCGGCAGTTCGACGCCACCAGCCTGATGACCGAGCGCGAGCTGATCGAGACGGCGGTGGCCGAGTTCTACGACTACGCCGACGGGCTGATCGCCGATCGCCGCCGCTCGCCCGGCGATGACCTGATCTCGACCTTGATCCGAGCCGTGCACGACGGCGACCGCCTCGGCGATGCGGAGCTCCGCGACCTGGTGCTGAACATCCTCGTCGGCGGCGTGGACACGAGCCAGAGCCAGCTCGCTCACGCCGTCCGGCTGCTCGCCGAGCATCCCGAGCAGTGGGAGCTGCTGCGCTCGGATCCGGTCGCCTACGCGCCGCGCGTGGTCGAGGAGTCGATCCGCTACGAGCCGATCACCCCGTTCACGGCCCGGATCACGATCGCCGAGACGGAGCATCGCGGGATCACGTTCCCCGCCGGGACGATCGTGCTGATCTCGGCCTGGCACGCCAACCGCGCCACCCCCGACGCATTCGACATCGCCGCCGAGCGCAGCGGCCGGGTGCTCACGTTCGGTGCCGGGATCCATTACTGCGTCGGCGCCAACCTCGCCCGCGCGGAGATGTACGAGGGGATCGCCTTCCTGGCCCGCACCGTGCGGGCGATCGAGCTCGACGGGGAGCCCGATTACGGCACCCCGTCGGGGATCTATGGCCTCTCCTCGCTTCCGGTGCGGATCGAGGCCGCCTGAGGCTCTCAGGCCGCCCACCGCGCTACGTGGCGGCGCGCCACAGCGCATCGTCGCCGAGCGGCGTGCGCACGGCCTCGCCGGACGCCACCAGCTCCAGCAGCGCGGCCTCCGCCCCGTCCCGGTCGGGGGCGTCGTTGCCCACCGTCAGCAGCGCCGCCACCTCCTGCGTCGTCAGCCCGTCGGAGAAGCGCTCGAGCAGCGGCGCCGGCGTCGATGGAGCCGGCTCACGCCGCAGGGCCGGATCGAGGTTGGCGATCAGCACGTCGTAGGCCTCGACGGGCTGGAACCCGCCGGCGACCAGGCGCCGGCCGTCGCGCTCGAAGGCGATCGACGGCGCCGTGAACCGCACCGGTCCGTCGGTCGTGGCCGTCTTGCCCTGCAGCTCGGCCGCGGTGCCGGCCGCCGTGCGCGTCTCGGCCTTGTCGCGTTCGTAGGCCTCCGTGACCTCGCTCGAGTCGAGCCGCGACACGATCCGCCCGGCATCGAGGCCGTCAATGCCTGCGAGCACGGCCTCGAGCTGCCGATCGTCGTCGAGCACCAGCGGCGTCGTGAAGTTGGCCAGCTGCAGCGCCCGGAACACCCGCCACTCCGAGCCCGGGGCGATCGACCGCGCGGCCACAACCGCCCGGCAGGCCCGGGCGGTGGCACTGACGCGCGGCTTCGGCGCCGGCGCGAACGGCATCCCGTAGCGCTTGAACCGTAGCTGGCCGAGGGCTCCGCGCAGCGGCGTGTAACCGCGCGCGACGTACTGCGAGGCATCCTCGGTCAGCCCGATCAGGACCAGGCGCCAGTCGAGCTGCGCGCCGTAGCGCCACTCGAGCACGCGCAGCGCCGGCGACTCGGAGTAGGCCCACGGACAGGCCGGGTCGTTGTACAGGGTTGCCTCGATGCTCACCGAACATCAGCTTTTATCACGTGCGCGAACCGGGCTCCCGAATCGGTGTCCGGCCGGTTGAGGATCTCGGCCGCGGGGCGCACCGCGGCGCGGGCGAACCCGGCGCCGTGCAGCGCGTCGGTCGCCTCGGCCGCGCCCGCGAAGTGCAGGTGCACCTGCCCGCGCACGAACGCGGAGAGACCGAGGCCGAACGCGCGCACCACCGCGCTCGTGCGCCCTCCGAGCGGGAGGTCGGAGAGGTAGCAGCCGTCCGGGAAACCGGCCAGCTCGCGGGCGAAGCGCCGCCACACGGCCTCCACGGTGGCGCGATCCAGGTACCCCAGCAATCCCTCGGTGATGATCGCGAGCCCGCGGTCGGGCTCGAACGTGCCGGCGATCTGAGCGAGGCTGCCGGGCCCGAGGTCGCGCAGCGCATCGATCGCCTCGACGCGATGGTGCTCGCCGAGTGAGCCGATCCGCACCAGCGCCCGGCGCTTGCGGGCCGCCATCCCCGGGAGGTCGGCCTCGATGTAGGTGATCCGATCGCGGTGGCGCTCGGCAAAGCGCCAACCGCGCGGCGAGAGCCCGCAGGCGACCTCGATCACCTGGCTGACGCGGCCATCCTCGATCGCGCGCTCGAGCAGCGCGTCGATCGCCCGGTGGCGGGCCAGGAGATATGACTCCAGCGTCGGGGCGCCGAGCACGCCGCTGATCGTCAGCAGAGGCCGCATCGCCTCGTACAGGACGCGCCCCTCGCGCGTGATGAGCACGGGATGTGAGAGCCCGTTGCGAGCCCACACGTAGCCGGTGTAGTGCGCGGTCGGGCTGATCGCCTCCGATCCGTGCGGCGAGTCGTCGGCCGCCGGCATCTTCATCGCGCCGCGATCCTACGGGCCCAGGGCCGCGTGCAGCCGATCGAGCAGCTCGGCCTGCGCCGGAACGATCCGCTCTTTCGCCTGCGCCAGGTCGAACCACTCGGCGCGGTCGATCTCGGGGCACTCGCGCAGCCGGCCCGAGCGGGGCGGCCATTCGAGCGTGAAGGTGTTGCTGAGCACCGCCCCGACGTCGAGATCGCCGGCGAGCGCCCAGGCCCGTACCAGCTTGCCCGACCTCTGCCGGATCTCGCCGAGGTCGAGCGCCTCGCCCCCGGGCGGCGCGGCACCGAGCTCCTCCTGGAACTCCCGCCGCGCAGCGCTGAGCGGCTCCTCGCCCTCGGCGTACTCACCCTTGGGGACCGACCACGCGCCGGCATCGCGGCGGGCCCAGAGCGGGCCGCCCGGATGGACGAGCAACACCTCGAGCGTCCCTCCCGACTCCGATCGGCGGTACAGGACGATGCCGGCACTGCGTGCGGAGGTGGCCATCGGGCCATCGTAGATCGAGCGCCTTGACAGGGGTGGCAGCCCCCTCCAGACTCGCCGCCATGGGACCGCGCCGCGCCGGATGGATCCGGGGCCTTCTGGCGATTGGTGCACTCGTGCTCGCGCTGGGCGCCGCACCCGCGCGGGCGCTCGCGGACGGCTACGTCAACGCTGACTACTCGGGCACCTGGGACGAGGCGTACGTGGAGCCGTCGAACCCGGCGTCGAACACGCAGTCGATGCACTTCGTCTGGGACGAGCTCGAGACCGCGCACGTGTTCGGTGGGACGTCAGGCGGCGTGGCCACGGTCACGGTGCTGTCCCGGAAGCTGACCGTCACCGGCACGATCAGCCAGCAGTACGGACCCGTGAATGCACAGTACAACTGCTCCGGGACCTTCTCGCTGCGCCCCAAAGGCCAGTTCCCGTTGTCGGTCCTGGCCGGGACGACGAGCAACCCGTCGATCGAAGTCTCAGCGATCGTTCCGCTCCGCGGGATCTACTCGCAAACCACCGCCGGCGGCCTGTGCACCTATCCCGTGAACGGCGAAGCGGGGATCTCCTCCGGCCTCCTGCGAACGAACAACTTCACGACTGCGCTGACGCCCCTGTTCACCTTCAACCTCAACCGGCGCAGCTACAGGCGGACGTTCAAGACACTCGACCTCGCCGTCGGCGGCAACGCCCAGACCGCCGTCAATGCGGTCTTCCGCGCCGCAACCAACGCGACGCACCCGCCGAACCTCCCGCCGCCCCCGCCGCTGCCCACGCCTGTCCGGGACCAGATCAAGCGCAATGCGCTGAGAGCGCTGCGCCAGAGCGTCGTCCAGGCGCTGTACCCGTGCGGCGTCGGCGTCGGAGCGCTGTGTACCCGCGTCGGCGCCGCGGCGGCCGGACTGCTCAGCGCGGTCAGGCACGCCGAGGTGATCGCCGTGGCGATCGAGGCCACGATCGGTCGCGACACCGCCGCCGCCGCAGCGTACAACCAGGCGGCGGTCAACCTCCAGGAGCAGACGCTCGCGACGCAATTCGGCGCCGCGCGACGTACGCAGTCGAATGCCGGCTCCGCACTCGCTGCCGCGCTCCGGACCGGCCCTGTCACGGTGCGGGTCTCGGTCGCCCAGTTCAAGCGCGACGAGCAGGCGCTGCTCACCGCCGTCGGGCACCGTGGCGTCAGCGCCGCGACGCTGCGCGCGCTCGCATCGGCCGCGCTCCACCCGCGGCGTCTGGATCCGATCGCCGTCTTCTAGCCGCCGCGGCCGTGACCCCGCCCCGACCGCCGAACCGGCGGCCGTCTACGATGCTGGGCAGGACGGTGCCAGCCGTCCTGTCAGGGATCTGTCACAGAGCGGCTCGACAATCCCACGTCTGCACCCGATCACCGAAGGAAGAGATCCATGAGAGGACTGGCCAGGTTCTGCTTTGCCCACCGGCGCTGGGTGGTGCTCGCCTGGTTCGTCGCGCTGATCGGCATGATCGCGATCTCGTCGAGCGCCGGGACCGCCTACAAGGACAACTTCAACCTGTCGGGCACGCAGAGCTTCGATGCGGTGAACCTGCTGCAGCGCAACGCCCCGAAGGCCTCCGGCGATCGTGATCAGATCGTGATCGGGGTCAAGGACGGCAAGGTCACCGACCCGGCCGTGCGGACACAGGTGGAGTCGCTGCTGGCCAAGGTGTCGGCGCTGCCGCACGTGAGCGCCGTCAGCTCGCCCTACGGCCCGACCGGCGCCAAGCAGATCGCGCCGTCGGGGCAGATCGCCTACGCCGGCGTCCAGTTCGACGTGCTCGCCAACAGGCTCTCGAATGCCGCCGCCAAGACCTTCGTCCATACCGTCACGTCGAGCAGCGGCAACGGAGTCGAGTTCGAGGTCGAGGGCCAGGTTGCGCGTCAGGGCGCCAACAACGGTGCCGGCGGCACCGGGATCGGCGCCGCCGCGGCGCTGGTCGTTCTGTTCCTCGTGTTCGGTTCGTTCCTGGCCGCCGTGCTGCCGCTGCTCACGGCCGGGTTCGCGCTCGGCACGGGCATCGCCGTGATCGGGCTGCTCTCACACGTGATCGACATGGCCTCGTTCAGCTCCCAGCTGTCGCTGCTGATCGGGCTCGGCGTCGGGGTCGACTATGCCCTTTTCATCGTCACCCGCTACCGCCAGGGGCTGTTGCGCGGAAACACCAGCGAGCAGGCGGTGATCGAGTCGCTCGACACCTCGGGACGGGCGGTGATGTTCGCCGGCATCATCGTCTGCATCGCGATGCTGGGGATGTTCGCGCTCGGCGTGAGCTTCCTCTACGGGGTCGCGGTCGCCGCCTCGGTGGCGGTGCTCTTCACCGTGATCGCGGCGCTGACGCTCCTGCCCGCTCTGCTCGGCTTCTTCGGCACCAAGGTGCTGCGCCGCCGCGACCGGCGCAAGCTGCGCAAGGGCGTGCTCCGCACGACCGACGAGTCGCCGCGCTGGGCGCGCTGGAGCGAGCAGCTGCAACGGCGCCCGCTGCTGTTCGCGACCGGCGCCACGCTGATCATGCTGGTGCTGGCGATCCCGTTCCTGTCGATGCGCCTCGGCTCCGCCGACGCCGGCAGCGATCCGTCCGGGTCGACCACGCGCAAGGCCTACGACCTGCTCGCGAAGGGCTTCGGGCCTGGCTACAACGGTCCGCTGCAACTCGTCGCCGAGATCACCTCGCCGGCGCAGAAGGCGGAGTTCATCCGGGTGCAGCATGCAGTCGCGAGCACGCCGGGGGTCGTCGGCGCGACGGGGCCCACCTTCATCCCGGGCACCAACGGACACCCGGGCGTGGCCCTGGCCAACATCATCCCCAAGGGCTCGCCCCAGGACCAGTCGACCGCGGACCTGCTGCACACGGTGCGCAATCAGGTCGTCCCGGCGGCCACCGCGGGGACCGACCTCAAGGTCCTGACCGGCGGCCAGACCGCGATCTTCGACGACTTCAGCCACGTGCTCTCGGCCAAGTTGCCGCTGTTCATAGGCATCGTCGTGCTGCTCAGCTTCCTGCTCTTGATGGTCGTCTTCCGGAGCCTGCTGATCCCCACGATCGCGGCGGTGATGAACCTGCTCTCGGCCGCAGCGGCGTTCGGCATCATCACCGCCGTGTTCCAGAACGGCTGGGGAGCGTCGCTGCTGGGGATCGACAAGACGGGGCCGATCGAGGCGTTCCTGCCCGTGATGATGTTCGCGATCCTGTTCGGCCTCTCGATGGACTACGAGGTGTTCCTGGTCACCCGCATCTACGAGGAATGGCATCGCCGCGGTGACAACCGCGAGGCGGTCACCCACGGATTGGCCGCGACCGGACGCACGATCACGGCCGCCGCCACGATCATGATCCTCGTGTTCGCCGCCTTCATCCTCGGCGGTGAGCGGATCATCGACCTGTTCGGCGTCGGACTCGCGAGCGCCGTCCTGATCGACGCGCTGATCGTCCGCTCGGTCCTGGTGCCGAGCGTGATGTTGTTGATCGGCAAGGCCAACTGGTGGCTGCCGGCCTGGCTCGAGCGGATCCTCCCCCACCTCAACGTCGAGGGCAGCGTCGAGGACCTGCACGCTCCCGCGGAGCCGACGCCAGCGGAGCCGGTGCCCGCCTCCGCCGGCTGAACGCCGGCGGCGGCTCGGCGCCGGCGGGCTGAGTGATGACGGTTAGACCGGCTCCTCGGCCACGTCACGCGCGACCAGCGCGGCGTACATGCCGCCGCGCTCGAGCAGCTGCTCGTGCGTTCCGCGCTCGGCCAGGCGGCCGTGGTCGAGCACCACGATCTGGTCCGCGTCGCGGACCGTCGACAGACGGTGGGCGATCGTGAGCGTCGTGCGCCCTTCCGAGAGCCGTTCGAGCTCGGCCTGGACGGCGGCCTCGGTCTGCGTGTCCAGGGAGCTCGTGGCCTCGTCGAGCACCAACACGGGCGGGTTGCGGAGGATCGTGCGCGCGATCGCCATGCGCTGCTTCTCGCCGCCCGAGAAGCGATACCCGCGCTCGCCGACGACGGTCTCGTAGCCCTCCGGCAGCGACGCGATCAGCTCGTGAATCCGCGCCGTGCGGGCCGCGTCCTCGATCTCCTCGTCGCTCGCCTCGGGCCGCGCGAAGCGGAGGTTCTCGCGCACGGTGGCGTGGAACAGGTACGTCTCCTGCGAGACCACGCCGACCGTCGCGGCCAGTGATGCGAGGCTCGCCTCGCGGACGTCGACGCCGTCGATCGTCACCCGCCCGGACTGCGGTTCGTAGAGCCGCGCCACGAGGTACCCGAGCGTCGTCTTGCCGGCGCCCGTCTCGCCCACGACCGCCGTGCGCGTTCCGGCCGGCACGACCAGGTCGACGTCCTCGAGCGTCCACGGCGTCTCCGCGCCGTCGCCGTAGCGGAACGAGACGTGCTCGAAGCGGACCTCGCCGAGCAGCTCCTCGGGACGCAGCGTCACCGGGTCCGGCGCCTCCGCGATGTCGGTCGGCAGGTCGAGGTACTCGAAGATGCGGTCGAACAGACCCATCGAGGCCTCGATGTCGGCGCCGACCGACAGCAGGCTCTGGATCGGGAACAGGAGCCGTACCTGCAACTGCGTGAACGCGACCACGGTGCCGATCGAGATCGCGGTGCTCCCGTTGATGAAGCTCTGGCCGGCGATCCAGTACACGAGCGCGGGCTGGATCGCGAACACCATCTGGATCGTCGACATCACCCAGCGCCCGGCCATCCGCGAGCGGACCTCGATGTCGGCGATCTCGCGCGAGTCCTCAGTGAAGCGCGCCGCCAGGTCATCGCCCCGCCCCATCGTCTTGCCGAGCATGATCCCCGACACCGACAGGGACTCGGAGACGAGCGCCGAGAGGTCGGCGAGGCGGCGCTGGCGCTCGGTGGTGATCGTGCGCCGCACCTTGCCCACGCGGCGGGTCAGGTACACGAACGGCGGCACGAACACGAGCGAAAGGGCGGCCAGGCGCCAGTCCAGGATCACCATCGCCGTCAGGGTGGCGATGACGGTGGTCACGTTCTGGGCGATCGAGGTCGCGGTCGTGGTGACGACGCTGTCGATGCCGCCGATGTCGTTGGCGATCCGCGACTGCACCTCGCCGGTGCGGGTGCGGGTGAAGAAGGCCAGCGACATCCGCTGCAGATGCCGGTAGACCGCGGCGCGCAGGTCGTGCATCACGCGCTGGCCGACCACGTTGGAGATGTAGGTCTGCCACACGCCGATCGCCGCGGTGGCGATCGCGATCCCGATCATGCCGAGCACGAGCTCGCTCAGCAGCGTCGCGTTCTTGTCGGGGAGCGCGGTGTCGAGCACGGCCCGCAGCAGGAACGGCGACAGCATGCCGAGGCCGGCCGCGAAGACGATCAGCGCCATCACCGCCGTCAGCCGCAGTTTGTAGGGCGCGAACAGCTTCACCACGCGCCGGGTGTCACGCTCGCGCCCGGGGTCCATCAGCGGCGGCTGCTCCTTGCCGCCGCCGCGTCGCATTCCGCGCATGGAGCCGGGCGCGGCGCCGTTCGCCGCTCCGAATCCGTGTCCGCCCGTGGCACTCATCCTCACTCCAATGATGCCGAGTCGGACAAGGCGGCCTCCCCGGTGCCCGTGCCCGTGACCGAGTGCGGCCTGACCACGGACAGGAGCGCTACCCGGTTCTGCGCGGCTCGACCATGACCGCGGGCGCCGAGGCCTGCGCGAGCACTTCGGCCTCGAGCTCGCCCCTCACCCCACGTGAGCAATACTGAGGGGCGTGTCCGGAGCCGAAATCGGCCTCGCCCTGTCGGTCTTCCTCGCCTGCGCGGTCGAGGCCGTGGAGGCGCTCACGATCGTGCTCGCCGTCGGCACCACCCGCAGCTGGTCATCGGCCCTGTGGGGGGTCGGCGCGGCGACGCTCGCGCTGGCGGCGCTGATCGCGGCGCTCGGGCCGGCGCTCACCGGGCTGCCGATCAACGCCCTGCGGCTCGTCATCGGCGGGCTGCTGCTCGTGTTCGGACTGCAATGGCTGCGCAAGGCGATTCTGCGCGCCTCGGGCCTGAAGGCGCTCCACGACGAGACTGAGACGTTCGCCGAGGAGACCGAGGCGGCGCTGGCGGCCGGGGCCCCGGCGCAGGGCCTTGATCACTACTCGTTCGTGGTCGCGTTCAAGGGCGTGCTGCTCGAGGGTCTGGAGGTCGCATTCATCGTGCTCACCTTCGGCGCCAACCAGCACCGGATCGGGCTGGCCGCCGTGGCCGCCATGCTCGCGGTGGCGCTCGTGGCCGGCGCGGGCGTGGGCCTGCACCGGCCGCTGGCCCGCGTGCCGGAGAACACGATGAAGTTCGCGGTCGGCGTGATGCTGACCTCGTTCGGGATGTTCTGGGGCACCGAGGGCGCGGGCGCCTCGTGGCCCGGCGGAGATGCGGCGCTGCTGGTGATCATCCCGGCGGTGCTGCTGTGCTCGATCGCGATGGTGCCCTGGCTGCGGCGCGTCCATGCCGCCCGCCCCTCCCCCGCTCCGCGACCCGCCGTCACGACCGAGCGCGTCTCCGAGCCGGAGCCGATATGAGCCGACTGAAATCGTTCGCACTGGCCGTCTGGGACTTCGTCGTCGGCGACGACTGGCGCACGGCGGCCGGCGTCGTCCTGGCGCTGGCGCTGACGGCCGCGATCGCCGGGACGACGGTGGCGGCCTGGTGGGTCATGCCCGTCGCGGTGCTGCTGCTCCTCGCGCTGTCGCTGCGCCGGGCCGCTCGCTGACACAGAGCCGCGCCTCACGCAGCGGCCGGCCGCACCATGCTCGCGGTGTCCAGGGTCGGGTGCCCCAGCCCGACCTGCGCGCGCTACACGACACCCGTCAGGATCAGCACTCCAATGGCCACCAGCACCGCAGCGGTGAAGGCATTGCCCCACCGGTCGAGCCATTGGCCGCGGATCTGATAGCCCCCTTTGGCGGCGGCGAGCGTGAGTCCGACGATCGTGCCGATCGTCACCGCGGCGAAGACCAGCACCGAGCCGATCGCGGTGAGGACGCCGGCGGTCGTCGCGGCCAGGAACACGGGCAGGATCGTCAGGTCGGGCGAGGCGGCGGCTCCGAACGGGACCATCACCGCGGCGAGGCCGTGCAACCCGCGACTCTCCGGCTCGTGGGTATGCTCGTGCCCTCTCTGCGCGTGCGCGTCGCCCTCGTGCCCGTGCCCGTGCCCGTGCAGATGGTCGTGCCCGTGCCCGAACGCGCCGAGCTCGAGCACGATGAAGCCGATCCCGGTCGCGATCAGGAGGCCGCCGATGATCGAGTCCTGGGCGCTCTGGACGGTCGACTGGAACTGCAGGCCGATCACGATGATCAGCGCCCCGAGCACGATCGAGAGGCCGACGTGGGCCACACCGGCGAGGCCTGACAGACGCGCAACCCGGGTGATGGGGTAATGCCGGGTCCGCGCGATCACCGCCAACGGCACCCAGTGATCGGGCAGGATCGCGTGGCCGAAGCCGACGCCGGCGGCGGCCGCGAGCAGCGCGGGCGTGTTGGCGCTCATGCGCGCACCGCCTGGTCGGCCGGATTCGACGCGAGGCCGAGGCGCAGGTGCTCGGTGTGCGAGATCGCCTCCCTCAGCAGCGCCCGCACGTGGTCGTCGTGCAGCGCGTAGATGACGTGCCGGCCGTCACGCGCTCCGACGACCAGGCCGAGGTGGCGCAGGACGCGGAGCTGCTGTGAGACGGCCGACTGCGCCATTCCGATGTCCCGCGCCAGAGATCCGACCGAGCACGGCCCGATCCCGAGCCGGCCGAGGATCCGCACTCGGCTCGGAGTGGCGAGCGCCTGCATCGTCTCCGCGACCGATCGCGCCGTGCCCACCGAGAGGAAGCCGTCGCCGGGCTCGATGCCGTGTCCCACGTTCAGATTATTGCGTGAACAGGTGTGCGGATGTCCCACCGTCGAGGATGACCGGCCAGGTTCTAGCCCCGTGGACATACCCAGTCGCGGCGCGCAGCTTCAAGATCCCGTCGTGTCGCGCTTATCTTCCGTCGATTCGAGCTTCCTGCGGGTCGAGTTGGCGAATGCGCACATGCATGTTGGTTGGATGTCTCTCCTCGAACTGCCGCCGGCGGTCCAGCGTTTGACTCGATGAGCTCAGGCGCCGGATCGCCGGTCGGCTTCACCTGTTGCCGCGCTTTCGCCAGCGGATCACACCGATCCCCCGCTGACACTGCCCGGCCCCTCCTGACGGCGACCGACACGGAATCGCACGGGCCCGGGAAGAAAGCTCCGGAACCGCGCGTCAGTGATAGGTAAGCCGGCTCAGCTGTCACTTTTCAACTGGAGAAGGGGACTCACATGACTGTGCATGAAGCGCCCGCGGGCGTGACGGAGACTGCTGCGCCGAGCTCGGCCGAGCACGAACTCCAGACCTTGTGGAGGAGGGTCGTCGGGCGCCGTTCGTTTCTGAAGCAGGCCGGCATCGCCGGCGCGGCGGCGATCCCGGCCGGCGCGCTCCTCACCAGCGCGGCGGCGGCCAAGTCGAGCGGGCCAACCGCCGGCGACGTGGCGATCCTGCGCTTCCTGGCCGCGGCCGAGATCCTGGAGACGGATCTGTGGCAGCAGTACGCGGAGCTGGGCGGGGCGAACGGTGGCAATGCGGCGTACATCAAGGCGCTGGAGAACCTCGACGGCGATATGCCGCAGTACATCTCGGACAACACCGACGACGAGCTCAGCCACGAGTTGTTCATCAACGCGTATCTTCTCTCCAAGGGTGCGCAGCCGGTCAACCTGGAGGGGTTCCGCACGCTCAGGGGTAGCGAGGCCACGGGCGCCGATCGGCGCCGCCGGTGGCTGACGAACCTGAAGGAGCTCGACGTCGACACGAGCTGGTACACGCGTTACCGGTCGGGCGACAACCCCGACTTCGGGGCGACGTTCCCGCAGGCGGTGACGATCCACAACCAGCCGGCGATCCCGCTCAGCGACCGCGACACGCCGCCGAACCAGGATCAGCCGGTGCCCCCGGTGAACGCGCGGCAATCGCGAATGCAGGCCATCGCCAACAGCGCGGGCTTTCACTTCGCGATGATCGAGCAGGGAGGCTCGAGCCTGTACGTCACCCTGGCCCAGCAGGTGACGAACGTCGAGGTGCTGCGCATCGTGCTCAGCATCGGCGGCGTGGAGGTGAATCACTTCGCGGTGTGGCACGACAAGGCGGGCAATGCCGTCGCGGAGCCGCTCGCCGGGGTGACGGATCCGGAGACGCACACCCACTTCCCGAACCTCAACGCCTCCGGAGGTGAGGCCACGCAGACCAACCTCATCTTCCCGGAGCCGTGCGACTTCATCAGCAAAGATCTGCCGCAGGTGTCGATCATCCGTCCGTCGTCAACCGCGAACTCGGGCGCCATGGCGGCCGTCAGGGGGTTGACGGCCGACGGCCTGTTCAAGGGCCAATCCCCCGAGTTCTTCTCGGTCGTCTCGCGCCTCGCGCGGGAGGCGGACGCCGCCGTGCGCGGCGTCTGAGGAGGATCGTGATGGGAACCGGATTCCTCAACCCGATCCACGTCGTCTTCCTGCTCGTCGTCGTGCTGATGCTGTTCGGCGCCAAGCGCCTGCCCGAGCTGGGCAAGTCGCTCGGCGCCGGCCTGCGCCAGTTCAAGGACTCAGTCGAGGGAGGCGACGGCGCCGGCAAGCCGCCGGATGTCTTGCCCCCGGGCGCCGGCGACTGAGCCGGCGCACGCGCACTCGAAACCGGCGCCGGGTAGCGCCCGGCGCCGGTTTCACGCTGTCAGTGACACGCTGCGACGATCGAACCGGGCCCGGGCCGCGCCTTGGCCTCCCAGGCCTCGAGGTCGGCACCGCAACGCCGGCAGCGCCGGCGGTCATCGATCTCCCCACCGCAGCCGACGTGTTCGATCAGCATCGGCGGCCCCGCCGGAGCCGCGTGCTCGTCGCCCCACTTCAGCAGCGCGATCAGGACCGGCCACACATCGGTGCCCTTGCGCGTGAGGCGGTACTCGTAGCGCTCCGGGCGCTCCTGGTAGCGGACGCGGCGCAGGATCCCGATCTCGACGAGTCGCTCGAGCCGCGCCTGCAGGACGTTGCGGGCAATCCCCAGCTTGCTCTGGAACTCGTCGAAGCGGCGGGTGCCGAGGAAGGCCTCGCGCACGATCAGGATCGTCCAGCGCTCGCCGACCGCCTCGAGCGCACGGGCGATCGAGCAGTTCTCGTCGGCATAGGTCGCAGGAAGCACGGTTCTATTCTACCGCTGTGGGTTGCATAACACAACTCACTACGCTATACCTCCGTCGTGTGATGCAACCCACCCGCTCGAGAGGCCGCTGATGTCGAGACGCACGAAGGTCACGCTCACGGTGTCGATCGGGGTCTTCATGGCCTCGCTCGACCTGTTCATCGTCAACATCGCGTTCCCCGACATCCAGCGCGAGTTCACCGGAGTGAGCCTCGCCGGCCTGTCCTGGGTCCTGAACGCGTACGCGATCACCTTCGCCGCACTGCTCGTCCCGGCCGGGCGGTGGGCCGATCGCGCGGGGCGCAAGCGCGGCTTCCTGCTCGGACTGGGCCTGTTCAGCCTGGCCTCGGCCGCGTGCGCGGCCGCGCCGTCGGTGGCCGTGCTCGTCGGCGCCCGCGTCGCGCAGGCGGCCGGGGCGGCGTTCATGCTGCCGACCTCACTCGGCCTCCTGCTGCCCGAGTTCCCGCCGGAGAAGCGGGGAGCGGCGGTGGGGATCTGGGCCGCCGTCGGCGGCGTCGCGGCGGCGGCCGGGCCGCCCATCGGCGGGCTGCTCGTGCAGGCGGGCTGGCGGTGGGTGTTCATCGTCAACGTGCCGATCGGTATCGCCGCCTTCATCGCCGCCTCCCGGCTGCTGCGCGAGGTGCGCGACGATGCCGGCGCGCGCCCGGACACGCTCGGCGCCGTGCTGTTCACCGCCGGGATCGCGTCCCTCACGCTGGCCATCGTTCAGGGACCGACGTGGGGCTGGTCCGGCGGACGTGTGATCGGGCTGTTCGCGCTCTCGGCGCTGCTGCTCGTCGCCGTCGCGGTGCGTTCCACCCGCCACCCGGCGCCCCTGATCGAGCCGGTCATCGTGCGCACGCGGGCAATCGCGCTGGCGAACCTCGGCGCGCTGCTGTTCTTCGGCGCCTTCGGCGCCTTCCTGCTCGGGAGCGTGCTGTTCCAGACCTCGGTGTGGCACGAGTCGGTCCTGCGGGCTGGACTGCAGATCGCGCCCGGACCGACGATGGCTGCGCTTTTCGCCGTCCCGGGGGGTGTCCTCGGCCAGCGCTACGGCCAGCGCTTCGTCGGGGCGGCGGGCGCGCTCCTGTTCGCGGGGGGCGCCGTGTGGTGGCGCGCGCACATGAGCGCGACACCGGACTACGCCGGCGCTTTCCTCCCGGCCCAGATGATCGGCGGCGCCGGCGTCGGCCTCGTCCTCCCCAGTCTCTCGGCCGCCGCGACCGGCCCGCTGCCCGCGGCGCGGTTCGCGACCGGCACCGCGGTACTGGGGATGTCCCGGCAGCTCGGCTCGGCGCTCGGGGTGGCGATCCTGGTGGCAATCCTCGCCCAGAGCTCAGCCGGCGGAGCGGGAGCCGTGGCGGCGTTCGGGAGCGGCTGGGCGTTCATCATCGGCGCGGCGGTTGCGGCCGGAGCCGTTCTGCTCGCGGTCGGACCCGTCCGGATCGGATCGGCCGGCGAGGAGCCCCGAGCCGCCGGGACCGAGCCGGCGCCCTCGCTCGCCGCGCTCGAGCTGTCCGCTGCGGCGGCGAGCGCGACACCGCCGCAGCAGAACTGACCGGAGCTACCGCTTGGCCTCGAGCACGAGGTTGAACGGCGTCTCGGCGGCGCGACGCAGGTGGGTGAATCCCCCCTGGGTGATCACCTCGCGCAGCCTCGCCTCGCCGGCCTGGGCGCCGAGCGCGAGCCCGATCTCCTGGTCACGCGAGGCCGGGGTGCAGACGAGCGTCGAGGCCCCGTAGAACACCCGGCCGACCGGGTTCAGGTTGTCCTCCAGCCGATCGTTCGCATATGGCTCGACGATCATCCACGTGCCGTCCTCCGCCAGCGTGCCGAGCACATGCGCGGCCGCCCCGGCCGGGTCGCCCATGTCGTGCAGGCAGTCGAACATCGCCACCAGGTCGTAGCCGTCGCCGGGGTACTGCTTGGCCGCGGCAACCTCGAAGCTGACGCGGTCCGCGACGCCGGCCGCCTCGGCCGCCTCGCGGGCCCGCGCCACCGAGTCCTCGTGGTAGTCGAAGCCGACGAACTCCGAGCGCGGGAACGCCTGCGCCATGATCACCGTCGAGGCGCCGTGGCCACAGCCGACATCGGCGACCACCCCGCCCGTCTCGAGCTTCGCCTGCACCCCGTCCAGAGACGGGATCCACGCGGCGACCAGGTTGGCCGCGTAGCCCGGGCGGAAGAACCGCTCGGTGCCCGAGAACAGGTCGTGGTGGTGCTCGTGCCAACCCATCCCGGCCCCGCTGCGGAACACCTCGCTGATCCGCGGCTCATCCTTGATCAGCCCCGTCGCGAGCTGGAAGGCGCCCGGGATGAAGGCCGGGCTGCCCTCCTGGGCGAGTGCGAACGACTGCTCGGGACTGAGCGAGAAGCGCGCCGTCGCCGGGTCGTACTCGACGTACCCCCCCGCCGCCTGGTTGGAGAGCCACTCGCGCACGTAGCGAGGGTCGGTGCCCGTCCGCTCCCCGAGCTCCTCGGGCGTGACGGGCTGCCCGTCGGCCATCGCGCGGTAGAGGCCGAGCCGGTCGCCGATCACCACCAGCGCCGAGGACAGCGCCGCGCCGAGGTCCCCCACGAAGCGGCCCATGAACTCGCCCAGCTTGTTCTCGTCGATCGTCTGCGTTGCTGACATGTCGGTGCTCCCTTTCCGTTCTGATCCGATTCGCCGCCCGGGGACTACTAGCGCTCGTCCCAGGCCTGCACGACCGTCTGCTTGGCGATCAGGCCGCCGGCCAGCTCGAGCACGGTCGCGCAGACGACGTTGGTGCCGTCCGTGTACCGGCACGCGACGACGAACGCGGCCCCTCCGTCGTCCTGGACCCGGCTCTGGACGCTGTGCGTCATCTCCCGAGCGCAGGTGTCCTTGATCCAGGTCGCGATCGCCTCGCCCCCGTGGATCACCCGCGGCGTCCCGGGCTGGGAGAGCCGGTCGGAGATGGTCACGGTGGCGTCCGGCGCATAGAGCTCGATCTGCCTCGTGGCGTCGCGGGCCTCGATGGCGTCGGCCAGCCGGCCGAGCTCGAACGTGGATGTGGTGGTGGTGGTGGTGGTCATGCTGCCCTCCCCTTTGTGGGTCGTTGAAGTGATGGCGGCAGCTTCGGGGACGCGGCGTGCGGTGACCGTCAAACGAACGTCAAAGCGTTCCAACCCGCCGCTGTTCGGTAGTACGCTTGGCAAACCGTGCTCGAGGTGCGCCTGCTCGGTGAGCTTCGCGTCGACCAGGACGGGAAGCTCATCCCCTCACCGGGATCACAACGGCCGTGGGCCGTGTTCGCCTACCTGGCCCTGTCGCAGCGCCCGGTCCCCCGCGCCGAGCTCGCGTCGCGGTTCTGGCCCGACGTGCTCGATGCCAGCGCGCGGGCGAGCCTGCGCAGCGCCCTGTGGGCGCTGCGGCGCCAGCTCGGCGATGCCCTCGTCGTCGGTCGCGATCATGCGGCATTGGCCGAGGCGCCGGCGCCGTGGGTGGACCTGCGCGAGTTCGAGCGTCTGGCCGCCGGCGGCGACGTGGAGGGCGCGCTCGCCTTGTGCCGCGGCGCGCTGCTCGAGGGCCTCGAGGACGACTGGGCGCTCGTGGCGCGCGAGCGCCATCGCGAGCGCGTGGCGGAGCTGATGGAGGACCGCGCCGCCGACTGCGAGGCGCGCGGGGAGCAGCGCCGGGCGCTCGAGTGGACCCGGCGCCAGGTCGAGCTCGACCCCTTCGACGAGGCGGCCCACCGGCGTCTGATTGCGCGGCTGGCCCGGACCGGCGACCGCGCCGGCGCCTTGCGTGCCTACCAGGCGATCGCCGACCGGTTGCGCACGCAGCTGGCCGTGGCGCCCTCGCCCCAGACCCGCGAGCTCGTCGAGGGACTGCGGGCCGAGTCGCCCGCCGGCCCCGGGCGATCCCGGCGTTCCTCGCCACCGCCCGGCATCCTGCCGCTGGTCGGGCGCGAGGCTGAGCTCGGCGAGCTCGAGCGCGCATGGTCGCGCGCCTGCGGCGGGTCCGGTGCTGCCGCGGTCCTACGCGGCGAGGCTGGGATCGGCAAGTCCCGGCTGGCCCTGGAGCTGTGCCTGCGCGCCCAGGAGAGCGCCGGCCTGGCCGCCCGGTGCGCGGCGCTCGACCTCGGCGGCGTCGCGCCGCTCAGCCTGTGGGCGGAGCTGATCCGCGAGCTGCTGCCCGGCCTCCAGGCTCCGCCGGCCGACTCGGCCTGGCCCGACGACCTCGCCGTGCTGGCCGCGGAGCTGCCGGCGCATTTCGGCCGCTCGGGGCGACCGAGCACCGACGTGCCGCCCGAGCTGCAGCGCACGCGACTGTTCGAGGCGGTCGTCGCGTTGCTGGCCTGGGCGTCCCGCGAGTATCCGCTGCTGCTCGTGCTGGAGGACATCCACACCGCTGACAGCCCGAGCCTCGAGCTCGCCGCCTACGCCGCCCGGCGGGTCAACGAGCTCCCCGTGATGCTGGTGTTCACGCGCCGTGCGCTGCCGCCCAGCGCCGAGTGCGACCGGCTCGAGCAGGCGCTCCGCGCCCGCGGCGCGCTCGTCGCCGAGCTCGATCTCGGCCCGCTGGCCCCGGCCCCGGTGGCGGCCCTGGCGCGCAGCGCCGCCCGGCTCAGCGAGGCCGAGACCGGACGCGTGGTGCAGAGCGCCGAGGGCAACGCGCTGCTGGCCGTCGAGAGTGCCCGCTCGATCGCCCGCGGCGACCACGAGGTGGCGGCCAACCTCCGTGCCTCCGTCCGCGCCGCGCTGGCGCCGGCGGGAGCGACGACGCGGGAGCTGATCGACGTGGCCGCCGTGGCCGGCCGGCCGATCGAGCCGCTGGAGCTCGAGCAGCTCGCGCTGCCCGAGCTCGATCAGGCCGCGAGTGAGGGGCTCGAGACCGGAATCCTGGTCAGCGCCGGCAACCGGCTGTCGTTCCGGCACGCGCTCCTGCGCGACGCCGTCTACGCCGAGCTCACCGAGCCACGGGCGCGGACGCTGCACGTCCGCTGGGCCGAGAACCTGATCGCCGCCGAGCGCGACGGCGGCGTCCGGCGCCCGGCCGAATCCGCTCGGCACCTCCTGCTCGCGGGGCGCCTGGGCCCCGCGGTCGAGCAGCTCCGTCGCGCCGCCGCCGACGCGCGCGGGGTGGGCGCCCTGGAGGAGTCGGCGTCCTACCTCGAAGAGGCGATCGCGATCGCCTCCGACCGCGCCGATCTGCGGCTCGAGCTCGGAGAGGTGGAGGCCTGGCGCGGACGGCGAGAAAGCGCGGACGCATCGTTCGATCGCGCGCGTGCGCTGCTCGCCGACGGGCCGCCGCTGGAGCTGGCGCGCGCCCTGCTGTGGCGCGCCCGCGCCTACCACGGGCCGCTGTGCATCCCGCGCGAGGTGCTTGTGTCGTGCCGTGAGGTCCTGGCGTTGCTCGAGCGGACGGATGCGCCGGCCCCGGCGGAGCATCGCGAGGCACTCGCCGCCGCGGCGTGGGCGGAGGCCGTGGCGGGCGATGCCGAGCAGGCCGAGGAGATGCTGACCGTGCTGGAGTCCCACCTCCGCGGTGACGATCTCGAGATCTACGACATCGGCCACGCGCGGGCCTACGCACTCATGCGCAGAGGCCAGTTCGAGGAGTCGTGGGCGCCGTCGGTGGCCTCGGCCGAGGCGGCGATGCGGGCCGGGCGCCCCGATCTCGCCTATGGCTGCTGGGCCGCTGCGGCCGGCGCGGCGGCGGCCACCGGGCAGTACGAGCGAGGGCTGGAGCTGGTCGACCGGGTCCGGGAGTCGATCGAGGGCCACGGGCTGGCCGTGCTCGAGGTACAGATCCTCGGGGCTCGGGCGTTCCTGCTGACGCGGATTGGCCTGCTCGACGAGGCGCGCCTGGCCGGCGAGCTCGAGCAGCGGCGGGCCGCGGAGCTGGATCGTTGCGAGCTGATGGCGATGGCCAAGCACGACCGGGGGCTGGTGGAGCTCGAGGCGGGCTGCTTCGCGACGGCGGTCGTGCTGCTGAGCGACGCGCTCGTCGGCGACGCGCCGATCAGCCGCCCGCTCACCCGTCTGGCGCTCGCCGAGGCGCTGGTCGGTGCCGGCGATCCGGATCGGGCGGCCGAGCAGCTGCGCGCCGCCGTGCTCGAGCCCGTCCGGCCGAGCGACTTCCCGCAGGCGCTCGTGCCGCGCCTCGAGCGCGTTCAGGGATTGCTCGCGCTCGCCCAGGGCGACCCGGAGCTGGCCGCCCGGCGTCTGGGGGAGTCGGTGTCGGGGTGGGAGTTGCTGGTCGCGCGTGGGGACGGTGCCACCAACATCCACAGCGCGCTGGCCGATCTCGGCCGCCCGATCGTCGGCCTGGTCGAACCGGAGCGTGAGCTCGCTCGCGCCCGCGCCGATCTCGACGCCCTCTCGCCCCCCGGCCGCCCGAGGAGGAGCACCCATGCCGTCGTTCCATGACAGTGCGCAGAGCGCCGCCCCCCCGGAGGAGATCTGGAAGCTGCTCTACGACCCGCGTCGCTTTCCCGACTGGTGGGCCGGGATCGAGACCGTCGAGCTGCCCGCCGACGGCAACGGCGACTTCACCATGTATCCGGAGGGCTATCCCGACTTCCCGATGGGGCAGGTGCTCGACACGCGTCGCGACGAGCAGCGCGTGACCGTCTCCTGCCTGGTCTCCGATCTGCGCTTCGAATTCCGGCTCGAGCCCCGCCCCGGCGGCACGCTGGTCAGCGTCGACGTCGAGATTCCGGCTGCCGAGGCCCACCGCCTGGACACGCAGCGCGCGGTGATCGCGACCTCGCTGCGGCGCCTGGCGGACCTGGCCGCTACAGCCTGACCGGGAGCGTCTTGAGCTGGTTGATGAACGGCGACTCGGCGAACACCGGGACGCCGACCAGCTCCATGTTCGGGTAGCGCGCGAGCGTCTCCTCGAACATGATCTGCAGCTCGAGCCGGGCCAGCGCCGTTCCGAGGCAGAAGTGCCGCCCGCCGGCGCCGAATGCCTGGTGGTCGGGGTTGCGCCGCACGTCGAAGCGATCCGGATCCTCGTAGTGCAGCGCGTCGCGGTTGGAGGACGCGTACCACATCACGACCTTGTCGCCGGCCCGGATCTTCTGGCCGCGCAGCTCGGCATCGCAGGTCGCGGTGCGTCGGAAGTGGGCGAAGGCCGGGAACATACGCAGCGATTCCTCGACCGCGCTGGGGACGAGCGACGGGTCCTCGAGCAGGATCTGGCGCTGGTCGGGGTGCTCGATCAGCGCCCGCATGCCGCTGCAGTAGGTGGCCTTGGTGCTGTCGTTACCGGCCGCCAGGAGCAGGAAGAAGCCCATCACGATCTCGTGCTCCTCGAGCCTGGAGCCATCGACCTCGGCGTTGACGAGCACGCTCGTCAGGTCGTCGGTCGGATGCTCCCGGCGCGCGGCGATCATCCCCTGGCAGCGGGCGAACACCTCGGGGATGAGGCGCGCCGAGATCTCGGGGATGCCGTTGGGATTGAGGTCCGGATCGCCCGCCCCGAGCATCGCGTTCATCAGCTCGGCCCACATCGCGTCGTCCTCCGGGGGGATGCCGAGGAAGCTCCCGATCACCCGGGAGACGACGGGCTGTGCGATGTCGGTCACCAGGTCACACCTCTCGCGGCCCTCGAGCGAGTCGAGCACGGAGGTGGCGATCGTGCGGATCGCGTCCTCGTGGGCGGCAATGCGCTTCGGCGTGAACCCGGCCTGGAAGAGCATCTTCAGCCGGTCGTGCTTGGGCGGGTCCATCCCGATGAACATCGCGCGCATCAGCTCGAGCGGGAAGCCGACCGTGGCGGCGGTGATGCCGCCAAGCTCGGAGGAGTACGTGCGCCAGTCGCGGCTGACCGCGTGGACGTCCTCCTGCGTCGTGACCGACCAGAAGCCCGCCTCCTCGGGGAACTCGGTGAGCCGGTCGGTCCAGTGGACTGGGCACTCGGAGCGCAGGCGCGCGAACAGCTCGTGTGGAGGCCCGTCCATCCACAGCTCGCGCTCGGTGACGAGCACGTGCTCGAGCGCTTCCGGCGCGCCCGGCTCAGCTTGGGGGGAGCCGAGCTCTCCCGGACCGCTTCTGGTCGATGTCATCTCGCTCTCCTCTGTCCGCCGCAGACCGACGCGAGGATCTTACCGCCCCCTGGCTGGCCAACCAGCCGGGTGGGAGGCCTCGTGATTATGATCGCGGCGCCGGGGAATGCCCGGGCCAATGGACCTGCGGACGGGGTCCCCGTGCTCATCGAAGTACGCGCGCCGCGCTCTCGGCGTGCTCCACCGCTCGCTCCCCGGGGCACGCCGGCGGATCCTCGCGCTCGGGCGATTCCTGGTGCACGTAGCTACCCCCGCGCGACCAGGAGGCGATGGCGGCGACCAGGCAGGCCACGATCGCGAAGGCGAACGCGGCGTGCAGACCGGAGCGGAACGGCGCGGAGATCAGGTGCGGGAAGAACGAGCGACCGGCGAGCAGCGCCTGACCCGCGCCCGGGAGATGGGCGAGGACCGCGGGACCGACCAGATGCTGGATCGGGTTGTAGCCGAGGAAGGCGGCGAACAGGATCGAGACCGGCGGCAGGTGCGCGACGTGGCCGGCGACGGTGCCAGGCACGCCGTGGGCTTCGAGTCCGGTGGCCATCGCGTGCGGCAACTGGGACGCGAGGCCGAGGATCATCAGCGTGAAGAAGATCCCGACCGAGAGCACCTGCGCGGAGTTCTGGAAGGTCTGGTTCATGCCGCCACCCGCACCGCGGTCACCGGACGGGAGGCTGTTCATCACCGCGGCCCGGTTGGGCGAGGCGAACATGCCCATCGACACGCCGTTGAGGAACAGCACCGCCGCGAACACCGGGTACGCGAAGTTCGTCGGTAGGAGGCTCAGCAGCAGGAAGCTGAGGGCGGCGCCGAGCATGCCGCCGGTCGCGAACCAGCGCGCGCCGTAGCGATCGGAGAGGAAGCCCGAGGTGGGGCCCGCGAGCAGCATCCCGACCGTCAGGGGGAGCATGTAGATCCCGGCCCACAGCGGCGTATCAACGAAGTCATAGCCGTGCTGGGGCAACCAGATCCCCTGCAGCCAGATGATCAGGATGAACATCAGGCCGCCTCGCGCGACCGCCGACAGGAAGGTCGACATGGTGCCGAACGTGAACGCCCGGATCTTGAACAGCGGCAGCTTGAACATCGGATTGGCCACGCGGCGCTCGATCAGGACGAAAGCGACGAGCAGGACGGCGCCGGAGCTGAGCAGCGCGATCACGCGCGGGCTGCCCCATCCGGTCGGATGGCCGCCGTAGGGCCGGATGCCGTATGTGACCGAGACCATGATCAGGATCAGGCCGAGGGCGAAGGTGATGTTGCCGGCCCAGTCGATCGGGGCGCGACGCGGCGTTGAACGTTCCTCGAGCTTGAGGTACGCCCACACCGTGCCGAAGAGGCCGAACGGGACCGAGATGAGGAACACCATGCGCCAGTCGATCGGCGCGAGCAGGCCACCCAGGATCAGGCCGATGAACATCCCGCTGACGCCGACGATGTTCTGGATGCCCAGGGCCATTCCGCGCTGGTCGGAGGGGAAGGCGTCGGTGATGATGGCCGCGGCGTTGGCGAGCAGGAACGCCGCCCCCACTCCCTGCATGATCCGGAACACGATCAGGTAGAGCGCGCCGGCGCGGCCCGTCATCCAGTCGATCGTCAACAGCAGCGAGGCCACGGTGTAGATGACGAAGCCGAGGTTGAACATGCGCACGCGCCCGAACATGTCGCCGAGTCGGCCGAGGCTGACGATCAGCACGCTCGAGACGACGAGGAAGCCGAGGATCATCCACAGCAAGTAGAAGCTGTTGCCGGGCACCAGCGGATCCAGATGGATGCCGCGGAAGATGTCCGGCATCGCGATCAGCGTGATCGAGGCGTCGAGCGTCGCCAGCAGCACGCCCAGCGTCGTGTTCGACAGCGCGATCCACTTGTAGTGGTCGCCGCGAGGATCGGAGGCCGAGACCCCCGGGGATGTTTGCGCGCTCCGGACGGCCGGCGTCGCCACGCTCAGCGCCGCGCGGCGTCCACCGCGGTCTTGCCGATCGCCACGACGGCGCGAGGCAGGTCGCTCTTGGAGCGGTCGAGCGCTTCGCGCAGCGCAACCGCCGCCGTCGATCCATGCAGCGCGGGGCCATGTCCCACGAGCAGGTGCGCGGGCACATAGCCGGCGAGGCCGCGGGGCGGCCGCAGCCGCAGCCCGACGTGCACCCCCGCGCCGGCGGGCCCCGGCGCAAAGCCGGGCGAGGTCCCGATCGCCTCGGGGACGACCAGCAGGCCCTGCGCCGGCCACCACAGCGCGACCTCGCGCCACAGGCGGTTGTCGACCACGGAGACGATCGTGAACGGCGTGTCGACGAGAACCGGAGGAACGATCACGTGGGGCACGCCGAGCCCGGCCGCGATCGCCGCACAGTCACGGCCGTGGCGATCGAGCAACTGCAGCACGGCGACCGGCCGGCCGAGCGCGAGCGCCCGGTCGAGTGCCTCGGGCTCGTCCGTGGGGTCGATCAGCCACACCCGGCCCTTGTCGACGAGCGCGTGGGAGCTGCGCGCCATCGGCTCGTCGAGCACCCAGGTGACGCCGAACGGCTGCTGATCGAGCGAGGCCGGCGCGACCACTAGCCGACTTCCGCCGGCGCGAGTCCGCGCTCGCGCGCGAGCGCGGACTGCTGCTGGGCAGCGCGACCCGGCACGAGCAGGCTCGCGAGCACACACAGGACCAGGAAACCCGTGGCCATCAGGAACGTGGCCGAGAAGCCGGTCACGGTGGGCTGCCCGTGGACGGTGTTGTTGACGATGAAGGTGGCCGCGATCTGGCCCCCCAGCGCGCCACCGAGGGTCCGCATCACCGTGTTCATGCCGCTGGCCACGCCCGTCTGCCCCGGCGGCACCGCCTGCACGATCAGGTTCCCGAGCGCCGAGAACGCGAGTCCGATCCCGACGCCGAGCAGGAAGGCGCTGATCAGCATGTCGTACGGGTGGCCGTGCTGCACCGCGAGCAGCGCGAACGCCGCAGCGGTGATCCCGCTTCCGGCCACGAGCGCGAACTTCGATCCAAAGCGGTGCGCGACCTTGCCGGCGAGCGAGCCGAGCAGACCCATGCCCAGCGTGGAGGGCAGCAGGTAGAGACCGGAGACGACGACCGAGGCGCCGAAGCCGAAGCCGGTGCTCTTCGGCAGCTGTGCGAACTGCGGGAAGACGATGAACGACGAATACATGCCGGCGCCGAGCAGGAAGGCGGCCGCGTTGGTCGTCCAGACGCCCCGGATCCGCATCATCGTCATGTCGATCAACGGCTCGCGACTGTGCACCTCGACCCAGATCCAGGCGGCGCAGACCGCCAGCCCGACGGCGAGCAGGCCGAGCGTCTTCGGGGAGCCCCAGCCCCAGGTCGTCGTCTCGCTGATCGCGATCAGAACGAGGCTGATGCCGACGGTCATCAGCGACGCCGCCAGCCAGTTGACCCGCCCCGGCACGCGCACCGGCGATTCGGGGATGTAGCGCCACGTGGCGGCGGCGGCGATGATCGTGATCACGAGCGGGATCCAGAACAGCCAGTGCCAGCTCAGGTGCTCGACGATCAGGCCGCCGGTGACGATCCCGATCCCCGAGCCGATGCCGAGGATCGAGGACATCAGGCCGATGCTGCCCGCGACCCGCTCGGCCGGGAACTCGTCGCGCATGATCGCGAACGCGAGCGGGAAGATGCCGCCGCCCGCACCCTGGATCACGCGGGCCACGATCAGCACCCCGAGTGTCGTCGAGACGGCCGCGAGCAGGGTCCCGACGGCCAGAATGCCGAGCGTGTAGAGGAGCAGCTTCTCCTTGCCGTACATGTCGCCGAGGCGGCCGATGATCGAGGTCGCGACCGAGGCCGACAGCAGGTAGCCGGTCAGCAGCCAGGTCACGCTGGTCTCGGAGGCGCCCAGGCTGTGCTGGATCGTCGGCAGCGCCGGGATCACCGACGAGCTGAGGACGGCGTAGGCCAGCCCCGCGAGCGAGACCACGGCCAGGATGATGTTCGGATGAACGCGTTCGGTTGTCGTCTCGCTCATCGGCGGATGAGACTCCCCAGGCTCGTACGGACTCGAAAACGCACGCGGAGAACGGCGACGAAGTACTCTAGCGGAATGAGCATTCCGGCTCTGGATCGTCCGGCTGGCTGGACGGAGCTCGACGGGGAAGGCAAGCGCGAGCGGCTTCTCGGCGCCGCGGCCGAGGTGTTCTCGACCGCCGGGCTCGACGCGTCGATGCCGGCGATAGCGGCCGCCGCCGGCGCCGGGGTGGCGAGCGTCTACCGGCAGTTCCCGTCCAAGCGCGAGCTGCTGGCCGCGCTGGTCGTCCGGCGGCTCGACCAGATCGCCGACGCCGCGACCGCCGCGGCTGCCCGCGACGGGGACCGCTGGTCGGCGCTGACCGAGATGCTGTGGGCGCTGGTCGAGCGCCAGTCCTGCGATGACTTCCTGGGCGAGGCGCGAGTCGCGGTCGCCGATCATGCCGAGGTGCAAGCCGCCGCCGAGCGGGCGTCCGAAGCGCTGGAGCTGCTGCTGGCCGCAGCTCGGGCGGAGGGGCGGCTGCGGGCGGACGCGAGCACGGCCGACCTCAAGCTGCTGTTCGCCGCCACCCGGGCCGCCAAGAGGGTCGAGCCCACCGCGTGGCAGCGGATGCTCAGCCTGCTGATCGACGCGCTCGACACCCAGGCGCGCTGACACCCGGAGCGGCCCTCGCCCGGTGATCGGCGCGCCGGCGCGAGTGCTCCCGTGCTATATCGCCAGGATGGCGTCGACCGCACTGGTCTGGCTTCGGCGAGACCTCAGAACCCATGATCATCCGGCGCTGAGCCTCGCCACGCGCGGGCACGAGCACGTCGTGCCGGTGTTCGTCCTGGACCCGGCCATCCTCCGCGGCCGCTTCCCCTCCCCCGCCCGGGCGGCCTTCCTGCACGGCTGTCTGCGCGAGCTCGACGCCACCCTGCAGGGCCTCGGCGCCGGTCTCGTGATCCGCGAAGGACGTCCCTGGGAGGAGCTTCCCCGGCTGGCCCTCCAGGCCGGCGCGGACACGATCTACTGGGCCAACGACGTCTCGCCATATGCGCGCGTCCGTGACGAGCGCGTGCGTCAGGCCGTCGCCGGTGTCGGCCCCCAGGTCGTCGTCTGCCCGGGCAACTTCGCCGCCAAAGTGAGTGCGATCCGCACCACGCTCGGCAATCCCTACAAGGTCTTCACGCCCTTCTACCGGGCCTGGATCCAGGCCGACCGGCGCGCGGTTGAGGCTCCTCCGGCGGCGCTGTCGCTGCCGTCGGGGATCGCTCGCGAGCGCGTGCCCTCCGCCGCCGCGCTCGGCGCCGGCGACCCGCCTGCTCGCCTCGTCTCGCCCGGCGAGCCTGCCGGACGCGAGGCGATGGAGTCCTGGCTCGAGGATGGGGTGGCCGACTACGCCGAGCACCATGACCGCCTGGCCGGCGGGACCTCGCGCCTGTCTCCGTACCTGCATTTCGGCTGCGTCTCGGTGCGCGAGCTCGAGCAGCGGGTCGCGGCCCGGAAGGGGGACGGCCCCGCCGCCTACCGCCGGCAACTGTGCTGGCGCGACTTCTACGCCCACGTGCTGCTGTTTCACCCGGAGGTGGCCCGACACGAGATGCAGCAGCGCTACCGCGCGCTCGAGTGGGTGCAGGACGCGGAGCTGCTCGACTCCTGGCAGCAGGGTCAGACCGGCTACCCACTCGTCGACGCCGGCATGCGCGAGCTGCTCGAGACGGGCTGGATGCACAACCGGGCCCGGCTCGTGGTGGGGTCGTTCCTGACCAAGGACCTGCACCTCGACTGGCGCACCGGGGAGCGGTACTTCATGGCCCGCCTGATCGACGGCGACGAGGCCAACAACAACGGCAACTGGCAGTGGATCGCCTCGGTGGGGACCGACTCGGCTCCGTACTTCCGGCGCCTGCTCAACCCGATTTCCCAGCAGCGCCGCCACGACCCCGGGGGCGAGTACGTGCGCCGCTGGGTGCCTGAGCTGCGCGACGTGCCCGACGAGCACCTCGCCGAGCCGTGGCGGATGAGCGAGTCGGAGCAGCGCGAGGCGGGCTGCGTGATCGGATCGGACTATCCGGCTCCGATCGTCGACCATGCCGTCGAGCGTAAGCGGGCGATGGAGCGCTACCGCGCGGCGGCGGCCCAATAGTGTTGCGGTCGGGCCACGACGAGAGAGGAGTTCGAGGGTGAAGATCCGCGCCGCGGTGCTGGAGGAGTTCGGCCGGCCGCTCAATGTGACCGAGGTCGACCTGGCCGAGCCCGGACCGGGCGAGGCGCTCGTGCGCCTGCGCGCGTGCGGCGTGTGCCACACCGACATGTACACCGCCTCGGGGGTGGACCCGTCAGGCTACGCGCCGACCGTGCTCGGGCACGAGGGTGCGGGGATCGTCGAGCGCGTCGGCGCCGGCGTGACGAGCGTCAGGCCCGGAGACCAGGTCGTGACCCTCTTCTCGCCCCAGTGCCGCGAATGCGTGCACTGCCTGAGCCCAAAGACGAACCTCTGCCTGGCCATCCGCGAGCAGCAGAACCTCGGCTATCTGCCCGACGGCACGACGCGCCTCTCCCGGGATGGCGAGCCGATTCGTCACTTCATGGGCACGAGCACGTTCACGGAGTACACGGTGATGCCCGAGATCGCGCTGGCCAACATCTCGCTCGAGGCCGAGCCCGATCGCGCCGCGCTGTTCGCCTGCGGCCTCTCGACCGGGCTCGGCGCGGCCGTCAACACAGCCAAGGTCGAGCGCGGCGCGACGTGCGTGATATTCGGCGCGGGCATGGTCGGGCTCGGCGCGGTCGCCGGCTGCCGCCTCCAGGGCGCCGAGCGGATCATCTGCGTCGACATGTCGCCCGAGCGCCTCGAGCTGGCCCGCGGCCAGGGTGCCACTGACGTCTGGATCGGCGGCGAGGAGACGGTGGCGCGCGTGCTCGAGGAGACCGCCGGCTTCGGCGCCGACTACACGTTCGAGGCGACCGGGCTGGTCGCGATCATGCGCCAGGCGGTCGAGGCAGCGCGCATGGGCTGGGGCCTGTGCACGGTCGCCGGAGTCGCCGGCAAGGGTGAGACGCTCGATGTCGTACCCCGGTACCTGATCACCGGCCGCCGCGTGTGCGGGACCTCGTTCGGCGGCGTCAAGGGCCGCGATCAGGTCCCGGAGTTCATCTCGCTCTACCTCGACGGCAAGCTCGACGTCGATCCCTTCATCTCCCACCGCCTCAGCCTCGAGCAGGTCAATGAGGGGTTCGAGCTGATGGAGCGCCAGGACGGGATCCGCAGCGTGCTGATGTTCGACTGACCGCCTGGGGCCGGCGCGCTGCGGCGGGGCCGGCGCGCTGCGGACGTACTGAAATCGGCGGTAAGTACGTACGGACATCCGGGGAGGACGCTGATGTCGTGCCCCCCGGCCGGGACCACACTCGGGTCGACATGGACCCGGTGCAACGTCCGCGCGTGACGATCTTCGGCCCCGATCCACTGCTCAGCATCGTGATCGAGACCTGCGGCGAAGCCGACGACGTGCACATCCACGCCGCCGGGCAGGGCGTCTGGGCAGCGAGGATGGTCGCCGAGCTCGGCGCCTGGCCGGTCCTGTGCTGCCTGGCGGGGGGCGAGACGGGCGCCACCCTGCGCCCGCTGCTCGAGGCGCTGCCGGGCGAAGATCGCATCGTACGTACGGCCGGTGCGAGCGGGAGCTACGTCACCGATCGCCGCGGCCCCGAACGCCTCCTGCTGGCGATGGCACGGCGACCACCGCCGCACCGCCACGAGCTCGACGACCTCGTCGCCGCCACCTGCGCCGCGACGCTGGACAGCGCGGTTCTGGTCATGTGCAACCCGTATCCGGGCGATGGTCTGCCCGAGGAGGTGTACGAGACGGTGGCCGGCGCGGCCCGCGCGGGGGGAGTCCCGGTCATCGCCGACCTCTCGACCCCTCGGCTCGATCACGCCCTGCGCGCTGGCGTCGATCTCGTCAAGCTCAACGACTGGGAGCTCGCCGAGTACGTGTCCGGTCCCGTCGACGGCCCGCTCGCGCTCGTCGCGGCCCGGCGCCTGCTCGAGGCGGGCGCTGGAACGGTCGTGGTGACCCGCGCCGAGGCTCCGATCCTGGTGGCGCCGAGTGACGGCGAGCCGTTCGAGATCGTCCCCCCGGCCTTCCCCCACGGGTTCCACGAGGGGTGCGGCGACGCCATGACCGGGGCGATCGCCGCCGCCTGCGCGCGAGGAATGCCACTGCGCGAGGCGCTCGTGCTGGGCGCCGCCGCCGGCTCGGGCAACTTCCTCCGGCACGGGCTCGGGAGCGGCAGGCGCGACGTCGTCGAGGAGCTCGCCGGTCACGTGGTCGTGCGGCCGTTCGCGGCGGCCGGGCACGCGGCATAGCCGGCGGCCGCCGGCTCAGAACGGCGGCGCGAGGTCCTGCCCCGCGACGATCGCCCGCGGAGCCGTCCGCGCCACCCAGTCCAAGTGCGTGCGGGTCGGCTCGGTGCTGGCCAGCGCCTGCGCCGCAGCGGCCAGTGCCACGGGGCGCCCGGCGCGCGAGGAGTGCGCATCGCTGCCGAGCACGTGGAGGACCCCCGCGCGGGCCAGGGTCAGCAGCCCCGCACCGGCCGCCGCGTCGGTCAGATAGGCCCCCGTCGCCTGAACGAGCGCGCCGCGGGCGACCAGCCCCCGCAGTCGCTCCACCAGGTCGGCAGTCAGGTGCCGCTCGGGATGCGCGATCAGCGCCCGCCGGCCCCTCGCCGCCAGCGCCGCGACGGCCGCGTCGAAGCGATCGTCGAGCGGGCCCGGAGCGGGCTCGAGCAGCACCCAGCGGCGCGAGCCGCCGAGGCCGCACGCCGCGAGCTCCGGCTCGTCGAGTCCATCCAGCGCCGTCGCCGCGACCTCGGCGCCGGGCAGGATGCGCGTGCGGCAGCCCGCCTGGCTGAGTGCGGCCGAGAGCTCCGCCAGGCGGTCAGGCAGCTCGCCGATCCGCACGTCGTGATCATGGCGAATGTGCGGCGTGGCGCAGATCGCCTCGATCCCGTCCGCCTCGGCCTGCCGGGCCATCGCGATCGCGTCGTCGAGATCCCGGGCGCCGTCGTCGAGGGCCGGCAGGATGTGACAGTGGAGGTCGATCGAGACGTTGACGCGGCGAGTATGACGCGTGCCGCGGACCCAGGATTCGGGCTGATCCATACGGCCGGGAGAACCGTAGTCAATACGCCTTCAGAGCGACCCGGATTCTGCCGACACCGTTCGTATGCTCCCCACCACCTGTCCGCCATGTCACTCACACGCCTGATCCGCACCCCAGGCAACCGCCGCCGCACACGCACCGTGTCGCTGGCCCCCGTCGCCCATTCGAGCCCCGAAGAGCCCCGCCGCCGGCATCCGGCGATGGCCGGTATCAACTGCTCGCCGGTGCACGGCCGCCACTGCATCTGCGGTCAGTGCCGGCGCCAGGCCGCCTGACGACTCGGACCCGTCGCGGTTGCCGGCGCGCCGAGCCGGGGCGTCTCACTTCACGAGCAGCCGGGCCGGCGAATGCGTCGAGGCGCCGGCGTCGACCGCGCCCGGCACGGCCGCAGATGCGGTTGCGCACAGCGCGGCGACCGGCGCTCGCGCGCTCATCGGATCAGCGTGTAGCGCGGGAAGCTGCTCGCGCTCGGGATGATCGCGGCGGGGTCGCTCGCCGCCCGGCGTCGTGGACCCCGGGCCTCGATGCACTGGATTCGCTATGGAGAATTGGCGGTGTCGGCCCGGCTTCCTCCGCCCCTGGCCGCCGCGCTTGATGGACCATCGGCCCTCTGGTCCCGAGGGCCGGGCCGCCGCACGGTCATCCGACTCCTTTCCCCAGCAAGCCGTCTACGCCAGCCGCTCCACCCCCACAACCGCAAAGCCGCCGGCCCGCCGGCGCCGGCCGGCACAACCCCGCCGCCACCCGGCACCCCGCCGGCGCCACCCACCCCTACGGCAACCGCGCCACCCACCGCAGCGAGGTGACCCCGGCCAGCAGCAGCAGCACCATTCCCGCCACCGCGAACGAGGCTGTCACCTCGTGCGAGACGCTGCGGGTTCCGAGCTGGGAGCCGAGGTTCTTGTAGATCGAGCCGAGGCTGCCGGCGTCCTGGGCGTTGAAGGTGCGGCCGCCGGAGGTCTGGGCGATCTGGGCCATGAGCTGGGGATCGGGTGAGACGTCGACCGCGCCGCCGAACGGATCGGCGGGATTGCTGATCGTCGCGCCGGGGGTGCCCAGGGCGACGGTGTAGATCGGGACCTTCTCGGCGGCGGCCTGGCGCGCGACCGTGATCGGGTCCTGGCCCGTGTTGGCGGCGCCGTCGGAGAGCAGGACGATCGCCGACGGAGGCGGCTTCTTGGCCCCCTGGTGCACGAGCCGGAGCGCGAGCGACAGGGCATCGCCGGTGGCAGTGGCGCCGTTGGCCACCTGGTTGTCGATGACCTGACGGGCGGCCTGGTGGTCGGTGCTCGGGGCCTGAACGCCATCGGGCGAACTCGAGAAGGCGACAGCGCCGACGCGCACGGCGGAGGGCAGCTGATCGATGAACGTGTTCGCGGCGCGGTCGGCGGCGGCGAGCCGGGTGGGCTGGACGTCGTTGGCCTGCATCGAGCCGGAGTGGTCGGTCACCAGCATCACCGATGCCTCCTGAACCGGGACCCGCACGGTTGTGTGCGGCTTGGCCAGCGCGACGATCAGGGCCGCCCCCGCGGCCAGGGCCAGCACGGCCGGGATGTGGCGGCGGCGATCCGGGATCGCCGCCGCGGCGAGGCTGAGCGTGGAGACGGCGGTGTACCTGACCGCGTAGCGGTTCGGTCGCCGGCGCGCGATGCGATACGCGACCAGCGCGACCGGGATCACCAGCAGGCCCAGCAGCCAGACGGGGGAGTTGAAGCTCATCGCAGCCGCCGCCCCAGCTCGAGCAGCCACGGCTGGTCGGTGTCGAGCACCACGTGCTCGACCCGGAGGCGCCGGAGCTCACGGGCGATCTCGGCGCGGCGCTCGCGCTCGAGCGCGGCGAAGCGCTCGCGCACCTTGCGACGCGAGGTGTCGACCTCGACGCGGCGCCCGCTCTCGGGGTCGATCAGGGCCAGACGCCCGAGCGCCGGGATCTCCCGCTCCCGCGGGTCGCCGATCTCGATGGCGAGCACGGAATGATGGGCGCGCAGCGCGCCGAGCGGCCGGATCCAGCCTTCCTGGTCGCGGAAGTCGGAGATCACCGCGACCAACCCGGGCTGGCGGGCCAGCTTGGCCAGCCGGACCAGCGCGTCGCCCATGGCATGGGCGTCGCCCTGACCGTCGGGCGTGACGCCTTCCTCGAGCAGGCGCCGCACGGCCACGATCCCGGGCTTGGAGGCCCTCGGAGGCAGCAGCCGCGGCGTGCCGGCGCCGAATGCGACCACGCCGACGGCGCCGGCCCGCCGGATCCCGATCCGGGTGAGCACGAGCGCGACACCTTCGGCGACGTCGGCCTTCAGCCGCTCCGCCGTGCCGAACGCCATCGAGGGCGACAGGTCGAGCGCGATCCAGGTCGTCATCGCCCGCTCGGGGACGTGCAGCCGCACGTGCGGCTGCCCGGTGCGAGCGGTGGCGGCGGCGTCGATGTGACGCACATCGTCCCCGACCACGTACGGGCGCAGCTGCGAGAGCTCGACGCCGACACCGACGCCGGCGGCCCGACGATCGCCGGGCAGCATCCGGGAGATCAGGCGAGTGATCATCGGATCGAGCGCCTCGACCAGCGCGCGCGGCATGGGACCGGGGCCCTGACGGGCCGCCGGCGGTGCGAGTGCCGACGGTGTCATGCCGCCCGGGTGCGGGTGAGGTGGTCCTCCTGCGGCGACTGCACTGCGCCGAGCACTCGCTCGAGCAGCTCGTCGGCCGTGACGCCCTCGCTGAGCGCGTCGTAGGACAGCACCAGCCGGTGGCGCAGTACGTCGGAGGCGAGGTCTCGGACGTCCTGCGCGGCGACGTGGCCGCGGCCGCGGAGCAGGGCCAGCGCGCGCGCCGCCTGCACGAGCCCGATCGGCCCGCGGGGGCTTGCCCCGTACTCGATCAGCCCCTCCATGTCATCGAGCCCGTATTCGGCCGGCCGCCGGGTGGCGTCGGCCAGCGCCACGGCGTAGCCGATCACGTCTCGATCGACGACCACCGTCTGGGTGGCCTGGGTGTAGCGCCGCAGGTCCTCGAGCGTCAGGCAGCGGGAGACCTCGGCCGGGTCGCCGAGGCTCCGGCCCACGACGGCGGCCTCCTCGCCGGTCGACGGGTAGTCGACGACGATCTTCATCAGGAAGCGGTCGACCTGGGCCTCGGGCAGCGGATAGGTGCCCTCGGACTCGATCGGGTTCTGGGTCGCCATCACGATGAACGGCTCCGGCACCGGGTAGGTGGTCCCGCCGATCGTGACCTGCTGCTCCTGCATGACCTCGAGCAGAGCCGACTGCACCTTCGCCGGCGCGCGGTTGATCTCGTCGGCGAGCAGGAAATTCCCGAACACGGGCCCGAGCTCGGTGTCGAACCGTCCCGTGTCGGGCCGGTACACGCGGGTTCCGACCAGGTCGGCCGGCACCAGGTCAGGCGTGAACTGCACGCGGCTGAACGTGCCGCCGAGCACGTCGGCCAAGGTCTTGACGGTGAGTGTCTTGGCCAGGCCGGGGACACCCTCCAGGAGCACGTGGCCGCGCGCCAGCAGGCTGACCAGCAGCCGCTCCAGCATCGCGTCCTGCCCCACGATCACCCGCTTGATTTCGTACAGGGCCTCCTGCAGTGCGGCCCGCGCCTCTTGGCGTCCCGGGCCGGGCGTCTCGCCCTGGGGAATGGTCGGATCGTTGTCGTACATGGTGTCGGTGGTTCTCCTTTAGACGAGCCGGCGCAGCCACAGCAGCGACAGCGCGCCGCCGACCAGCAGCAGCACGAGTCCCACGCCGGCAAAGCTCGCCGTGATTTCCTGGTTGACGGTCTTGTGCCCGAGCTGAGTGCCCAGGTGGTCGTAGACGGCGCTGAGGTCACCCGAGCTCTGAGCCGTGAACGCCTGTCCGCCCGCGGCCTGGGCGATCTGTGCCAGCGCCTGCGGAGACGGCGGCGCGGCGTGCACGGCGGTCCCGCGCGCGGTGTGCACGGTGATCGTGCCGTTCGGCGTGCCGAGCGCGACGGTGTAGATGGGGATGTGGAGGCGGCCGGACTGGCGGGCCTCGGTGAGCTGGTCGATCCCGGCATCCGAGGTTCCGTCGGAGAGCAGGACGATCGCCGAGGGAGGCCGCTTGGCGGGGGGCATGCCGGTGAGGATGCGCAGGGTGGACTGCAACGCGGTGCCGATCGCCGTCCCGCCGCCGGGCTGCAGCTGTGACAGGTCCGATCGCACGGCCTGACGATCGGTGCTCGGTGCCCGCACGATCGTGGGCGACTTCTTGAACGCCATCAGCCCGACGTCGACACGGCTGGGCACGCGATCGAGGAAGCGGTTGGCGGCCTTCTCCACCGCGGCGAGCCGCGTCGGGGCAACGTCGGTCGACGCCATCGAGGCGCTGGTGTCGATCAACAGCATCACCGAGCTGCGCTTGACGGGCACGGTCACCTTGGCCTGGGGCCGGGCCGCCGCCACGATCAGCACCAGCAACGAGAGCCCGAACGCGGCCATCGCCACGTGGCGCCGCCAGCCGGGCCGGTTGGGCAGCGACGACGGCGCCATCCGGGCGGTGGTGAAGGCGGCGACGGAGGCGCCGCGGTGACGCTGGGTCCGCATGTAGGCGAGCACCAGCAGCGGAACCGCGACCAGGGCGAGAAGGAACAGCGGCGCGGCGAAGCTCACGGTGTACCAGCCGGCTTTGGCGCCAGCGTGACGCCGACGGTTGACAGCTGTCCGCCGCGATCGATCTGCAGCAGCACCTCGGAGCCGGTCGGGAGCCCATCGATCACGCCGCCGATGTCCGCGGGTCCGGTGATCGGTCGGGCATTGACCGCGAGGATCACGTCGCCGGCCCGCAGGCCCGCCTGATCGGCCGGGCCGCCCGATGTGACCTGCGTGACGAGCGCTCCGGGCTGGGAGGCCGAGCTCGTGGCCGTCAGCCCCATCCAGGGCCGTGCCGGCGCGAACGCCGGGGTCGGGCTAGGGTTGGACGGCGGTGCGCTCGTCGCGGATGCCGTGGCGTCGGTGCTTCGATCAAAGACCCCGGACGCGATCGCGACCCCGCCGACCGCGATCAACGCCAGGACCAGCAGCGCCCCGGTGCCGGCGCGTCGCGCCGCCCGCCAGGGTCGCTCGGGTGCCGTCGCGGCCGGGGGCGATTGCGGCGCCCTGCGGGGCTCGGCCGCGCCGGAGCGAGGCGCAACCGGGGCCCGAACCGGCTCAGAGCGGGGTGCAACCGGGGCCCGAACCGGCTCAGAGCGAGGCGGAACGGGGGCGTGAACGGGCTCAGGGCGAGGCGGAGCGGGAGCCCGCACCGGCTCGGTGCGCGCGGGCGGCGGCGATCCGGCTGCGGATTCCTCGGACTCGCGGGCCCAGTCGCCCGACCATAGGTGCTTTGGTCCAGTCATCGCGTGCTCGAGCACGCTACGGGTCGTGGTTTAGAACCAGGTGATGAATTACTTAGACGCGCATAAGAGAGTACTTCGCGCATCCGGTCGGGCGTCCGCGCTCTCAACGGCCCCGCACTACGCGGCCTGTGCGGCCAGCAGCGCGGCGGCGAGGCCGGAGCCGCCGGCCACGAGGACCGTGGCGAGCTTGGCCCGCGGCGGCAACGGTCCCGAGTCCGCCAGCAGCGTCGCACCGACGTCGACGGCGTCGCACAGCGCGCAGGCCACGAGCCACGGCCGCGGTGACCCGGGCAGCAACATGCCGAACGACAGCGCCGCGTCTCGCGCCGCCAGGCCGCGGACGGCCACGGCGCCGCCGGCGTCGCGCGCGGCGGCTCCGATCCACGGGCTCGCCACCCGGCCGGGCGCGGCGAGCAGCCCCGCGGCGTAGGCGATCCGCAGGCCGGCGAGTCCCTTGACCAGTGTGCGATTGGACATCGCCCTCAGCGTAGAGACATGCGAGCCGGGAGTCAGATCCGCCCGAGCCGCCGGATACGTACATAGCGATGATGCCCACCGCGAGCTATTTCAACGATCAATCGATGGTGCGCCGCGTGCACCGTGAGCAGGTGGTCGCCCTCGGCGGTCCGCGGGCCCTGCTGATGCAGGCCGCGCACCCGCTCGCGTTCGCCGGCTTCTTCGCCCAGACCGGATCACTCGAGGAGCCCTACGAGCGGCTTCGCCGCACCGCGGCGATCCTGGATCTGATCACGTTCGGCTCCCGGGAGCTCGCCGACCGCACGACCCGCCGCGTCAGGGCGTTGCACCGGCGCGTGCGTGGAACGATCGACGCGCCGGTCGGGCGCTACGCCGCCGGCACGGCCTACGCCGCCGATGATCCTGAACTGCTGCTGTGGATCTTCGCCTCGCTCGTCGACTCGAGTCTGGTCGTGTATGAGCGTTACGTCGGCTCGCTCAGCGACGACGAGCGCGAGGCCTATTGGCAGGACCAGCGGCTGATCGGCGCCCTCTTCGGGCTCGAGCCGAACCAGATGCCGGCCGACGTGACCACGCTGCGGGCGTACATGCAGCGCATGCTCGACGGCGACGAGCTGCACGTGACCGACGAGGCGCGGGAGCTCTCGATCCAGATCGTGATGCGGCCGCCGGTGCCGCTGGCGGCGCGACCGCTGCTGGAGTTGGCCAACTTCATCACCGTCGGCCTGCTGCCGCCCGGTGTCCGCCGGCAGTACGGGTTCTCGTGGGATCCGCTGCGCGGCCTCGCCCTGGTCGGCGGCGCGGAGTACGCCAAGCGGGTGCTGGTCCCGTTGCTGCCCGGGCGGCTCCGCTACGGCCGCAGCCGCGCCGCCTGAGCCGCCCCCGGCTCCGCGTCGTCACACTACTGCGGGTGCGCGTCCTGGCGATCGTCCACCAGCGTGATGCCGGCCCGGGGGTGTTCACCGAGGCGATCGACGCCGCCGCCGCCCGGCTCGACACATGGGAGCCGTGGGCCGGGCCACCGGCCCGCAGTCCCGCCGCCTACGACGCCGTGCTCGCGTTCGGCGGCGCGATGCATCCCGACCAGGGGCAGAGGCACGACTGGATGGAGGGCGAGCGCGTGCTGCTCGCGGAGCTCGTCGAACGCGGCGTGCCCACCCTCGCGGTCTGCCTGGGCGCGCAGCTGCTGGCCGGAGCGGGCGGCGGCGCGGTGCGCCGCGCCACCCGGCCCGAGATCGGCTGGTGTCCGGTGGAACTGACGCCCGCCGGCGCGGCGGATCCCGTGCTGGGCCCCCTCGGGCCGGGATTCGAGGCGCTCGAATGGCACAGCTATGCGTGCGCGCCGCCGCCGGAAGCGACCGCCCTGGCGCGGAACGCGACCTGCCTGCAGGCCTATCGGATCGGCGAGCGGGCGTGGGGGATCCAGTTCCACGCCGAGGTCACAGCGGCCGACCTCGACGGCTGGATCGAGGATTACCGCAGCGACGAGGACGCGGTCGCGATCGGCCTCGATCCCGACGCGCTGCGCCGGGAGAGCGAGGCCAAGATCGGGGCCTGGAACGACCTCGGCCGCGGGCTGTGCGAGCGGTTCCTGGCCACCGCGGGCGCCTAGAAGACGATCGTCCGCCCGTCGTGGGCCAGGACGCGGTCGTCGAGATGGGCGCGCACGGCGCGCGCAAGGACGAGGCGCTCGAGGTCGCGTCCGATGCGCGCCAGATCCTCGACCGTGTAGCCGTGGCCGACGCGCTGCACGTCCTGCTCGATGATCGGGCCCTCGTCGAGATCCTCGGTCACGTAGTGGGCCGTGGCGCCGATCAGCTTGACGCCGCGGTCGTAGGCGCGGCGGTAGGGGTCGGCGCCGGCGAACGCGGGCAGGAACGAATGATGGATGTTGATCACGGGGCAGCCGAGCCGGGCCAGGAAGTCGCCGCTGAGGATCTGCATGTAGCGGGCGAGCACGACCAGATCGACATCGCCGATCAGCTCCAGCGCGCGCGCCTCGGCCTCGGGCTTGCTGTCACGCCCGACCGGCACGTGGTGGTACGGGACCCCGAGCGACTCGGCCTCGCCGCGCAGGTCCGGGTGGTTGGAGATCACGCAGGCCACGTCCATCTCGAGCTCGCCCCGCCGGTGGCGCCACAGCAGGTCGACCAGGCAGTGGTCCTCGCGCGAGGCCATCAGCGCGACCCGACGGCGCTCGCGCGCATACGACACGCGCCAGTCCATCCTGAACCGTTCGGCGAGCTCGGCGAAGGCGGCCTCGAACCCGGCCCGGTCCGGGTCCAGCGACGGCGCGTAGAACGCCAGGCGCATGAAGAAGGCGCCGCGCTCGGGATGGGTCGAGTACTGGTCCGAGGAGACGATGTTGGCGTCGAGCTCGAACAGGAAGCGGGACACCGCCGCGACGATTCCGGGACCGTCGGGGCAGGAGATCAGCAGCACCGCCGTGTGCTCGGCCCCGCGCGCCGGTTCCGCCGGTACGTAGGCCATCAATGACTGACGGCGGCCGCGGCGAGCTCGGACACCAGCCGATCCTCGTAGAAGCGCTCCAGCGCGAACGGTGCGATCAGCTCGGGCGTCGTGTCTGTCTGGACGAGGTCGGCGAGCGTCCGGCCCACGATCGGCGCCGCCTTGAAGCCGTAGGTCCCCCAGCCCGCGCTGACGTGGAAGTTCTCGACCTCGGTGCGCCCGAGGATCGGGCTGTAGTCGGGCGAGAGGTCGCACAGGCCGGCCCAGCTCCGCAGTAGCCGGGCGTGCTCGAGCTGCGGGAACAGCTCGAGGGTGTGGCGGGTGAGGTCCTGAAGGAAGTTCAGGGTGCCCTGCATGCGGTACGTGGTCCACGGCTCGATCTCGGAGCCCATCACGAACTCGCCGCGGTCGGACTGCGAGATGTAGACGTGCATCTGCGAGGAGACGATCACAACGTCGAGCAGCGGCTTGACCGGCTCGGTGACGCAGGCCTGGAGGATGTGGGTGGTGATCGGCAGCTCGACGCCGGCCAGCTCGCAGACCAGCGAGCTCCAGCCGGCGGTGGCGTTGACGACCTGCCCGGCGCGCACGGTGCCCCGGTTGGTGCGCACGGCGGTGATCTTCTCCCCGGAGCGCTCGAAGCCGGTGACCTCGGTGTAGGGGTGGATCTCGACCCCGGCCCGGTCGGCGCCCCGGGCGTAGCCCCAGACGACGGCGTCGTGCCGGATGATCCCGCCGGGCGGGTGATAGAGCGCGCCCATGACCGGATATGTCGCATCCTCGGACACGTTCAGCGGTGGGCACAGGCGCTTGACCTCCGCCGTATCCACGAGCGTGGAGTCGATCCCGTGCAACCGGTTGACCTCGGCACGGTTGGCCATCACGAACATCGCCCGGTCGGTGTGGGCGAGCGTCAGGTGGCCGCACTGCGAGAACAGCATGTTGAACTCGAGCTCCCGCGACAGGCGCTCGTACATCTTGATCGAGGCGTCATAGAAGCGTGCGCCCTCGGGCGTCTTGTAGTTCGAGCGCAGGATCGTCGTGTTGCGACCGGCGGCTCCCGAGCCGATGTACCCCTTCTCGAGCACCGCCACATTCTTGACCCCGAGCTGCCCCAGGTAATACGCGGTGGCGAGGCCGTGGGCGCCGCCGCCGACGATGACGACGTCGTAGGAGTCGCGCAGCTCGCCCCGCCGGCGCCACATGCGCCCGGGACGGAAGATCTCACGCATTCGCGCTCCCCTCGCCGACGCCGGCCTCTGCGTCGGTGGCGAGCGGCGCGCCCGCGCCCACCCCACCGGCGCCCACCCCACCCGCCCCCACGCCGAGCGCCTCGCAGCCGACCGGGCCGCCGCCGAGGCTCGCGGCGGCATCGGCCACCACTTCCCACAGGTAGGCGCCGAGCGCCCAGCCGACGAGCAGGAGCAGTCGCTCCTCGCCCTCGCGCAGCAGATACCCGGGGGTGCGGGCCACAGACCCGGGCCGGAACGCCGCCACCGGCGTGACGGCGGGGCGCACGTCGATGGCACAGAACCGGGCCAGGAGCTCGTTCGCGCCCGGACCCACAAGCGCCATCGCGGCGAGCCCGCAGGAGACGTCGGCCACCGTGAGGAACCGACCGGCGGCATCGGCCGCGGCGCCGTCGACCGCCGCGCGGACGTCCCAGCCCGACGTGGGCTCGCTCAGCACGAGCAGGCGGGAAGGCGTGATCGGGCACCACCAGGTCGCGCCGTCGGGCGCACGCGAGGCCCGCCCGAGCTCGAGGGTGATCCCGCCCCCGACCCGGCTGACGAGCTCCGAGAGCACCTCGGGATCGGCCTGGATGTCAAGCTTGGCCAGCGCAGAGCGGTCGCAGAACCCCACCGTGTCGGAGATCCGCGCCGTCTCGAGCGCAGCGTCGGCGCCGTAGGCGACGGCCACGTTCCAGCCGCCGTGGCGTTCGAACCGCGCGCCGGCGGCCCGCGCGAGCCGCTCGATCGGACTGCGCGCGGTCCGCTCGTTCGTCCTCGCGACGGGAACGGTGAAGTCGAGGCTCACGAGCGCAGCAGCTCCCCGGCGGGATCATGGAACGGCTCGGTCACGACCGAGGCGCTGATCCGGGCACCCTCGTCGAGGATCGTGATCGTCGACCCGTCCTGCGCGAGCTCGGCCGGGACCCAGGCCATCCCGATCACGCGTCCGAGCTGGCGCGAGCTGCGGGCGCTCGTGACCTGGCCGGCCGCGTGGCCGAGCGCGTCGAGCACGACCGCGCCCTCGGTGGGAACGCGCCCGTTCGCGAGCGTGAATCCGACCAGCGCTGTGCTCGCGGCGTGCTCGGCCGCGTGCGCGAGCGCCCACTTGCCGATGAACGCCTGCTCCTTGTCGAGCTTCACCGCCCACGGCATCGCGGCGCCGTAGGGCGTCGACTCGGAGTCGGTGTCCTGGCCGACGATGATGTGCTGCTTCTGCAGCCGCAGGACCCTCTGGGGCTCGAGTCCGAACGGCGTGATCCCCTCCGGCACGCCCGCCTCGAGGACCGCGTCCCACACATCCTCTCCGTACGCGGCCGGGAAGTGGATCTCGTAGCCGAGCTCGCCGACGAACCCGATCCGCAGTAGCAGGCAGGGGACGCCGGCCACGTGGGCGTGGCGGGCGTCGAGATAGGCGAACGCCTCCGGCGAGCAGTCCAGATCGGTCAGCCGGGTGAGGATCTCGCGTGATCGCGGGCCGGCGAGGTTGATCGCCGAGACGGCCTGCGTCACGTCGGCGAGATGGACGTCCATGCCCCAATCGGCCAGCCACCACGAGAACCACTGCTCGACGGCACCGGCGCCGCTGGAGGTCGTGGTGACGTAGAACGACTCCTCGTCGATCCTGGTCACGGTCCCGTCGTCCATGATCCGGCCGGCATCGGAGGTCAGCACGCCGTAGCGGACGCGGCCCGGCTTCAGGTTGGAATGGCGGTTGGGATACAGGCGGTCGAGGAACTCTCCCGCCTCCGGCCCGCGCACGAGGAGCTTGCCCAGTGTGGAGACGTCGATCAGCCCGGCCGAGCGGTGCACCGCGAGCGCCTCGCCCTCCGGGTCGCCGTAGTCGTAGGGGCGCCGCCAGTCGCCGGCCCACCGAACCGTGGCGCCGAGCTCGCGGTGGCGGCCGTGGATCGACGAGCGCTTGGCGGGCTCGAACGGACGGCCGGCGAGTGCTCCCATCGGAACCGTCGACCACGGCGGCCGCGCGGTGGTCATGCCCACCTGCTCCAGGTTCTGGCCGGTGTCGGCCGCCATCAGTCTGACCGAGGGCAGCTGGCACATGCGTCCCTGGCACGGCCCCATGGTCACGGTCGTGAAGCGCTTGCAGAGCTCGATCGAGTCGTAGCCCTCCTTGATCCCGCGGTGGATGTCCCTGGCCGTGACGTCCTCGCAGAAGCACACCAGCGACTTGCCCGCGGCGTGCGGGACCTCGGCCGGGGGCACCGCTTCCTCGCCCCTCGCCGCCGTGGCCAGCCGCGCCTTGGTCTCCTGCAGGCGCGCCCGCGAGCGGTTGTCGCCCAGCCCGAGGGCGTGCGCCGCCTCGAGACCGGCTC
>Ga0208478_1000046_pt1 | contig 48825 bp, 46 predicted proteins | sample NGESurdeep072012_5_FD_184462 | JGI IMG/M metagenome (GOLD analysis project Ga0208478, IMG submission 184462) | Arctic peat soil microbial communities from Barrow, Alaska - NGEE Surface sample 415-2 deep-072012 (SPAdes) | ecosystem: Environmental > Terrestrial > Soil > Wetlands > Peat ...
GTGGAGGTCCTGCGGCCAGACGAAGGTGGTCTCCGACTGCAGAACGTCCTTCGGAATGTCCACCAGCACCGGGCCGGGTCGGCCCGTGGATGCCAGGTGGAACGCGGCCGCGATCGTTTGTGGGATCTCGGCCGGGTCCGTGACGAGGAAATTGTGTTTCGTGATCGGCATGGTGATGCCACAGATGTCGGCCTCCTGGAAGCCGTCCGTGCCGATCATCGGCCGGCCGACCTGGCCGGTGATCGCGACGAGGGGCACCGAATCCATGTGCGCGTCCGCGATCGGGGTGACCAGGTTGGTGGCGCCCGGCCCCGAGGTGGCCATGCAGACGCCGACCTTTCCGGACGCCTGCGCGTAACCGGTGGCCGCGTGCCCGGCGCCCTGTTCGTGACGGACCAGCACGTGCCGGACCCGGGTGGAATCCAGTAGCGGGTCGTACACCGGGAGCACCGCTCCGCCGGGGATGCCGAACACGATCTCGGCGCCGGCCTCTTCCAGGGACCGCACCACCGACGCTGCGCCGGTCACCTTCTCGACGATGCGCGGCGCTGTCGGCACAGCTGGTGGCGTGGGCACCGGCGTTCCGGCGGCCGCCGGTGGCGTGTGCGGGGATGGTGTCGTATGCGGGACCACTGCTGGTCGGCCTTCGGCGATGCGGCTCTGCGTCATCGTGACCTTCTTCTCGGGGCTGCTCTGCGGTGCTGCTCGGGGGGTGCTGCTCTGCGGTGCTGCTCGGGGGTGTTGCTGGGCGCTCGTACTGGTCGTTCTGTCCGTACTGTGCGGGTCTGCGGCTCCCGCCGCCGTCATCCAGACAACAAAAAACCCCTCGTCACCGGGGGTGACCAAGGGGTTGCGCGTCTTCGCCGGTCGGCGACGACGCGCTAGATGATTACGAGGAGCGAAGACACTCCCGCAGGGTAGGACGAGCCAGCCACCACTGTCAAACAGTCGAGAACCCGATCTCAGTATGTAGGAACGTTTCCCGTGGCCTGGGCCGGTCCGCCGGGGTGTCACCATGGAGCGATGTCTCGTTCGAACCGTGCCGTGTTCCGGATGCCGGCCGCGTCCGCGGCAATCCCGCTGGTAGCGGTCCTGTGCGTGACCCCGCTGGCCACGGTCGGCGAGGGCTGGTGGGCGCTGTATGCGATCCCGGTGATCGCCGCCGCTTACATCGTGGTGACCCGAACCACAGCTGATACGGCGCAGCTGACAGCCCACTCGCTGCTAGGCGCGAAGCGGATGGCCTGGTCGGACATGGACGGTCTGGAGTTGCGCGACGCCCGCTGGACCATCGCCGTGGGTAAGGACGGGCGCCGGCTTCCGCTGCCGATGGTCCGCCCTCGCGATCTTCCCCGGCTGGCGGCGGCGGCCGGCGGGAGCCTGAACCTGGATCCCCAGGCATCCGGCGACGAGGATGCCGACTTCGCTGATGGTGCCGCTGGCAGTCACGCTGATAGTGCCGATGACAGCGCCGATGACCGCGCCGATGACCGTGCGGATGACCGTGCGGATGACAGTGCGGTTGCTGATGCGGGCTCAGCGACGGGCGACGTGTCCCCGACCGGGGATGTCACGAATGATGCAACGATTCGCCAGGACGGTGACGTCCCCGCCGAGGACGCCCCCGCCGAGGACCCCGCCCGCGAAACGGCCGGGCGGGCGGTCACCGCCGACAGGCAGGGCGCGGGTCGGGCCAGTTCGGCCGGGTGAGAAGGGACCGCGATCGGCCGCCCGCCCCGTACGCTGACCCAGTGACAAGCCGACCCGCGACGGGGCTGCCACCCCGCGGGCCGGCCGCGGCTGGGGCGCCGATTCCGAGCGGGCAACCGTCGGCCGATCCGCAGGACGGGACCACCCCATCCTCCACCGGCCCGTCGCTCACCCCGCGTCCCTTCACCCCGCCCTCCACCGCGCGGCCTCCGACAGCACCCCAGCCACATCCGCCGCTCACGGCCATCCAGACCACGTCGTCGGTCGCGGAACCGCCGGCCTCCCGGCCGCTGGCCGGAGACATCCCCGGTGAACGTCACCGGCTCTCTCACCGGGTCATTGCGTACTGGCGGTGGCGGGCGCTGGGGTCGGCCGTCCCGACACTGTTGCTGTTGATCGCTTTGGCCATCGTGATCCCCTGGGGCCCGTGGTGGATCCGGTGGGGCATCGTCGGGATCGCGGCGGTGCTGGTCGTGATGGCGATGGTGATCCTGCCGCCGATCCGCTATCGGGTGTTCTGGTATGCGATCTCGCCGACCGAGATCGACATCCAGCACGGCATCATCTTCATCAAACGCAGCGTCGTGCCCGTGCATCGGGTGCAGAACCTGCGCACCGAGCGCGGCCCGATCGCCGACCACTACCGGATGACCAACCTGAAGATCCGCACCGCGGCCGGGTCAGTGAACCTGTCCGGCCTGGACCGTCGGGAGGCCGACGAGCTGTGTGAGCGGATCAGCGCGCTGGCCGACGTCGCCGACGATGTCTGACCGCCTGACGATGTCTGACGATGTCTGACGATGTCTGAAACTGCCCTTGACTCCGTCCCGTTTCAGGGATCGGTCGATCGGATCAGGGGCGTCGCCGTGCCCGACACCCGGCTGCACCCGATCTATCTGGTGATCGAGACGGCTCGGACGTTGCGCTCGGCGATCCCGTTCCTGGTCGTCACCGTCCTGGGCGGCGCCCCGTGGTGGGTGAACGTCACCCTGTTCGTCCTGATCATGATCGTTGCGATAGCACAGTGGTACGTCCGCAAGTACTCGGTGATCAGCGGGGTGCTGCGGCTGCGCAGCGGCCTGGTCAACCGCATCGTTCGGGTCGTCCCGATCACCCGGATCACCGCACTCGACGCCTACCGGTCGCTGAGCCAGCGGCTGGTCGGCGTCTGGGGGCTGCGAGTGCAGTCGCCGGGCGACCGGGGTGGCGCTGCGGTCAGCCTGGGCAGCCTGTCGACCAGCCGGCTCAAGCAGCTGCAGGCCGCGCTGGAGACCGTCCGCCCGCTGCCCGAAGCAGCCGGGGAGTCCGAAATTCCGGCTGAGTCCGAGACGGCGCTCCCGCCCGCGGAATCCCCGGCGGGCCAGCCCCCGGCGGGCCAGCCCTCGGCGGGCCAGCCCTCGGCTACGGGCGAGTCGCAGGCTACGGGCGAGTCCACGGCTGCGGGCGAGTCGCAGGCTACGGGCGAGTCCGGCGCGACGAACGGACCGCCCACCGCCGCCGAGCCACAGCCGGCCGCGAAGCCGGCGATGACCAGCATCCTGCACCGTTTCAGCCGGCGACGCCGAAACCCCAAGGGGCCGGCCGGATACGAGACCATCGCGGTGTTGACGACGCAGGAAATGCTGATCGCCGCCGTGACCAACAACAGCATCCCGCTGATCTTCGCCGTCGCGCTCGTGGTCTGGTACCAGTTCTCCGAGTACGTGCCGAGCCGGGCGCAGGACTTCATGACCCAGACCGTTGAACCTCGCGGGTGGCTCGCCGTCGTCACCGCGCTGGTGGTGACCGCCGTCGTCGCGGGCGTGGTGCTGTCCGCGTTGCGGCTCAACAGGTTCACCCTCATCCGGGACGGTGACGTGCTGCGCAACCATCGCGGTCTGCTCGGCAAGCAGACGGCGGCCATCCCCGTCGCCCGGGTCCAGGCGGTTCGGGTGGTGGAAGGGGTGTGGCGAACCATGCTCGGGTACGCCACCCTGCAGGTGGAGGTGGCCGGCATCGGCCGGGCGAACACCAACCAACGCATGCTTTTCCCGCTCGTTCGCACCGCTCGTGCCGCGCACCTGGTGCGTCGGGTGCTGCCCGAACTGCACTGGCCCGAGGATCCGCCGCACCCGATCCCGGAGCGCATCCATCGCCGGTACCTGACCCTGCCTCTCGAATACGGCACGGGCATCACGCTGTTGCTGCTGTTGCTGCCGGGGTGGTGGCGGCTGCTCGCGCTGTTCCCGCTGCCGCTGGCGTACTGGCTGGGCGTTGCCCGCGCTCGCGAGGCACGCTGGTGGGTCGGTGAGCGCAGTGTCCTGCTGCGCTGGCGCCGGTTGTTGGCGCGCAACACGGTGGTGGCGCATCGGGACGGGGTGCAGGAGGTCGAATGGTCCAGTTCGCCCTGGAAGGCACGGGCCGGGGTCGCCGGTTTCAAGATGCGGTTCTCCTCGGGCCGTTCGGCGAAGATCCGCTACATGGCCGACGACGACGCGCTGATGCTCACCCACGTGGTGGGTCGGCGCGGGCCCGCGCAGGACGCAATTGACCTCGCACTGGCCGTTGCCGTGGCACCGGTCTGACACCCGACCGCGGACCTCGTCGTCACCGGATCCGTCCTCAAGGCTGATCACGCACCTAGGTGCGGGCCCGCAGGCCTGCCCGCCTGTCGGGTGACGACGACTCCAGACGCGCTGGCAGCAGGCCGTACCGTGGATGGCGATGTCCACGTCGCCCACGCCCTCGCCGATCCCGGCCCGGGGTCGCCTCCGGCGGGCGTTCGCCGCTGCGGCGGTGAGCGTCGGGCTGGTGTCGATCGTGGCCGGATGCGCGGATTTCTCCAGCGAGACGTCGACGTTCACCGTTCAGCCGTCGCTGACCGCGCCGGCTGCGCAGCCGGTGGACCCGAGCACCGCGCAGCCGTCGTCAGGGTCGCCGTCGCCCACCGACCAGTCGCCCAGCCCGAGCCCGAGCGGCAGCCAGGCACCGAGCGATCCGTGCGCACCGACGGATGAATCGGTGATCGCGACTTGTCTGACCGCGCCCTGGGGCCTTGCTCCGCTACCCGACGGCCAGTCGGCGCTGGTCGGTGAGCGCACCACCGGCCGGATCCTGCAGGTCGCCAGGGGCGAGCAACCCGTCGAGGTCGCCAAGATCGACGGCATCGACGCGAGCGGGGACGGTGGCTTGCTGGGCATCGCGCTGTCGCCCTCATATGACGAGGACGGGTTGATCTACGCGTACGTCACGACTCCGCAGGACAACCGGATCATCCGGATCGCCTCGGGTGACGTGCCGAAACCGATCTTCACCGGGATCCCGCGCGGCGCGACGCACAACGGCGGCCGACTGGCGTTCGCCTCCGATCGCAGCCTGTACGTCGGGACCGGCGATACCGGCAACCCGGCGCTCCCGGCCGACCCCACGTCGCTGGCCGGAAAGGTGTTGCGGCTGGACGAGTTCGGCAAGCCGGCGGAAGGAAACCCGACGGCCGCTTCGCCGATCTTCGCGAGCGGGTTCTCCCAGGTCACCGGGATGTGCGAGCTTGAAGGCGGCACGGTCGCGGCGCTTGACCAGCGGACCACGCAGGACGTGCTGCTGCCGCTGACCGCCGGCCACGACTACACGGCGCTGGCACCCGGAGACGCCCGATGGACCTGGACCGTCGCCGACGGCCGCGCGGCCGATTGTGCCGTCAGCGGCGGCCTGCTTGCCAGTACGTCGCTGGACAAGCAGCAGCTCACCGGGATCCAGATGGGTTCGGGCGGGACCTTCACCGGCACACCCACGGTGATCCTGGACAACCGCTACGGCCGCCTGCTGACCGTCACCGCGGACACCCAGGGCCTACTGTGGCTGACCACCTCGAACAAGGACGGTGTCGGTACCCCGGTGCCCAGCGACGACCGGGTGGTGGTCGTCCCCGCCTCCGACGCCGGCGGCGAGGGCGGCCCCGACTGACCCGCCCCCCGGGCGGTGACCTGGCGCGCCCCTTGGTGGCGCGGATCAACAACGACGGCGCGGCTCAAATGGTTGACTCCAGCCTCACGCGTCCCATCAGCGGCACGTTGGTCCGCGCAACCCGGAAGCAGCGCGATCCTGCTGGCGGCGCCGACGCCGAGTTCGCTCCGGCAAACCTGACCAGACTAGACCAGACCTCGATATACTGTCGGCGTGACGACAACCGTGAACATCTACGAGGCGAAGACCCGGCTTTCGGCCTTGCTCGCTCTCGTCGAGGCCGGTGAAGAAGTGATCATCGCTCGCAACGGTCGGCCCGTCGCCCGGTTGGCCCCGCTGTCCACTCGTGGGCCCGACAGGGTTCCCGGTGTGTGGAAGGGAAGACTGCGAATCGCGGCCGATTTCGATGAGTTCAGCGACGCAGACGCCGAAGTCTGGTACGGCACAACAGCCGATCGATGAGAATCCTGCTCGACACTCACATCCTGTTGTGGTGGCTCGCCGACGACCAGCGGTTACCGGGTCCGATTCGGGCGGCCGTGGCCGACGGCCGCAACAGCGTGTACGTCTCCGCCATTTCGGTGGCCGAGATCGCGATCAAGGGTTCACTCGGAAAGCTGGAATCACCAGGCGATCTCGCCACAGCCATCCTCGGGTCCGGACTGTCGCACCTCCCGTTCACCGCCGAACACGCGGACCACCTGAGCGCGCTTCCGTGGCACCATCGCGATCCCTTCGATCGCATGCTGATCGCGCAGGCCGTGGTCGAGTCGATGACCTTCGCGTCAGTCGATCCCGCGTGCGGTTCCTATGACGCGCAACTGCTGAGCTGACGCGCGCTCGTCGTACCGGGCGGGTTCCGTTCGTTCTCGACCCCGCAACGCCCGCGCGCATGAAATCGTGCACTTGCGCCTCGCCAGTCCCACAACCTCGACCATGATCCGCGCCGGCGAAGTTGATCCGCGCCAGCAACGGCCACGCGGGGTCAGAACCGGCGGTTGGCCAGCACCGGGATCGCCTGCCGGGCGGCGCCGACCTCGGCCGGATCGATGTCGGCCACGAGCATCCCCGGCCCGTCGGCCAGCTGATCCACGACAACCCCCAGCGGCGACACCAGCACCGTGCCGCCGATGCCGGTGGGCGCGTTGCCACGCGGCGTCAGCCCCACCGAGAGCGGGTCGGCCTGCCCACAGGCCGCGATGAACGTGGTGCTGTCCAGCGCCCTTGCCCTGGTCAGCAGGTCCCACTGGTCCTGTTTGCCGGGCCCCGCGCCCCAGGACGCGGGCAGCAGGGTCAGCACCGCGCCCTTGTCCGCGAGCGTCTGGAACAGCCCCGGGAACCGGACGTCATAACAGGTCGCCAGCCCCACGGTGACGCCGTCGACGTCGATCGTCACGGGGTCGGTCCCTGGCGCAACGGTCTTGGACTCGCGGAACCCGAACGCGTCGAACAGGTGGATCTTGTCGTAGCAGGCTTCGACGCCACCGCCGGTGGCCAGCAACGTGTTTCGCACCCGGCCGCCCGACGCCGGGGTGAACATGCCGGCCACCACGGTGATCTCGTTGACCTCGGAAATGGCCCGCACGGCATTCGCCCATGGTCCGTCCAGCGGCTCTGCGACCGGCGCCAGCGCTACCCCGAACGAGCACATGGTCGCCTCCGGCAGCACCACGATCCGGGCACCGGCCTTGGCGGCCTGTGTGGCGGCGTCGGCGACCAGCGCGAGGTTGCGCTGCGGATCGATGCTGCTGACGATCTGGGCGAGGGCGATGCGCACAGCCGGTGCCTTTCTGCCGGAGACTCCCGCATTCTTGCGTCCCGAAGGATGCTCGCTGTAGCGCCCACTCTGCAGGACGCAAAGGTGTGACGCAGGTCAGCCCTCGACGCCAAGGGTGCTCAGGACGAGCTGCCGGACCTTGGCGGCGTCGGCCTGGCCGCGGGTCGCCTTCATCACCGCGCCCACGATCGCGCCCACCGCCTGCAGCTTGCCGGCGCGGATCTTCTCGGCCACGGCAGGCTGAGCGGCCAGCGCCTCGTCCACCGCCGCCTGCAGCGCACCGCCGTCGGACACCACCGCCAACCCGCGCGCGGCGATCACCTCGTCCGGCTCCCCTTCGCCTGCCAGCACGCCGTCCACGACCTGCCGGGCGATCTTGGTGTTCAGCGACCCGTCGGCGACCTTGGCGATCACCGCCGCCAGCTGAGCCGGGGTGATCGGCAGCTCGTTCAGGGCGACGCCGCGGGTGTTGGCCTGCTGACCCAGGTAGGACGACCACCACGAGGTGGCCTCCGCCGGTGACGCCCCGGCCGCCACCGTCGCGGCCACCAGGTCCAGCGCGTCGGAGGCCAGCAGGTCGCGCATCTGCAGGTCCGTCAGGCCCCATTCGGCCTGCATGCGGGCCCGCCGGATCCATGGCAGCTCGGGCAGCGACGCCCGGATCGACTCGACCCACTCCCGTTCCGGGGCAAGCGGAACCAGGTCGGGCTCGGGGAAGTACCGGTAGTCCTCCGCGGTCTCCTTCGACCTGCCGGGCGAGGTGGTTCCGGTGGACTCGTCGAAGTGCCTTGTCTCCTGCACGATCCGGGCTCCGGTGGCGAGAAGCGCTGCCTGCCGGGTGATCTCGTAGCGCACCGCCCGTTCCACCGAGCGTAGCGAGTTCACGTTCTTGGTCTCGGTGCGGGTGCCGAACACCGGGTTCCCGGCGGGGGTGAGCGAGACGTTCGCATCGCAGCGCAGCGAGCCCTGGTCCATCCTGACGTCCGAGACACCCAGCGAGGACAGCAGATCCCGGAGCGCCGTGACGTACGCGCGGGCCACCTGCGGCGCCAGCGCCTTGGTGCCGACGATGGGCTTGGTGACGATCTCGACCAGCGGGACACCGGCGCGGTTGTAGTCCAGCAGCGAGTACTCGGCCCCGTGGATCCGGCCGGTCGCGCCGCCGACATGGGTCGACTTGCCGGTGTCCTCCTCCATGTGGGCGCGCTCGATGTCCACCCGCACCGTCTGCCCGTCGACCTCGACGTCCAGGTACCCGTTGGTGGCGATGGGCTCGTCGTACTGGGAGGTCTGGAAGTTCTTCGGCATGTCCGGATAGAAATAGTTCTTCCGGGCGAACCGGCACCAGGTGGCGATCTCGCAGTTCAGCGCCAGCCCGATCCGGATCGCGTACTCGACCGCCGTGCGGTTCACCGCCGGCATCGCGCCCGGGAACGCCAGGCAGATCGGGCAGACCTGGGTGTTGGGTTCGGCACCGAAGTCGGTCGGGCAGCCGCAGAACATCTTGGTGACCGTGCCTAGTTCGACGTGCACCTCCAGACCCAGTACCGGGTCGTATTTATCGATCGCCTCGTGGTAATCCATCAGGCCGGCGGCGAGCGTTTGGGCCGTGGTCATCGAACACCGACCTCCAGTTCCGGCGCGGCATCCGGCACCGAGCGGTGATGTGCTGCGACATAGGCGCTTTCGAACGCAGCGGCGACCCGGTAGATCCGCTCCTCGCCCAGCGCGGGGCCCATGATCTGCAGCCCGACCGGCAATCCGGTGTCCGACGCGATGCCGCTGGGCACGCTCATCGCCGGAATGCCGGCCAGCGAACCGGGAATGGTGGCCAGGTCGTTCAGGTACATCGCGAGCGGGTCGTTCACCTTCTCGCCGATCGCGAACGCGGTCACCGGCGACGCCGGGGAGATCAGCACATCCGCTGCGGTGAAAGCCTTCTCGAAGTCCTGCTTGATAAGCGTGCGAACCTTCTGCGCCGAACCGTAGTAGGCGTCGTAGTAGCCGGCGGACAGCGCGTAGGTGCCCAGGATGATCCGCCGCTTCACCTCGGCGCCGAAGCCGGCTCCGCGGGTGAGCGACATGACCTCCTCGGCCGACGCGGTGCCGTCGTCACCGACCCGCAGGCCGTACCGCATCGCGTCGAAACGGGCCAGGTTGGACGAGCACTCACTGGGCAGGATCAGGTAGTACGCGGCCAGCGCGTACTCGAAGTGCGGGCAGTCCACCTCGATGATCTCCGCGCCGGCGCCGGCCAGGGTTGCCACGGCGGCGCCGAACGACTCCAGCACACCCGCCTGATAGCCCTTGCCGCGCAACTGTTTCACCACGCCGATCCGCATGCCGGCGACGCCATCGGCCTGCCCGAGCCGGACCGCGTCGACCACCTGCGGCACCGGCTGCGGGATGGAGGTGGAGTCGAGCGGGTCGTGCCCGGCGATGACCTCGTGCAGCAGCGCGGTGTCCAGCACCGTCCGTGCGCACGGCCCGACCTGGTCAAGGGAGGACGCCAGCGCGATGACGCCGTACCGGGACACGCCACCGTAGGTGGGCTTGGTGCCGACGGTTCCGGTGACCGCGGCGGGCTGCCGGATCGACCCGCCGGTATCGGTGCCGATGGCCAGCGGGGCCTCGAACGCGGCGAGGGCGGCCGCGGAGCCACCACCCGACCCGCCCGGGATCCTGTTCAGATCCCAGGGGTTGCGGGTCGGGCCGTAGGCGGAGTTCTCGGTGGACGATCCCATCGCGAACTCGTCCAGGTTGGTCTTGCCCAGGATCACCACGCCCGCCTCCAGCAGCCGCCTGGTGACCGTCGCGTCGTACGGCGGGATCCAGCCCTCGAGGATCTTGGAACCAGCGGTGGCCGGCACCCCGGCCTGCACCACGATGTCCTTCAGCGCCAGCGGAACCCCGGCCAGCCGGGAGACCGGGGCGTCACCGAGCGCCTTGGCCCGGTCGACGGCGCGGGCCTGCTCCAGCGCGGACTCGGTGGACACGTGCAGGAACGCGTGCACGGCCCCGTCCACGGCCTCGATGCGATCAAGGTGCGCGCGGGCGACCTCCTCGGCGCTGGCCTGGCCTGTCGAGATCGCGTCGGCCAAGGCACTGGCGGTGAGCCTCGTCAGATCGGCGGTCACTGTTCCTCACCCAGGATCTGCGGCACCCGGAACCGGCCGCTCTCCGCCGACGGAGCACCCGCCAGGGCCGCCTCCCTGGTCAGTCCGGGTCGGACGACGTCCTCCCGGAACACGTTGGTCAGCGGCACGGCGTGCGACGTGGGCTCGATATCCCTGGTCCCGACGACCCCGGAGACGGCCGCTACCGAGTGCAGGATCACCGACAACTGGTCGACGTACAGGTCCAGCTCCGCCTCGGTCAGGTCCAACCGCGCCAGGTGGGCGAGGTGGGCGACGCTGTCGCGGGTCAGGGTCGGGCCCGGGTCATCGGCCTCTGGCGGTGGGACGCTGGACACTGTTCTCCTGGGCGCTCGGTTCGGGATTCGGCGTGGGATCTGTTCGGGATCTGTTCGGGATCGGTGCGGTATCGGAGGGGATCGGTGCGGGTCCGGGCGGTCAATCCGGTGTGCGGTGTATCGGGGCGGCGTCTGGGTGCAGTCGGGTCCGTGCAGCGAAGACACCGCCGGGTGACCGTTCCCGATGGTGACCGGGCGCGCGACTCGATCTTAGGCCGCGGCGGCGACGGCTTGGCCGCAACCGCAGCCACGGGGACGTCGGACGACGAACACCTGCTCTCACTCGCCGTGATGACCCTTTGCCTGCATGGGATGATGCCTCGCCCGGCCGGGTGATTCCGGCCGGCGCAGGCGTGACGCGGCGGCTGGTCAGCGCCGGATCCGACCGCCGCATTTCGCGCAGGACGCACCTCGGTGATCTGATCGAAACGCGATGAGGCAACAATGGGCACCGCGACAGATGCCCGGGGAGCGCTGCGGAAGGCTCCGTCACGGCCGCCATTCAGGAGGCGAGCACATCGTTATGTCATACGTACTGCGCCTGGTACTTCCGGACAAGCCGGGCACCCTGGGCGCCGTAGCGACCGAGCTCGGCAAGGTCGACGCCGACATCCTGGCGATGGACATCGTGGAGCGCTCACCGGACCAGGCGGTGGACGACATCGTCGTTGCGCTGCCCAGCGGCCGCCAACCCGACGTCCTCATCACCGCTGCGGAGGCGGTGCCCGGGGTGCGAGTCGAATCCGTGCGGCCCGATCCGGGGATCGCGGCGCGTCACCGGGAGTGGGAGCTGGTCGAGGCGATCGCGGCGACCCCCAAGGACGCCGTGGCGATTCTGGCCAGGATGCTGCCACAGGTGCTGCGGGCGAGTTGGGCGATGATCGTTCGCGTCGAGTCCAACGGCGAGTCCAACGGCGGGAAAACCGTCCGACTGCTGGCCGGGGGCGGAGGCGTACCGAATCTGGACGGCGTGACGCCCGGCTGGGCGCCGGTCGACCAGGCCGCCGTACTGGATCCGGAGGCCGCCTGGGTACCGCATGACTGGAAGGCCGTCGGCACCGAGATGGCCGCCGCGCCGTTGTGGGACCCGGACACCGCGGTGATCGTCGGCCGCGCCGGCGGCCCTGCCATGCGTGACTCCGAGGTCGCGCGGCTCGCCCACCTGGCGGGTCTCACGTCGGTCGTCACCGGCCGATCCCCGCTGTCGATCTTCGCCGACTGAGTCGGCCCCGATACCGGCGCGGGCCGACCGACCAGACCCGCGACACCGGCGCGGATCAACATTGCCCGCGCGGACAAACGTGCCGGTTGTGGGACTGGTGTGACAGAAGTTGCCCATTTCATGCGCGCTGAGGTAGATGATCCGCGCTGTCAAAGGGGCCCGCCTATAGCCGGGGCGGCGGAGGGACGGTGATGTGCCCAGCGATGCGAGGAGAGCGTGAGAGGGTCGAGCGGTGCCGACCACGCTGCGTCTCGAGATCTTCCCCGCTGACCTGAATGCGACCGTCAGGTTCTACGTCGACCTGCTCGGCTTCACCCTGGTCACCGACCGCCGAGGCGACGAGCAGCCCTATCTGGCACTGGAACGCGGCGCGGTGCGGATCGGGGCCGCCGCCCGGCCAGGCGAGGGGAGCCCGGCCCAGCGACGGCCGCCGACCGGAGTGGAGATCGTGCTCGAGGTGGATTACCTGCACGCCGAGCGGGACCGCATCCGGCATGCCGGCTGGCCGATCGAGGAGGACATCGTCCGGCGGCCCTGGGGTCTCCAGGACTTCCGGGTGACCGATCCGGACGGGTACTACCTCCGGATCACCCATCGAGCGCGGTGAGCCCAGCCGTCATGCCGTCCGACCCGGCCTACGGAACCCGCCCGGCGCAACTCGACCTCGACATCGCAACTCGACCTGGACGTCGCGCCGGCGGACACTCTGGTCATGACGTCGCGCACGTTCACCGCCCAGGTGCTGCGACCGGACGACGGACCGGGCCACGCCATCGAGGTGCCGTTCGACCCGGTCGAGGTATTCGGGCGGGCCCGGGCGCCGGTAATAGTGATCATCAACGGCCACACCGCTTTCCGCACGACCTTGGCCTCTTATGGTGGTCGGGGATGGATCGGGCTGCGCAAGGCCCAACTCACCGACGTGGGGCTGCGAGTCGACGACGACGTGACGGTGTCCGTGGATCTCGACGACACCCCCCGCGACGCGGACAGTCCACCCGAACTGACCGCCGCGCTGGCCGGGAACCCCGCTGCCGGCGCGGCGTTTTCCGAGTTGCCGCCCAGCCACCGCCGGGAATACGCGCAGTGGGTGGGCGAGGCCAAGCGCGCGGACACCAGGGTGCGGCGAGCGACGGCGACCGCAGTCACGGTGCTGGGCGGTCGCCGACCGGGGTCCGCCGCCGCGCCCGAGGAGCCTCGCGGGGCGAACTGATCGGCGGATCGCCGACCGGAAGTCGTGGCAGTCAGGCTCAGGCCGGTCGCCACCACCGGTTCCGGCCGGTCAGCGCGAGCAACTCGATCAGGTCGTCGGTACATCCCGGTACCGGGATCGACGGCGCGTACCTCTCGCTGGTGTACCACTGGTCGTACGAGCTCTTGGCGTGTCCGAGCACCTCGCCGATCAGATCGTTCGGGAACTCATCGACGCCGTTGGTCGCGCGCGCGAGGTCCCACGCGTGCACGGTCAGTTCCTTGGCCGCCCGCCAGCCGTACTCCATTGCCGTGATCATGCTGTCGCCGGCGGGCACCTCACCGTCCAACGCACCCGGTCTGGTCAGCGCCTGCACCGCAGCCGCGGATGCCTGCTCCCACGCGCCGACCGGATCGTCGCTCAACTGCTCGGAACCGCCGGTCGCCCGGCCGGCCCCTCCTGCGCGCGCGGTGCCGACTGTGGGGTTCGGACGGGCCGCGTCCGCGCCATGACCCTGGCGAGCGGCGAACGCTTCTTCGATCACTCGCGCGACAGCGCGTTGACCGTCGATGACATGGCCGACGAGATCCCTGACGTCCCACTCCGTGTCCGGTGTCTTGGACGCCCATTGGGCGTCGCCGACGGCGCGAACCCGGGAGTCGAACTGACGAACAGCGCTGCGGTAGATCGGCAACAAGTCCACCCGATCAGTTGATCATGCTCGACGCCCCGAACTCGAACGCCAGGTGGCGGCGATCAGCGGCGACGGCTGGGGGGCGCGGGCTCCGCGCGTTCCAGGATCCTGGGAAACCTCGCGGCCAGCGTCTTCGGCGTCTGCCGCCCCGGAACGTCGACCGCCTCGGCCGGCTCGACCATGTCGATCACTCGTCGCAGCACGTGCACCGGCCAGAGCAGCCCGCTCAGCATCAGCAGTGTGCGTCCCTTGTCGTTCAGCAGGATCAGGTTGGTCGTCCGCGGCGACAGCGGCCGGCGAGCGAATCGCTCGACGACGACAGCGGTTTGGATCTCAGACCTGAGGCAGGCCGTTCCGGCCTTGCCGTTGGTGACCTTCACGACCTCCCCGGTGACCATCAGCCGGATTCGCCGGGTTCGTACCGCGCCGGCCACCAGGGCGGCGACCACCGCGACCGGGATCACGATCAGCAGCAGCGCGCCGATCGCCGGAAAGAAGGTCGCGAACAGATAGGTGACCACCAGCACCAGCAGGATCGACGGCAGGCCGGAGAGCAGCACCGCCCGTGCGGGCCGGTCGGCGGACACCTCATAGCGGCTGGCACCGAGGCCTGCGCGCCTCGGTTCGGGTACGGCTTCGTCCGGCACGTCCGCCACGCTACCGTCCGCGCGCCGATCGCCGGGGGACGCTTCGCGAGGCAGCTGACCAGCACCGACCGCAGGGTGACCCGCAACGACGGCTCGCGGGTGGCCCGCGCGGTCCGGGAGATCGGCCGGGTCGGCCGTCGGCCGGGTCGGCCGTCGGCCGGGTCGGCCGTCGGCCGGGTCGGCCGGGTCGGCCGGGTCCGGATCAGCCGGTCGTCACGACCAGGGCGCGCAAGCCACGAATCACGAAATGCGGCTGGTATTCCGGCTCGGCGGCCAGCCGCAGCCCAGGAGCGGACGCGCGCAGCTGGGACAACGAGACCGCCAGTTCCAGCCGCGCCAGGGGCGCACCGATGCAGAAGTGCACGCCGCCGCCGAAGCCGATGTGGGTGCTCTCCCCCCTGCCGACAGCGAAGCGATCCGGGTCGTGGAACCGCGCAGGGTCGCGATTGGCCGCGCCGAACAGCATGCCGATCCGGTCGCCGACTCCGAACTCGCGGCCGGCGATCACCACGTCGTCCTCCAGCACCCAGCGTTCGAACATCTGCAGCGGCGGATCCCAGCGCAGCATCTCCTCGACGGCGGTGGCCGGTTCCACCCGGCCGCCCACGATCGCCAGCCATTGATCGGGATGGGTCAGCAACGCGCGCATACCGTTGCCCAGCGTGTTCACCGTCGCCTCGTGCCCGGCATTGAGCAGAACGATGACGGTGCAGACGATCTCGTCCTCGGTGAGCCGGTCGCCGGCATCGGCGACCTCGATGAGCTCGGTGATCAGATCACCCGCCGGCCGCTCGCGACGCTCCGCGATGAGATCCCTGACGTAACCGATGAACTCGTCGGCGGCGTGTTCCGCGGCCTGCTGTTCCGCGTGCGTGCTCCGCAATTCATACATCTTCACGATCGCATGCGACCATGCCAACAGGGCTGGCCCGTCGCCGACCGGGACCCCGAGCAGCCGACAGATCACCGCGACGGAATACGGCTGGGCGTAGGCGGAGATCACGTCCCAGGCCTCACCGGACCCACCGCCCACGCCCGAGGCGCTGTCGAGCAGCGGTTGCAGCGTTGCCCGCGACAGCTCCTCGATCGTGGGACGCATCGCCGCGATCGACCGGGCCGTGAACACGGCGGTGACCAACCGGCGGATCCTGGTGTGATCCGGAGGCTCGAGATTGAGCAGCGACCAGCGCTCCGATTCCGACCATCGCGGCCAGCGCTCGTCCGGCTCGGGTTGGCCGAATTCCGCCGGGGTGTACCGATGACGGAACGCGCGTCCCAGCCGCCTGTCCCGCAGCGCGGCGTGAACGTCGGCGAAGTGGGTGATCAAGTGCACCCGCCGCGGCGGGTAGTACCAGACGCGACCCATACCGCGCATGGCAGCGAGTGTCGGGTAGGGGTCGGCGATGAAGCCGGGGTCTGCGGGATCGAAGCCGACCGCGGCCGGATTCGCATCCAGCTCAGGATCCGCGCCGAGCGCTGGGTTGGGCGTCGTGCGGCTGCGTTCAGCCATCCAGCTCGTCAGACCCGGTCGACTCCGCCGCGTCGGGATCCGCCCCGGTCGATGCTTCCGGCCCGATCTGCGCCACGTGCCTGGCCGCGTCGGGGCCGGACTCCAGCAGCACCCGGAACCCGGCCTCGTCCAGGATGGGCACCTTCAGCGAGACTGCCTTGTCGTACTTGGTTCCCGGGTTCTCCCCGACCACCACGAACGCGGTCTTGGACGACACCGACCCGGCGGCCTTCGCCCCCCGTTCGAGCAGCGCGGCCCTCGCGCCGTCGCGGGAGAAACCGGCCAACCCGCCGGTGACCACGATGGACAGCCCCGCCAGCGTCTGCTCCGGACGATCGGTGACGTCGTCCGCCATCCGCACACCGGCCGCCTTCCAGCGATCGACGATCGAGGAGTGCCAATCGACCTCGAACCACTCTGTGACCGCCGCGGCGATGGTCGGCCCGACGCCCTCGGCACCGGCCAACTCGTCCTCCGACGCCTCACGGATCCGATCCAGCGAGCCGAACTGCTGGGCGAGCGCACGCGCGGCGGTCGGGCCGACATGCCTGATCGACAACGCCACCAGCACCCGCCACAGCGGCTGCGCCTTCTGCCTGTCCAGCTTCTCCAGCAGCTTGCGGCCGTTGGCGGACAGACTCCCGGCCTTGGTGCGGAACAGCGGCACCGTCAGCAGCCGCTCCTCGGTCAGCCCGAACGGCTCGCCCGTCCATACGGCACCGGGTGCCGGTCCGGGAAAGATGTCGCCCTCGTCGGCGATGGCGCCGGCGGCGAGCAGCGCGGTGGCCGCCTCGTAGCCCATGCCTTCGATGTCGAACGCTCCGCGGCCGGCGAGGTGGAACACCCGCTCCCGCAATTGCGCCGGGCAGCTGCGGGCGTTGGGACACCGGATGTCGACATCGCCCTCGCGCATCCGGCGTAACGGGGTCCCGCATTCGGGGCAATGCGTCGGCATGACGAAGTCACGCAGCTCCCGCCCCTCGCGCAGCTCGACCACCGGGCCCAGCACCTCGGGGATGACGTCGCCGGCCTTGCGGACCACCACGGTGTCGCCGATCTTGACGCCCTTGCGCACCACCTCGTCCTCGTTGTGCAGGGTGGCAAGGCCCACCGTGGAGCCGGCGATCAGCACCGGCTCCAGGAACGCGAACGGTGTCACGCGGCCCGTCCGGCCCACGTTCACCCTGATGTCCTTGAGCAGGGTGGTGGCCTCCTCGGGCGGGTACTTGTAGGCGATCGCCCACCGCGGCGCCCGGGACGTCGTGCCCAGCCGGCGCTGTAAGGCGATCTCGTCGACCTTGATCACCACCCCGTCGATGTCGTGGGTGAGGTCGTGCCGGTGTTCACTCCAGTACGCCACCCGGTGGGCGACCTCGGTGGCGGTGTCGACCACGCGGTTGTGCTCGGAGATCGGCAGGCCCCACGCCCGAAGCCGCTCGTAGGCCTCGGATTGCCGATCGATCTCGAAACCTCTGCGGGCGCCGATCCCGTGGCACAGCATCGTCAACGGACGCGACGCGGTGACCCGGGGATCCTTCTGTCGCAACGACCCCGCGGCGGAGTTCCGCGGATTGGCGAACGGCGCCTTCCCCGCCGCGACCAGCGAGGCGTTCAGGTCGGCGAAGCCGTCGAGCGGGAAGAAGACCTCGCCGCGCACCTCGACCAGCTCGGGGATGTCGTGCCCGCCGTCGTCGCGGAGCCGCTCGGGCACCGCGTCGATGGTCCGCACGTTCAGCGTGACGTCCTCCCCCACCCGACCGTCGCCGCGGGTCGCCGCACGGGTCAGCCGGCCGTTCTCGTACGTCAGGTTGACCGCAAGCCCGTCGATCTTCAGTTCCGTCAGCCAGCGAACCGGCGCTCCGGCGTCGCGTGCGGTCCGGTCCAGCCAGGCCGCGAGATCCTCGGCGGAGAAGACGTTGTCGAGGCTGAGCATCTGCTCGGCGTGCTCGACCGCGGTGAATCCGGTGGCGAAGCCGCCGCCCACCCGCTGACTCGGTGAGTCCGGCGTCAGCAGCGACGGGTACCGCCGTTCCAGGTCCTCCAGTTCGCGCAGCAGCGTGTCGAACTCGCCGTCGGAGATGGTCGGTGCGTCCAGCACGTAGTACCGGAACTGGGCGTCGCCGATCCGCTCGGCCAGCACCGCATGGCGTCGGGCCGCCTCCGCCGGCGCGTCGACCGTGGGGACCTCCTGCAGCGCGCCCATCTCGGCCGCCGCGCCCTCGCCGCCACCCGCTGATCCGTCGCCGTCGTGGACGGTCGGGGCCGACAGGTCCTGCGGTGTGGGAGTGCTGTTGATCACCCCATCACCCTAGAACCGGCCACCGACAGCGGCCCTGCCGATTCCGAACCGGTGCCGAGTGCCTGTTCGATCCTTCGCACGGTGAAGCAGCTCACGTTCCGCAACGGGAACACTGCGGCTAGTATTTTGTTGAATGTTCATGAATCGGTCGGAACGCTCAGCCGCCGGTCGCTGATCACGACACCTTCAGTGCCACACCCTTGGGAGACGATGTCCGATGACCACGTTGAAGATCATTCTCGCGTCCACCCGGCCCGGCAGCATCGGGCCGGCGATCGGTTCCTTCGTGGCGGATCGCGCCCGGTCGCAGGGACGATTCGATCGGATCGAGGTGCTCGACCTTGCCGAGATCGCCCTGCCGTTCCTCGACGAACCGCACCACCCGCGGCTGGGCAAGTACACCAAGCCGCATACCTTTGCCTGGTCGCGAGCCGTCGACGAGGCGGACGCCTTCGTGATGCTCGTTCCGGAGTACAACGGCGGCTTTCCCGCGGCCTTGAAGAACGCCCTTGACTACCTGCATGCGGAGTGGCGTGAGAAGCCGCTGGGCGTGGTCACGTACGGCGGCGGAGCGGGTGGCGGCGCCGGAGCGCGATCGATGCTGCTGCCGGTCAGCACGGCCCTTGGGCTGGTGACGACCGAGCACGGCGTGTCGATCGGCGGGGCGCCCAAGCTCGTGGTCGACGGTGAGTTCCTCGCGACCACCGCCATCGAGCGGGCCACCGGCGACATGCTGAACGAGCTCGCCGACCTGGATGCCGACCTGGGACCGCGCCGGGCAGCCGTGCTTGCCGCGAGCTGAGCCGGCCGCCCCGACTGGCAGGCTGGGCGGATGCCGCTGGATCCGCACGACCTGCCGGAGCCGGTCCTGACTTTTCTCACCGACCGACACCTCGCGACGCTGACCACGCTGCGCCGGGATGGATCGCCGCACGTGGTTCCGGTGGGCTTCACCTTCGATCGCGACGAGGCACTGGTCCGGGTGATCACCAGCGACGGCTCGGTGAAGGTCCGCAATGCCGAACGACCCGGCCTTGACGGCCGACCCGGCCGGGCAGCACTGTGCCAGCTCGAGGGCCGGCACTGGCTGACGCTCGAGGGACCCTGCCGGATCAGTCGGGTCCGGGAGGATGTCACCGACGCCGAACAGCGGTATGCCCGGCGCTACCGGGTTCCGCGGGTGAATCCGCGACGGGTCGTGCTGCTGATTGCCGTCGACCGGGTCCTGGGGCGGGCCTGAGAAAATCCCGCGGGCGGGCGTCCGATCAACACGTCAACGGATCAGTCAGAGAACAGCCAACCAGGCGGTACGTGCGAGCCGCCTGCCGCTCGTGCCAGGGGGCGAATGCCGCGACGATGATGCCCGAATCGACGCAGCGACCGTTCGCGCCGGAAGTCACCGGCGCACGGACTCCAAGACGTCACGGACCACTTCCGTCGTCAGCACCGGGAGCGGGACGTCGGCTTCGGCAACCGGACCCGAGGCCGTCTCCACCAGCGTCATACGTGTGACGGGAATGCGGATCTCCATCGCTCCATCGGCCACCACCATGTCGAGCTGCTGTCCCGCGGTCAGTCGCAACGCATCACGGACAGCCTTCGGCACGATGATGCGGCCGGCCGCGTCGATGGTCGTCTTCATGGTAGAAAAAATGCCATCGCAGTTCCGCGAAAGGGAACCCGTCGCCCGGGTCCGCTACCAGCCCTCGGGCAGGTCCTGCAGCGCCTGCGCCAGCTCCCGGCAGATCTGCATCGCCCGGACCGACCAGTCCGCGCTCGCCCCGGCCAGACCACAGGTGGGCGTGGGTACGACAATGTCGGGCAGCCGGGATCGGTTGAACCCCAACCGATCCCAGGTCTGCAGGATCGGTGAGGCCCAGGTCTGCAGCGATGTCCGCGGACCTGACGTGGCACCCGAGACCGCGGAGACCGTCCCGGCCAGCAGCAGCATGCCGGCCTCGATCGCCTCGCCGATCGGGTCGAGCCGGGCAGCGGCGGACCCGACCGTGGTCAGGTCCAACGACAAGGCGTCGAAGCCCGCGGCCCGCAGCAGTCCCAGCGGCGCGGCGGGATGGCAGCAGTGCGCGATTCTCGGATGCTCCGCGAGAGTCTCGGTGACGACGGCCAGCACCTCGGCGGCCCGCTGCCCGGCGACCGCCCGCACCGTGCCGAAACCGCTTGCGGTGGGAAGGTTCCCGGCCAGCACCGAGGGCAGCAGCGGCTCGTCGAGTTGTACCACCACACCGGTGCGCGGCAGTCTGCGGGACAGCTCGTCGACGTGCGCGAGCACGCCCTCGGCAAGGGAGACCGCGAGATCGTCGACCGCTCCGGTGTCGGTCAACGCCCGGTGCCCGTTGGGCAGTTCCAGTAACGCCGCCAACGTCCACGGCCCGCACAGCTGGGTCTTGACCCAGTCCGCGCCCTCGTAGTGCTGCTGCGCGGCATCGAGGTCCCAGTGCAGGAAGTCCTTGGCGCGCTGGATGTCCCGACCCGGGCGTCGGGTGATCCGCCAGCCCGACGGCACCACCTCGCTGTAGATTTCGACCAGCAGGGCCGCCGTTCTGCCGGCCATGTCGGCGCCGACGCCGCGGTCGGGCAGCTCCACCAGATGCGGCAGTTCCGGCAGCTCGCCCGCGACCGTCCGGGTTGCCTCGTCGGCGGAATCCCCGGGTAGTGAACCGATTCCGGTCGCCGCCCCGGCATGCCATGCGCGTCGACCGGGCGCCGGAGCGCCCGCCGAGGTGGCGTCGACGGGGTCGGTCGCTCGCGCGTCGGTTGTGGTACCGGACGCGATACCCGTTGCGCTCAGATCGATCCCGCTCCCCGTGTCGGCCATCAGCCGGCCCTGATGATGGTGCCGGCACCGATCACGAAACTGTCGCCCGCGTCGTACAGGACGACCGTCTGTCCGGGCGCAACGCCCCGCAAGGGTTCGTCGAGGGTGAGTCGGATGCGTCCGTCGACCAGGTCCGCGGACGCGGGCACCTGACCGCCGTGCGCCCGCAGCTGGGCGACGGTCCGCAACGGGAACTGCGGCGGCTCGCCGCGGGAGAACACCACCCGGTCGGCGGTGAGCACGCTGACGTCAAGGCCCGACGCGGGCCCGACGGTCACGGTGCCGGAGACGGGCTCGATACCAAGGACGTAGCGCGGCCTGCCGTCTGGGGCGGGCCGGGAAAGGTTGAGCCCCTTGCGTTGTCCGATGGTGTAGGCGAAGAATCCGTCGTGTTCGGCCAATACCTCACCGGACTCCGCGTCGACCACGGAGCCCTGCCGCGCGCCCAGCTTCTCCACCAGGTAACCGTGGGTGTCCCCCTCCGGGATGAAGCAGATGTCGTACGAGTCCGGCTTCGCGGCCACCGCGAATCCACGGCGCGCCGCCTCCGCCCTCACCTGCTGCTTGGTCAGCTCGCCGAGCGGGAACATGCTGTGCGCCAACTGATCCGCAGTCAACACGGCCAGCACGTAGGACTGGTCCTTGGCTGCGTCCACCGACCGGTACAGCACGCCGTCCCGCAGCCGCACGTGGTGCCCGGTGGCCACCGCGTCGAATCCGAGCGCGATCGCGCGATCCAGCAGCGCCGCGAACTTGATCTTCTCGTTGCACCGCAGGCAGGGATTCGGGGTGCGCCCGGCTGCGTACTCGGACAGGAAATCGGCGACCACGTCCTCGGCGAACTCCTCGCTGAAATCCCAGACGTAGTAAGGGATACCGAGCAGATCCGAGACCCGACGGGCATCGAATGCGTCCTCGACCGTGCAGCAGCCGCGGGATCCGGTGCGCAGCGTCCCCGGGGTGCGGGACAGCGCCATGTGCACGCCGGTCACCTCGTGCCCGGCATCCACCGCCAGGGCGGCCGCCACCGCCGAATCCACCCCGCCGCTCATCGCGGCCAGGACGCGCATCAGAATTCCCGCAGCGCGGGACGACCGTGACCGGACGTGATGCCGGCACCGGTGCTGCCGGTGATCATCGCCGACGGGCCCCGGCCAGCGCTGCTCTTCGGGCCCGTTCGACCACCGGGGTGATCGCCTCGTCCACGGCCAGCACGTCGGCGCTGGTGGAGGTGTGGCCGAAGCTGAACCGGAGCGCGCCGCGCGCGGAGCGCTCGTCCTGTCCCATCGCCAGCAGCACGTGCGACGCCCGCGGCACGCCGGCATTGCAGGCGGACCCGGTGGAGCACTCGATACCCCTGGCATCGAGCAGCATGAGCAGGGCATCGCCCTCGCAACCCGGGAACCGCAGGTGCGCATTGCCCGGGAGCCGGGACGGCCCGCCGTCCACCAGCGACTGCCCCGGGTCGCCGGACAGCACCACGTCCGGGATCCTGACGGTGACCGCGGCGATCAGTTCGTTGCGGAGCCTGGCGAGCGTCGCGGCACGCTCGGCCCGATGAGTGACCGCGTCCTGCACAGCGACGGCCAGTCCCACGATGCCGGCCACGTCGAGCGTTCCGGACCGCACCCCGCGCTCCTGCCCGCCACCGTGCACCAGCGGGACCACGGCGATCTTCCGGCGCAGCAGCAGTACGCCGACGCCGGTCGGGCCGCCGATCTTGTGCCCGGTCACCGTCAGCGCGTCGGCGCCGCTGCGCTCGAAATCGACGGCCAGCTGGCCGACCGCCTGCACCGCGTCGGAGTGGAGGGGAATGCCGTGCACGTGCGCGACGGCGGCGAGCTCGCGGATCGGGTTGACCGTGCCCACCTCGTTGTTCGCCCACATCACCGACACCAGGGCGACGTCGGTGGGGTCCTCGGCTATGGCGGCGGCCAGGGTGTCGGCGTGCACGCGACCGAAATCATCGACCTCGAGCCAGGTGACGGACGCGCCTTCCTTCGCCACCAGGTACTCCACCACGTCGAGCACCGCGTGGTGCTCCAGCCCCGCAGCGAGAATGCGGCGGCGGCGCGGATCCGCGGCCCGCCTGGCCCGGAAGATCCCGGCGACCGCCAGGTTGTCGGACTCAGTCCCGCCGGAGGTGAACAGCACCTCGCTCGGCCGCGCGCCCAGCGCGGCCGCGATGCTCTCCCTGGCCTCTTCCACCCGCCGTCTGGAAGCACGTCCCGAGGTGTGCAGCGAGGAAGCGTTGCCGGTCTTCGACATTGCTTCGGACATCGCAACGACCACCTCCGGCAGGACCGGGGTGGTGGCGGCGTGATCGAGGTAGGTCATCGGCGTCCAGGGTAGGCCGTCCGGTCGTCGGGGTGTCATTCGGCGGCGCGGCCACAGGGCGAATCTCGCCGATCCAGCCACCCGGTCGGACAATTCGGACGCCCCATCGACCCGTTGTGCGTCACGGAACGATGATCAGACATCCAGCACCAACACATCAGGATGAATCGGGCGTAAGCCCCCGGTTGACGTTGCCGACCCGGCAGTCATGATCCACGCTGGCGATCGACGGCTGCAACGGTGCGGTCGCTACCCGAGGGGACGAAGATGGCTATCTCAGTCAACCTGGCCAAGGCGCTTGACAAGGCCTACGAGAACTCGACGCTCGAAGAGATCCTGGCGGCACCACCGTCGGCGCTCGCCGGAGTCACGGAAGCCGACGACAAGGCCCTGCAGGAGAACCTGGGCATCAAGACGATCCGGGATCTGGGCTCGAACAAGTACTTCGCGGTCGCCGGCGTACTGGTGGCACTGTCCAGCAAGACCGGCTGACGAAGCCGCGGGACGCTTTGCCGATCGACGGCAAAGCGTCCGGCTCGGGCCGAGCAGAGGATCGAACGCCCGAAGCGCCCTTCTAACGGCGGTGGTGCTTCGCCTTGCTGGGCCGGGTCATCATCACCAGCAAGGCCAGCCCGACCAACAGCACCACCGCGGCGATCATCAACGGCAGACCGATGCTGAAGTCGGACCCGCTACTACTCGCCAGCTCGATCCCCGGGTCCGCTTGGGCCACCGGAGCGCCCGCCTGGACGGCCGGATCGACCGGGGGCGCCGGATAGGCAGGAGATGCCGCGAAGGCAGACAACGGCATGACCAGGAGTCCGACCGCGGCCAGCACCAGGGCGCTCAGCATACCGAACAGGCGCCGAACAGGCGTTGCAGACAGTGACATGATTTCTCCCCGAGACCACGAACGGAGTAATGGTCACGGGCGGACACTAGCATTCCGTCCGGATCCTGACAACGATGCGCGTCCGCAAGCGCGATCGACTGCGCCAAGCGTGGCGTTGTCGATCCCGGTCGACCAGGACGGAGTCAGATCGGAGTCAGGTCGGATCAGGTCGATCCAGGTCGGTCCAGGTCGGTCCAGGTCGGTCCAGGTCGGTCCAGGCTCCCCAGGAGCCTCGACCCGCGCGATCACGGCTGGTCGCCGCCGAACCCGAGGCTGTGTGTCATCTGCGGGTCGGAGCCCAGAAACCGGCGCAGGTACCGCCGGTCGGCTGATCGCGTGTCGAGCAGAACGAGAAACTCTGCGGTGCAGTTGCTCTCGTCCCATGCAGGTGGGCCGCAGAGCACCGCGCCGATACGCAACAGACCGGGCAGCATGGGCGGGATCACCGGATTGCCCGCGCGCTCCAGTCCACCGATCGGCAGCGGAACCCGGGCCCGGCACCGGCGCTCTGCCGGTGCCAGATGTCGTGACCGCGCGAGGTCCCAGCATGCTGCGGCGGTGCCGCCGCCATCCCCGAGGTCCACCGATACGCAGCCGATCGCATAGCGATATCCGGTCAACTGCAGATACTTCGCGACCCCGGCCCAGAGCAGCGCGGCGGGCCCGCCCGTGCGGTGGTCGGCCTCCACGCAGGCCGGACCGACCTCGACAGTCGAGTCGAGGATGCCCTCCAAGGGCGCCAGACCGAACCTCCGGCCGGCTTCGACACCGGCGCCGCGGGGTGCGGCGTCGTTGCTGTGCGGTGGCAGCAGCCGGACCGTCGCGACAGCGGTCCGGCGTTCGCCGTCGCGTGTGGGTGAGCCGACATTGCCGCAATACCAGACGATGAGGTGATCGCACCGCTCGTCGGCGCGCTGCCCGGAGTCACTCTCGCGAAGTCCGAGACCCATTGCACCGGAATGGCTCTCGGCGTCGAGCACGGCTGTGCGGAGTCGCCGGGCCGCGCGGACCTCGTCGGCGCCGGTGGCCAGGGCCAGCCGGTAACCGCGGGTGTCGGGGAGGTACTCGTCGGCCGTGTTTCCGGATGGTCCTTGGGGTCCGTCCAGGTGCAACTGGGTTGCCGTCACGAGCCACAGTGTCGGTCCGACAGAGGTTCGCGCGCCGACGAACAGATGGACAACGGGTGACGACCGTGTGAAAGCTCTGCCGCGCCCGCTCAGCAACGCCCGGCCGATGCGCGCTCCCGCCCGTCCATGACGACGGCCGGGCCGGCGGGGCGTGACCCCGACGGCCCCGACCTGGTCGTGACCGATCGGTCCGCTCAGCAGGTGACCACGGTCAGGCCTTGCGCGCCTTGACCGCCTCGGTGAGCGCCGGGGCGACTGTGAAGAGATCGCCGACCACACCGAAGTCGGCGATCTCGAAGATCGGCGCCTCGCTGTCCTTGTTGACGGCGATGATCGTCTTCGAGGTCTGCATGCCGGCCCGGTGCTGGATCGCGCCGGAGATGCCCAGCGCGATGTAGACCTGCGGCGACACCGTGGTGCCGGTCTGGCCGACCTGGAACTGCGGTGGGTAGTACCCCGAATCCACGGCCGCCCTTGACGCCCCCACGGCGCCACCCAGAGAGTCGGCCAACTCCTCGACCACGTGGAATTTGTCTGCGGACCCCACACCGCGTCCACCGGACACCACCGCGGCCGCCGCGCCCAGTTCGGGGCGGTCGCCGACGGGCTCGGGGTGATCGGCGATGACGGTGGCGGAGATGGCCGGGTCGATGGTGATCTCCACAGGCACCACCTGCGCGCTGGCGGCGGTCGGTGTGGCCTCGATCGCGTTCGGCCGGATCGAGATGATCGGAACGCCGGTGGTGACCTTGTAGCGAACGGTGTACTCGCCGCCGAAGGCGGACTGGGTGGCGACCACGTCACCGTCGACGGATTCCACGTCGACCGCGTCGGCCAGCAGACCGGAGTTCAACCGCACCGCCAGCCGGCCGGCGATCTCCCGGCCGTCGATGGTCGCGGGCAGCAGCACAGCCGCCGGGTTCGCCGCTGCGGCCGCCGCGGCCAGTCCCGCGACCTGCGGGGTGATCAGGAAGTTGGCGGCGTCGTCGGATTCGGCGGCGTACACCTTGGTGGCGCCGAACGCGCCCAACTCGGCGGCCAGCGACTCAGCGGTGCCCGGCTTACCGACCACGACGGCCGACGGGGCGCCGAGCCGGGCGGCGGCGGTCAGCAGCTCCGCAGTGACCTTGCGGACGGCGCCGTCGTGATGATCGACCAGAACGAGAACTTCAGCCATGGTGATGTCTCCTTACTCCTACTCAGATTCCGGTCAGATCAGCCGCTCGGCGGCGAGGAATTCGGCGACCTTCGAGCCCCCGGTGCCGTCGTCGGCGACCTTCTCGCCGGCGGTGCGGGGTGGGCGGGGTGTCCCGTCGACCACCTGGCTGGCCGCGTTCGCCAGGCCGGTGGTGCTCGGATCCAGTCCGAGGTCGTCGATGCCCAGCGTGCTGACGGGCTTCTTCTTGGCGGCCATGATGCCCTTGAAGTTCGGGTATCGCGGCTCGTTGATCTTCTCGGTGACCGAGACCAGCGCCGGCAGCGATGCGGAGACCTCGCTGTAGCCGCCGTCGTGCACCCGCTCGGCATGCAGCGCCGTGCCGTCGATTTCGAGCGTCCGGACCGAGGTGACCTGCGGCAGGCCCAGCCGCTCGGCCAGCATGGCGGGCACCGAGCCGGTGCGGCCGTCGGTGGATTCGTTGCCGGTGATCACCAGGTCGACCGACAGCGTGCGGATCGCGGCGGCCAGCGCTGCCGACGTCTGCAGGGCATCGGAGCCGGCCAGGCCGTCGTCGAGGATGTGCACGGCCTTGTGCGCGCCCATCGCAAGGGCCTTACGCAGGGATTCGGCGGCCCGCTCCGGGCCCATGGTCAGCACGGTGACCTCGCCGCCGTGCGCCTCGGTCAACTGCAGCGCTGTTTCCACGCCTCGCGAGTCGATCTCGTCGATGACGGCGTCGGCCGCGTCACGATCCAACGTCCAGTCCTGCTCCCGCAGCTTGCGCTCCGAGTAGGTGTCGGGCACCTGCTTGATCAAAACGGCAATGTCCATCCCGCGATCGACCTCCCAAGATTCGTCCCGCTCAGCCGGCTGAACCATCATGCCCGGCCGGGCCGGACGCTGAGCCCCGACAAGTTACCGATCAGTAGCTTACCTGCTCGCCGGACCACCGATTCCCCGTACGCGCGAACGGAATGTGCCGGCCGTGGCAGTCTTGGACCCGTGTCCACCGTTCCCGCCTCCAGCGGCGTCATGCTGGTCGGCACCATGCTGGCGTTCTTCAGCACTGCCATCGCGATCACCTTTCAGCTGTCGCTGATCTGGTGGTCCATTCCGGTGGCGTCCGCGGTCGTCGTGCTGGTCCTCGCGGTCATCCGCTACCGACGGCACCGACGGATGCGGGAGGTATTGCACGGAGCAACGCTGTGAGCGGGGTGCCGGTGGTGATGGACGTCGACACCGGGATCGACGATGCCTTCGCGCTGATGTTCGCGGTCCGCCACCCCGGGATCGACCTGCGCGCGGTGACCTGCGTCGCCGGGAACTCGTCGGTCGACCACGTGGTGGCCAACACGTGTTACGTGCTGGACGCGGCCGGGGCCGGCGACATCCCGGTCGGTCGCGGCGCTTCCGCCCCGTTGCTGGGCCCCCCTCCCGACACCGGGCATTTCCACGGACTGGACGGTCTTGGTGGGTTCTCCCGGCCGTCCGACCGCCGGACGTCCCCGCTACCGGCGCTCGATCTGCTGCGCCACGAACTACTCGCGGCGGTCGGCAACGGCGAGCCGGTCACGCTGGTGCCCACCGGCCCTTTGACCAACATCGCGCTGCTGCTGCGCGCGCATCCGGAGGTGGCGGCGGGGATCGAGCGGATCGTCTTCATGGGCGGTTCGGCATCGGCCGGCAACGTCACCGCGGTGGCCGAGTTCAACGTGTTCCACGATCCTGAGGCCGCCGCGATCATGCTCGCGGCCGCCAGGGACCTGGACATCCCGGTGACGATGTACGGGCTGGACGTATTCGAGCAGGTGCGGGTGACCGAGGACGACGCGGCCATGCTGCACGCCCGGCTGGACCCGGCCGCTCAACTGGCCGGTGCATTGATCCTGGCCAGGGCGCGGGGCGAGGAATCAGCGAGCATCGGTGATGCCGGCACCCTGTGCGCCGTCGTGGACCCCGACGGGCTCGGCACCGAAAGGTGCGGCGTGCGGGTGGAGTTGGGCCACGGGTTCGCCCGCGCGCAGACGATCGTCGACCGCCGCCGCGGGCCGCGCGGCGGTGATCACCAGACGGATCACCACCTGCACAGCACCGCGCCGACCGAGGTGGACGTGGCGCTGACGGTGGACGCCCGCGGGTACGCCGAGCTGTGGCTCGGCGCGCTCACCGGCTGACGATCCGCATGCGGACTACCGCTCGGGGCGCGCGTCGGCGACGGCTGTGGCAACTGCATCCTGTCCTCGTGCCGCCAAACCGGCGACCACGCCGTCGATATCGGCCGCCGGCCGGTTCTGGCTGACCTTCAGCTTCGCCTCGATCCGGCTGATGACGACCTCGACGCCGACGATGGCGCGCAGCTGACCCTGGATGTAGCGCGACGGCGCATCATCGACGGTCCAAGGCCGCACTGTTGACGTAGCGCCGCCTTCGTGACGCTGCGTCAACCGGCGGACGAGCGCCTCCACCCACACCGGGTCGTCATGGACGACCAACCGCCCGTAGACATGGGCGGTGACGTAGTTCCAGGTCGGCACCACCCGACCGTGTTCGGCCTTGCTCGCGTACCAGGTCGGCGACACGTAGGCGTCCGGCCCGCGGACGATGACCAACGCCGCGGCTTCCGGCGGGCCGGTCGGCGGTCGCCGCCATTGATCGTTGTTCCGGGCGAGGTGCCCGAGCAGGGCGCCGTGTTCGCCGACCGACGGGTCGAAGACGAACGGCAGGAAGGTGGCGATCAGTCCGTCCGCTGCCGCCGTCACCAGGTCGGCGGCGCCGTGGTTGTCCAGCAGGTTTCTGACGTCGTCGTCGCCGGCAGCGAAATGCTTGGGGATGTACACGGCCACCTCCTCGGCGGGTCGGCGCTGTCGGTCTGCCCAACGTTGGAGCCCCTCGACTATTTCAGCTCACCGGACGACAAGCACCGCTTTGCCCGCCATTGAACGCGCTTCGATCGCCCGGAACGCCGCCGCGCCATCGGCCAGGTCGTACTCGACCGACGGTGGCGGGCGCAGCCCGTTCGCGACCAGCTCCGCGAGTCGCACTGCCGTCTCTGCGAACAATCCGGGTTCTGCGCGGAGGATCTCGGTAAGCCCGAACCCGACGACGCTGGCGTTGCGCAGCAGCAACCTGTTCGCCGGGGCGCTCGGGATCCGGCCGGACGCGAAACCCACGGTGAGCAGCCGACCTTCCGACGCCAGGCAGCGCAGGCTCTGGTCGAAGGCATCGCCGCCCACTGGATCGACGATGACGTCGGCGCCACCGTTGTCGCGCACCGCGGCCACCCAGTCGTCGGGCCCGTGGACGGCACCCGCGCCCGCCGCGGTGGCCACCGCTCGGCGTTCGGGGGTGCCGGCGACCGCCGTCACCGTCGCGCCCAATGCGGTGGCGACCTGCACGAAGGCGCTGCCCAGCCCGCCTCCCGCGCCGTGCACGAGCACCCGCTCACCCGCGCGCAGCCCGACTCTCCGGGTCAACGCGATCACTGCGGTGAAGTAGTTGACCACGATGCCTGCGCCCTGCACCGGGGTCAGCCCGTCCGGTAGTGGTGCGGTGAAAGCGGCAGGGGCCCAGGCTGTTTCGGCGCACGCACCGGCCGGCACGGTGGCGATCACGTCCTGCCCGACGGACAAGCCGGTGTTGTCGGGTGCCTCGCGGACGACTCCCGCGAGTTCCAGCCCGGGCACGTACGGCGGTTGCTGGCGGACCTGATACCGGCCGCGGGCGACGAGGGTGTCCACGAAACCGATGCCAGCCGCCGCCACCTCGATCAGCACGGGGTCGCCGTCCGGCCTCGGTGGGATGGGCACATCGTCGACCCACAGCGCATCGGGGCCGGCCAACTCGTGCACACGCAGGGCTCGCATTCTGTTCGCTCCTGTCAGTTGAAGGCGGAAATGCCGGTGACATCGCGTCCGATGATCATCAGCACCATTGCGTAAGTCATGACTTACCCCTTCATCGGAAGGCGGGCAGGCCGGTGATGGCCTGGCCCATGATCAGGGTGTGGACCTCGTCGGTGCCCTCGTAGGTGCGCACGCTCTCGAGGTTGTTGGCGTGCCGCAGCGGCGAGTAGTCCAGCGTGATGCCGTTGGCGCCCAGGATCGTCCGCGCCTCCCGGCAGATGGCGATGGCCTCCCGGACGTTGTTCAGTTTCCCGAAGGAGATCTGTTGTGGGGACAGGGTTCCTGCGTCCTTCATCCGGCCCGTGTGCAGGGCGACCAGCACCCCCTTCTGGATCTCCAGCACCATGTCGACGAGCTTGCGCTGGGTCAGCTGATAGCCGGCCAGCGGCTGGTCGAACTGCAGGCGCTGAAGGCTGTACCGCAGCGCGGTCTCGTAGGAATCCCGGGCTGCGCCCATCGCACCCCAGATGATCCCGTAGCGGGCCTCGTTCAGGCAGGCGAACGGGCCCTTGAGTCCGACGACGTTCGGCAGTACCGCGTCGGCGGGCAACCGCACGTCGTCCAGGGCGATGTCGCACTGGACGGAGGCCCGCATGGACAGCTTCGGCTCGATGAGGGTGGTGGTGAAGCCGGGCGTCGCGGTGGGCACCACGAACCCGCGGATGCCGTCGTCGGTTTGCGCCCAGATCACCGCGACGTCGGCGATCGAGGCCAGCCCGATCCACCGCTTGGCTCCGCTGAGCAACCAGTCGGATCCGTCCCGGCGGGCGTAGGTCGTCATGCCGCCGGGGTCGCTGCCTGCGGTCGGCTCGGTGAGCCCGAAGCACCCGATCAGCCGCCCGGCGGCCATGCCGGGCAGCCATAGCAGCTTCTGTTCCTCCGAACCGTGCTTGTAGATGGCGCTCATCGCCAGCGAGCCCTGCACGCTGACGAACGTGCGCAGCCCGGAGTCGCCGGCCTCGAGTTCCATCGCCGCCAGGCCGTATTCGACGGCGCTCCGACCGGCGCAGCCGTAGCCCGTGAGGTGCATGCCGAGCAACCCGAGATCACCCATCTCGGTGGTGATCTCGCGGGGGAACACCGCCTTCTCGTACCAGCCGGCGATGTTCGGGACGATCCGGCGCTGTACGAACTCGCGGACCCGATCGCGCAGACCCAACTCGTCGGCCGACAGCAGCGAGTCCAAGTTCAGGTAGTCTCGGGCCCGGTCGCTGACTTGCTCGGCGACCTGGAGCTTCATCTCGGTGTCCGGGCGGACCGAATCCGTTGAGGTCATTGTCATCTCGTTTCTCATTGGGAAGTCTTCGCGGTCGTGCGGATTCGATCAGGACGGAGATTCCCTGACCCACGCCGATGTTGTGCGGGCAGTCGCACCCCGAACAGCATGCCTGCCAGGTGCGCGCGAACGTCGACGCCATGTTCAAGACACTCTCAGTGTTCACGCTCAACCGGCCCGGCAATGGCTGATTGGCCGCGACCAGCGGGTGGAGAAACTCTTCGGCGCAATCCCCGACTGTGCGCACATGTGCGCACAGTTGATAGAATTGGTAGTTGGAGGTGCCTTGCGATGACGACCGTGCTGGACGTGTTACGGGACCGCGGATACGGCGATGTCGACGAGGCTGCCCTGGTGCGCGCCGTTCAGGACGTGCTGCCCGCCCGGACCGACGGTGGCACCGGCGCCCTGCCCGGTGACGCCGAGACGTTCATGGCCGCGCATTCCGGGATCTCGATGTCCGACGAGGCGATTGCCGGCGCGGGACAACGGTTGGCGGCGCGGCGGATCGCGGAGGCGGCCCAGACGTTGGACACCGCGGCAGTTGCTGCCCTGCTGGGCGTGCACCGCACCCGGGTGCAGCACCTGCGCGACGACGGGGACCTCTTCGCCTACCGGGATGGCCGGTTGAACCGGTACCCGCTGTGGCAGTTCACCGATCACCCCCGGCCGCTACCGGGGCTGCGGCAGGTGCTGGCCGCGTTGGGCCCGGCGCACCGGTCGGTGGTCACCGGGTTCATGACCACCGTGCACCCCGAGCTGGACACCGGCGCCGGACCGGTCAGCGCGTGCGAGTGGCTGGCCGGCGGACTCGACCCCGCACCCGTGGTCGAGTTGACCAGTGGCGTCGCCCAGCCGTGGTGATCCCGAAGCTGCCCGATCGACCCGATCCCGCGGTGCTCGCCGCGTGCGACCCCGAGTTTCACCCGGTCGACACCGGCACGGTGATGTGGCGGATCCGCCGTACCACCGGAGCACACGTCATGGCCTGGAACGAGCTCCGCGAATACGGGCCGATCACCACCTGCCGGTTCGATCCGCACCCGGACGGACCGCCACGACGGCACACGGGTGTGGGCGTGCTGTACGCGGCCGCCGCCTTGCCGACCTCCCTGGCGGAGGTGTACCAGGACACCAGGGTGATCGATTGTGTCAGCGGCTCCCCGGCCGCCACCGCGTTCCGGTTTCGCCGGGCCGTGCGGTTGCTTGATCTGACCGGCGACTGGCCACTCCGTGCCGGTGCGTCAGACGCCATCTACACCGGGCGGCGCGCCGCGTCCCGCGCGTGGGCGCGGGCGTTCCTGACCACCTGGCCGGCCCTGGACGGTCTGTGGCACACGTCCAGCCTCACCGGACGACCCTGCGTCACCCTCTACCGCGGCGCTGCCGACGCGATGCCGACCTCGCCCGCGCACACGTTCGACCTGGACGACCCGCGCTATCTCGATTGGTTGCTGGTCGCTGCCGACACCATCGGATACGACCTCGTCCACCGTTGAACGAAGGTCAAGTTTGCGCCCCCTAGTTGGCGCTTGTCGGGTCTGAATAGCCGGCGAGGGCGTGGGCGAGCGACTCGCCCCATTGACGCGCGGCGGCTTGTTGCCCGTCCGCGAGATGCGTTTCCTTGGTCACCAGAAAGCTTATGGGGCTTGTGATCTCGTGGAAACCGTGGTGCCGGAGTTGCTTGCTGATGCCCTTGGACGCGCGGCCCGTCATCAACGGTGAGGCGTCGATCCGGGTGTCGAACGCGGCCGAGTTCGCGTCGACCCGTCCAAGCGTGTCGAACCATTCGCGCAGGCCCGGTCCTTCGGCGTCGGCGTCGAGGACGAGCGTGCTGCCGTCCTGGTGCGCGGCCTCGACGGCCTTCTCCCGGGTCGCCGGCCGACTCATCCCGTGGATGTGGGTGGGTCCACCCACGACGACCAGGTCGGCCCGATCGACGAGCTCGCGGGTGGCCTTCGCGACGGGAACCACCTGCACGGTGTGAGCGGTGCCCACGCCTTCGCCAATCGCGTCGGCGATCAAATGAGTGTTGCCGTAGCTGGATTCGTACACCACCAGGATTTCCATGACGGCTTCTCCTCCTTGGTTTGGTCCCTCCAGCGTTACGCGTTGGTGGTCGGCAACCAAGGGCCAAAGGTCACGCCGACGCACGGGGGATCCCGGTTTCACGGATGTGACCGCAGCGCCGGTCAGTCCGGGACGCCGATGTCCTCGTTCCACAGGCTGGGCTCGGCGGCGATGAACTCCGTCATCATGGCGACGCACTCGGTGTCGTCGAGCACCACCACCTCGACCCCGCGCGAGCGCAGCAGGTCCTCGGCGCCGTAGAAGGTGCGGTTCTCCCCCACCACCACTCGCGGGATCTTGTACAGCAGGATCGCCCCGGTGCACATGTCGCAGGGCGAGAGTGTCGTCACCATGGTCGATCTCGCGTAGGTGGTGGCCGGCAGCCGGCCGGCATTCTCCAGGCAGTCGGTTTCCCCGTGCCGGATGGCGCTGCCCAGCTGCACGCGCTTGTTCCAGCCGGTGGCCAACACCGTTCCGTCGACGACCAGCGCCGCCCCGATCGGGATCCCGCCCTCCGCCCTGCCCTGCCGGGCGGCCAGCACCGCGGCGGCCAGGTAGTCGGCGTCAGCCGAAGGTTCGGCAGCCATCGGGCCTCCACAGCACTGGGCGTCCCGCAGCCGGGTCGCCGACCGGTGATCGCTGCAGACGCTACCGTGCCCACATGGCGCTCACCCCGATCCACATCACGGTCGACTGCAACGATGTCGCGACCGTCGCCGGTTTCTGGTCAGCCGCGCTGCAGCGGCCGGTGGACTCGCAGAGCGAGGAGGTGGCCGAGATTCCCGGCGGTGAGACGGGATCCACCGGTTGGCTGTTCATCAGGGTCCCGGAGGGCAAGACGGCGAAGAACCGGCTGCACATCGATTTCGGCACCGCCGATCGCGAGGCCGAGGTCGCCCGCCTGCTCGCTCTCGGCGCCCGTCGGATCGGCGACTACGACGAGTGGGGTGCGGTGTGGACGACGCTGGCCGATGTCGAGGGCAACGAGTTCTGCGTGGTGCAGCGGTCCTGAGGTTCGCCACGTGACTGCGGGTGGACGGGAACGATCCCTGACCCGGACGATGCTCACGCCATGGGTGCGATGCCTGTCCTGCAGCAAGGGACCGGCACCCACGCGGTGAGCATCGTGCCGCCAATCGGGATGGCCCGCAAATCGTGGCAGGGGGTAGGCAGGTCGGGCCTCCCTCGACGCTGACAGTGGTGCCGGTCCGCCGACACGACTGTCACGCTGCGCAGGACCACTCGTGTCCCAATCCCGTAGGCGCGGAAGGGGATGGTTCAACGGACCTACCCACCGGGTCAGCGACTACGTCTCCCTCCCCGCATTCTGGGACTCCGAGGTCTGGCACTTCATGCACGGTCACGGCAACGGTCGCTACCCGGCCGCGGTGATGTTAGGGCGGCACCGCCGCGCGACCGTGTTCGTGGGAGTCCATCGAACCCGGCGCGACTTCGACGCCGACGACATGGCCACCCTCGGCCTGCTCCGCCAACCACTGGCGGCCGCCCTCGCCTTCCGCACCGCATGGCACGACGCCACCCTGCGTTGCCGCGCCGCCATCGACGTTCGATCCTCCGAGCCCCTCACCCGGTGCACCAGTGGAACCACCCGGGCGCGTCCCTACGAACCGGCACCATCGAGCCCGTTCCGGAGGCTGACCTTCTATAACGCCCGTCCTGCGAAGGCCGGGAATCATGCCCGGATGCGACGCCAGCTTGACTATCGCACTGCGCGGAGGTCCCTCGACGGTTCGCAATCCGGGGATCTCTTTGACGCTGGAATCCGCCAACGGGACAACACCGGAATCGGCGGGCCGGAGGTGATCCGGTGCAGTCACCGTGCGGGCGGCGCCCCCACCCGGCGGATCGGTGACCGTGACCCGGTGAAGAACATCGAAAAGCTCCTTGCCCCTGCCGCGGCTCCCGGCTATAACCAGGCCAGGAGGCCTTGATGACAAGTCCGAACTCCGTTCAGCGTTTCGTCAGTGCGCCGGCCCGGGTCGCCGCCCCCGACGAGGCTCTGTCGTTGGACGAATTGCAGCTCGCGGCCAGAAACCACGGCATGCCGCTGGAAGCGCTGCGGTATGACGTCACCCCGGCCGGCCTGCACTACCTGTTGGTGCACTACGACATTCCGTTCGTGGACGCGGCCGGGTGGCGGCTCGCGGTGACCGGGCACGTCGCCCGGGAGTTGACCATCGATCTCGCCGCGCTCCGGTCGATGCCGCGCACGACTCGGCGGGTGACGTTCGAATGTGCCGGGAACGGCCGTGCCAGGCTGTCTCCCCGGCCGATCAGCCAACCCTGGCTGACCGAGGCGGTGGGCACCGCCGAGTGGGCCGGGGTACCGCTGGCCACGGTGCTGGGGGAGGCAGGTGTGCTGCCGGGCGCAGTGGACGTCGCGTTCACCGGCGCCGACCACGGCATCGAGCGGGGAGTCGAGCAGGACTACGCGCGCGGACTGGGACTGTCCGACGCGATGGACGGCGAGGTGCTGCTCGCCGACGAGATGAACGGCGCACCGCTGCCCCCGCAACATGGTGCGCCGGTCCGGCTGGTGGCGCCGGGGTGGTACGGCATGGCCCAGGTGAAGTGGCTGCAGCGGGTCAACGTGCTGGATCGGCCGTTCGACGGTTTCCAGAACGCCACGGCCTACCGGTTCAAGCAGGGCGACGAGGCGGGCGAGCCGGTCACCAGGATCCTGCCGCGGGCGCTGATGGTGCCGCCGGGCTTCCCGGACTTCATGAGCCGGGTCCGCATCGTCGACACCGGGCGGCACCTGTTGACCGGTCGCACCTGGTCCGGCTGGGGACCTATCACCGGGGTCGAGGTGAGCACGGACGGCGGCGCGACCTGGGGTGACGCGGCGCTCGATCCCGCTGACCCGGGAGGCCGCTGGGCCTGGCGGAAATGGTCGTACGAGTGGGCCGCGGTGACTGAGGGTCCGACCGAATTGCTGTGCAGGGCAACGGATCAGCTCGGCCAGGTGCAGCCCGTCGAGCAGCCGTGGAACCGGCAGGGGATGGCGAACAACATGGTGCAACGCATCCCGGTGCTGGTCCGCGGCGGCTGACCGTTATGCAGGTTCAGGGCTGGTAGATCTCGGTCAGCTCGACGATTGCCCCGTTCGCCACCACCGACCGGTAGGGATGATAGAGGCCGAGGTCAGTCGCGGCCTCGTCCGCCAGTGTCGCCAGGGTGCTGCCGACCGGGCTGTTCCCCTCCAGCGTGGTGATGACCGCGTCGGGGCTGACGGAGACGACGCGCAGCTTGGGGTTCACATTGCGGAAGTAGTAGATGCTGCACCAGCCGTTGAGGTGTTCCTCCTGCGGAACGGCATCGTCGGTGCAGGCCTGCTCGGCGGCGGCACCGGTGAACCAATCGATCTTGTCGAGGGTGAGCTGCGACTGATCGACGTCGACGGCGCGGATAAAGCCATACACCTCACCGCTGAGGTCAGTGGGCAGCACGGTCGGCTCGGTTTGCCCCGGCTGCTGCGAGCTCGGTTCCTGCGAATTCGGCCCGTCCGAGGTGGACTCCTCCGGACTCGCCTGGGAGGTTGGCGATGTCGGAGCCGATTCCGCAGGCGGCGGAAGCGCTGAGGAGTTCGGCCCATTGGAATTCGGGACTGTGGAATTCGGCACCGTTGGCGATGGTGCGGAGGTCGTGGACGAGGCTGTCGTGCCGGCCGGGGTCGCGGCACCCGGCGTGGACGTACTGCACCCGGTCATCACGGCCAGGGGAATGATTGCGAGGAAGGCCACCAGCGAAGTGCGACGGTTTGTGTTCATCTTTTTCGCCTCCACCATCAATGACGTCCCGCAGCGATGGACGTTCCGGGGGTCACCCATTCGATTCACGGGCCCCCTGGCGTTACCGCCGCGGGCACGGCGCCACCCCTCGGAGCTGCCGGCCGAACCCCCGCGCGGCGCAGCGCCGTGATCTCAGTTCACCCCTGACAAAGCCGCCTGACCAGAGCCGAAAGGCCTTTCCTTGAAGGTGGATTCGCTCAGCCCGCAGTTCAGAGCGACCGGGGGGTCACCATCGCTGGACCTCGTCGGCGCGTCCCCGTCAGACGGCCCTTGAGGTCAGTTCCAGCAGCGCGTCGACCGCGGCGGCACCGCCGAGCCCCGAGACCCCGCCACCGCGCCTGGTTCCGGCACCGGCCAGCAGAACCCTGTGACTGCCGGGAATCTCCACGCCGTACCGCTGGGGCGGGGTGTCGGCGGGTTCGTCGTCACCCAGCCACGGCCAGCTCAGATCGCCGTGGAAGATGTTTCCTCCCGGCATCCCGACCGCTGCCTCTACGTCCAGCGGTGACGAGATGTCGACGCAGGGTTGGCCGTTTGCGTCGCGAGCGAGGCAGTCCAGCAGCGGTTCGGCAAGGTGGAGTTGCAGCGCGCCGAGCGCAGCCTCGGCCGCCCGCAGCCGACTGGCCTGCGGATTGGCCCGGAAGAGCGCGTCCGGAGTGTGCAGGCCGAAGAGCGTCAGCGTCGCTCCGTCGAACCCGTTCAGGATGGACGGGTCGGTCAGTGAATGGCAGTAGACCTCGCTCGGCAGCACTGCCGGCAACGAACCACCGGCAGTGATCGAGTACGCGGCCTGGAGATCCCACAAACCCTCCTCCAGGTGCACGGTACCGGCGAACGCCACAGCCGGATCGGCGCCGGAGGCCAAGCGGGGCAACCGGTTCAGCAGCAGGTTGACCTTGATCTGGGCGCCGGTCGGCACGGCCGGCTCGCGGCCGTACCAGTCGTCGACCACTGCGGGTGCCACGGCTGCCAGTACATGTGTTGCGGCCCAGGAAGTCCTGCTACCGTCGGCGCCCCGGCCGGTGATCGTCACCGCATCCGGGGTCTCATCAACCGCGACAACCTCGACACCACAAAGGATATCGACGCCCAGCTGCCGCACACGGTCGGTCAGCTGATCGGTCAGCGCACCCATGCCGCCGACCGGAACCAGCCATTCCCCTGTTCCTCTGCCGATCAGGTGATACAGGAAGCAGCGGTTGGCCAGCAGGCTCGGGTCGAACAGGGAGGTGTGTGTGCCGATCAGCGCATCCGTGGCGACAACGCCGCGCACCGTGTCGTCGCGGAACCTGCGGACAATGGCCTCGCCGACCGGCTGCTCGACCAGGTCGGTCCAGATCTGTTCTCCCGCAGCGGCAATGGCTGTATCCCGGACCTGGGCCCGACGGCGCAGCGGACCGGTCAGCGCCGGTGCCACCGCCAGCGCGAACTCCGCCACCTCGCCATAAAACTGTCGCCAGGCGCGGAAATCGTCACCGGACCCGGTGACCTCTGCGAACGACGCCTCCGTCGCGGCGCCGGGCGGGCGCTCCACCAATAGGCCGGTAGCCCGTCCGTCGCGCTTGACCGGGGTGTACGACGATACTGCGCGCGAGGCGAGAGTGACCTCGATGCCCAGCCGGCGGATCAGCTCGTCGGGCATCAGCGCGATCAGGTACGAGTACCGGCTGAGCCGGGCGGGGTGCGGGGGGAACAGCACCTCACCGACGGTGGCCCCACCGAGGTGGTCCGCCCGTTCCAGCACCGTCACCCGCAGCCCGGACCGAGCCGCCAGGATGGCCGCCACCAGACCGTTGTGCCCGCCGCCGACCACGACCACGTCTGGCTGATTCACCGGCGATCACTCCCGTCCGGCCGCCACCTCGTCGTGGGGCTCGGTCGTATTCTGCGCCGCCAACGGCGGCGCTATCGCAGAAGGCGGACTTTGATGGGCAGATCGAGGACTGCCCAGGCTCGATCTGCCGTGAGTACCTCCGGCGGATCGCTGCGGATGGTCAGAGCCAGGCAGCACCGATCGCCCAGTGACAGTGCCCGACCGCCTGGCAGAGATCGCAGGGCTCCGGCCAGTTCGGCATCGTCGGCAAGCAGGGGTTCGATGGTGACGCCCGCCGAAGTGAGCAACTGCCGCAGTCGGTCAGGGCGAATATCCGAGTCGAACATCTTTCCGACAACCTCTGCGAGGTTGGGGGTACCGATCGACGACCCGGAAAGGGCGGTCGTCACCACATCAGCTCCTGGCTCGTTGTTGATCAAGGCAAGAACCGCGGACGCATCGAGAATCGTCATGCTGGTCAGTCAACGATCGGCAGCCGTCAACAGCTTCGGTCGGCAGCAGACCTCGGCGTCATTCATTGGCCGCGGCAGCGCGCCGCTCAGCCAGCAATTCGTCGACCAGGGATCGCGTTCGCGGAACGGAATCTCCGAGCGCTCGCAATTCCCTGGCCGCATCCTCTGGTCGCTCCAGCACGATGTGATGTCCGTCGAGTCGAACGCGCAGGTGATCGCCTGCTTTCAATCCGAGAGCGGTCCGCAGATCAGCAGGTATCACCAACCGCCCCTGCTTGCCGAGCACGATCGTGGCATCCATGAGTGCAGTGTGGCACACAATCCGCTGGAGTGGCATGTCCCTCGACCCGGATGGCACCTGCGCGGCTACCGCGCGGCGCTGATCGCCATCGCCCGGTCGTACTCGTCGTCCAACCGGTCCAGCACGGCCGGCCAGGCGGTCGGAGGTTGGGTGGTCCGGTTGTGCTCGGCTATCCGCCGACGCAATGCGGTGTCCCGGGAGATCTCCACCAGCGCATCGATCATGCCCGGGTCCCCGTCGGCCAGCAGGCCCTCGCGGCGATCGTCGACGAACTCGGTGATCCCCGTTCCCAGCATCGCCAGCACCGGCAACCCAGCACACCTGGCCTCGAGCGCGGCGATCCCGAAGGACTCCAGGAAGGCGGGCGCGATGAACAGATCGGAACGGGAGTAGATCTCCTTCAGCGAAGACCGGTCGACCCGGCCGGCCAGGGTGACCGTGTCCGCCATGCCGTGCTTGGCGATGAACCGGCGCATCCGCGGCATCAGCTTGCCGTCGCCGAACACCGTCAGCTTGAGGGTCACCTCCGGCGGCAGCCTGCGCTGCGCTGCCAGCACCAGGGCCAGCAGCTGCAACGGCCGCTTGCGGACGGACAACCGCATGGTGGCCACCGCGTGCACCACCGCGGGATCATGCTCGGTGGCCGGCACCGCCCAGTCGTGCGGATCCAGCCCGTTGGGCAGCACCGCGACGGGGACGCCGGTCCGCTCGCGGAGCGGCGCGGCCGCGGCCTCGCTGACGGCCGTGAGCGCGAGCCGCCGCGCGATGTCCGGAGACGTCCAGGGCGTCAGGATGGTCGGCAACCGGAAGGCCGGGCGTAGGCAGTGCACCGTCACGACCACCGGAAAGCCCAACTCCAGGCCCACCCGGACACCCGCCGCGGCGAACGGCGAACCAACCCCGGCATGCACGTGCACGACGTCGAAGTTGCCGCGGCGCAACGCCTTCGCGATCGGCCGGGAGGGCAGCGGGTTGTTGGCGATCTCCGCTGGGATGGGCAGGCCGAACCGGTGGACGGGCATCGGGAACGACATCGACGCCAGCCGTCGCGGCAACGGGGTCGCGGTGATCACCTCCGGCTCAAGGCCGGCCATCTGCTGGCGCCGGGTCAGGTCGTTGACCTGCATCTCGATGCCGCCGAGGCGGGGAACGAAGCAGTCGGAGACGTGCGCGATCCGCACACTCCCACCCGCTTCCCGGCTCGCCGTAATTCTGCGACATGCTAACCCGGTGGCCCACACGGTCGTCTTCTTCCACGCCCACCCGGATGACGAGGCGCTGCTCACGTCCGGGACCATGGCCAAGCTCGCGGGCTTGGGCCACCGCGTGGTTCTGGTGGTCGCGACAGCCGGGGAGAGCGGCCTTGCCGCCGACCGGTTGCGGTCCGGCGGTCGGCTCGGCGACACCAGGACCGCTGAATTGCGCGCCTCGGCGACGGCGCTCGGTGTGTCCAGAGTCGAGTTGCTGGGCTACGCGGATTCCGGGTTGGCCACGGAACCGACGCCACCTCTTCCGGCCGAGCTGCTGCCGCGACTGGCCGACGCCGACGTTCCCACCGCGGCCGGCCGGGTGGCGCAGATCCTCACCGAGGAACGGGCGGCGGTGCTGACCACCTACGACGCGAACGGCGGGTACGGCCATCCCGACCACGTGGCCGTTCACCGGATCGGCGCGCTGGCCGCCCAATTGGCCGGCACACCGGTGGTGCTGGAGGCGACCGTGCCACGGGATCGCCTGCTGGCGACTGCGCGCCTTGTGAACCGGGTGCTGCCGCCCTCGCGGCGGGTCGATCTGCGGCCGTGGGAGCAGGCGTACTCGGCGTCGGCGGAGGTCACCCATTGCATCGAGGTGCACCGGCAGGCCCGGGCCCGCCGGGCGTCCATGGGGGCGCACGCCAGCCAGGCCACCGCGGACAGCGGGCCGCGCACGCTGGGCGTCTTCACCCGCATCCCGTCACCGGTGTTCGGTTGGGCGTTCGGTCGCGAGTGGTACCGGCAGGCCGACATGCCGGTTCGCCACCCTCGCTATCCCAGCGTCTTCGCCACCCTCTGACCGCGCCCCGATCGGCCGTCACTGCTCGGTGGCGAGTTCACCCGGGGTCGGCTGATCGACCGATCTGTCAGCGGCTTGCGCCGGGGCAGGGATGGTGTCGGCAGTGCTCTCGGGTGGAGTTGCCCGGTTACGGCGCCCCCACAGCCAGACGAGCCAGGCGGTGATCCCGAACGGGACCTCGATGACGTGCGTGAAGATCGAGAACAGCAGGACACCGCTGGCCGCCTGCGCGGGATCGCCACCCAGCGCGACCAGCAGCGCCACCGACCCGGCCTCGACCAGCCCGAGGCCGCCCGGGGTGACCGGGATGGAGGTCAGCAACCGGCCCAAAGCGAACGCGGCCAACATGGATCCCACGCCGATCACCAGCCCGCAACTGGCCAGGCAGATCCAGAACATGGCGAAGTAGACGGTGAAGTAGCCCAGGGTGCCCAGCGTCATCGAGAGCCATCCGGTGCGGACCACGCTGCGGGTCTGCTCCCGCAGGTTCGCGACCGCCACGTCCCAGCCCAACTTGCGGGGCCTACGGATCAACCGCAGCACGGCCTCGGCGACGCCCTCGATCCACCTGCCCACCCGGCGCGCCGCCCCAGGACTGACCAGCACGGTGACGAACACGGCCAGGATCGCCAGCAGGGTCAGCACCCCGACCAGGGCGGTGTTCCGCAGGCTCGGGCTGACGGTGCCGCCCTGGATGAGCAGAGCAGCCAACCCGATCATCGGCACCAACACCTTGCCGGCCGTGGCGAAGACGCCGCCCAGCACGATCGATATGCCGATGGCGGCGCGGGAGAACCCCCAGGACCGGCAGATGGCGTACGTCGCGCCGATGGCGAGCGCACCGCCGAAGGGCAGGGTGTTGGCGACCAGCGAACCGCAGAGGTTGACGATCAACGCGCGGGGGTGCGAGATGCCCGGTAACGCCCCGGTGATGGTGAAGGTGAACAGTGCCAGGGCCGAGAGCTGCAGCACGGCGAGCAGGATCAGCAGCCCGGGATGCAGCTGCGTCATGGGGGCAACGATCTCGGTCCATCCCACCCCGGCGACCCGGGGCAGACCCCAGATCAGCAGTGCCACCGCGATGGCCAGCGAGCCCACATCCCGAACGATGCGGATCCAGGTCTTGCGGCGCCGCCACCAGGGCTGGGTTGTCACAACCTGCTGCACCTCGCCAGATTCTCACGACCGATGGGTCGAGGGTGGTGTCCATTTCCGGCGATCCCCCCGAAAGGCGGCCACATTCGCGCCGCCGCAGCGCCTCTGCCAGCGAAAAGTCCGACCGTCGGTGGTGGCGTCTACCGTGACGATCGTGTCCCAGACCAGCGCCGACGCCGCCGCGATCGGCGGCGCCCGCGGAGCGCGCAGTGACACTGGAGCAGGGCCCGAACGGCCACAGCAGCCCGAGAACAGTCACTGGCTGCGCCGGCTGTGGAAGTACTGCTGGCGGCATCGCACGGTCACCCTGCTCGCCGGTCTTGCGGCCGTCGGTGGCGTCGGACTGGGAGCGCTCACCCCACTGCTGACGCAGGTGGCCGTCGACGACGCGACCAGCGGCAGCACAGCCGGACTGGAGTGGATCATCGCGGGGCTGGTCGTCCTCGCCCTTGTCAGGTTCGGCTCGTCGTTCCTCCGACGGTGGGCCGGCGGCCGGCTGTCGCTGGATGTGCAGCACGACATGCGGCAGGACCTGTTCGGTTCCCTGCAACGGCTGGACGGTTCCGGGCAGGACCGGCTGCGGACCGGGCAGGTGGTGTCGCGGGCCTCCACCGATCTGCAGATGGTGCAGTCGCTGCTGGCCATGGTGCCGCTGACGGCCGGTCAGGTGGTGCTGTTCGTCGTCTCCCTGGTGATCATGATCGCGCTCTCCCCGTTGCTGACGCTGACCGCGCTGCTGGTGGTCCCGGCGGTCGTGGTGGTCACCAGGGCGACCAGGGTCGTGCTCTTCCCCGCGACGTGGGCCGCCCAGCAGTCGGCAGCCGAGGTGGCGGAGGTCGTCGAGGAGGACGTCACCGGAGTCCGGGTGGTGAAGGGCTTCGGCCAGGAGGACCGAGAAGTCCAGCGGCTGCGGTCGGGGGCGACGCGGCTCTACGCCAACCGCATGCGGGCGGTGCGGATGACGGCACGGATCGCCCCGACCATGCAGGCGCTGACCGCGCTCGGCCAAGTGGGTGTGCTGGCGCTCGGCGGCTACCTGGCGCTGAACGGCGCGATCACGCTCGGCACCTTCCTGGCCTTCACCCTTTACCTGGCCCAGCTGGTCGCCCCCACCCGGATGTTGACCATGCTGCTGGTCACCGCTCAGCAGGCAAGGGCATCGGTCGAGCGGGTGCTGGAGATCATCGACTCGTTGCCGGTGATCACCGAGCCGGCCGAACCGCGGCCGTTGCCGAACGGGGGGCTGAGCCTGGAATTCGCGGGCGTGCGCTTCGGGTACGCACCGGACGACCCCGTGCTGCGCTCGTTCGACCTGCGGGTGGAGCCCGGTTCGACCGTTGCGCTCGTCGGCGCGTCGGGCTCCGGGAAGTCGACGGTCTCGTTGCTGCTCCCGCGCTTCTACGACCCCCAGGCCGGAACTGTCCGGGTCGGCGGGGTGGACCTGCGCGAGGCCGGGATGTCCGAGCTGCGGCGGAGCGTCGGGGTGGTGTTCGAGGAGGCGTTCCTGTTCTCCGACACCATCGCCGCCAACATCGCTTACGGCCGGCCGGCCGCCACCGACGCGGACATTCGCGCCGCGGCCGAGGCGGCGGAAGCGACGGGATTCATCGAGGCGCTGCCCGACGGCTTCGCGACCGTCATCGGCGAACGCGGGCTGACGCTGTCCGGCGGGCAGCGGCAACGACTGGCGCTGGCCAGGGCGTTGATCACCGATCCGCGTGTGCTGGTACTGGACGACGCCACCAGCGCGGTGGATCCGGTGACGGAGGCCGCCATCCACGCCACGCTGCGCCGGGTGACCGCCGACCGGACCACGATTCTGATCGCCCATCGCCGGTCGACGCTCTCGCTGGCGGACACGATCGCCGTGGTCGCCGCCGGCGTGGTGGTGGACGTCGGCACCCACGATGAGCTGACTACCCGCTGCGCGGCCTACCGCGCGCTGCTCGGCACTGATCTGGCCGAGCCGACCAGCCAGGACGCGGAGCGGCGGGCCGACGTCGTGCTCAATGGGGACGTTCTCGAAACAGAGCCAGTTGGCGGACCCTCGGCGAGGGCAGCTCTGCAGCCGTTCGCTCCTGCCGTTGCGCCGCTCCCCGGCCCGGACGGCATCACACCCGAACTCTGGCCCGACATCGAGCAGCGCCCCGGCTCCCTGGAGGAGCGCTCGGCCACGGTTGCCTCAGCGGCCGACCGCACCGGGGTGGGGATCGGCAGGAGCGGCGGGATGGCCGGCGGATCAGCTGGTGGGCTGGGGGGCGGCATCGGCGGCTTCCTGGGCGCCGCGCCCGCGACTCCGGAACTGATGGAGCGGGTCGCCGCGCTCCCGCCGGCGACGGAGGAGCCGAAAGAAACGCCGCCGGACGGGCTGCCGTTCTCGCTGGCCCGCACCCTGCGCCCCGTTCGCGGGCTGTTGGTCGTGGCTCTGATCCTGGTGTCCGCGGACGCGCTGGCCGGGCTGATGTTGCCGGTGCTCATCCGGTACGGCGTGGACAACGGCGTGTCAGCGGGCGCGATCGAGGTGGTCTGGGGCACGGCGCTGGTCTGCCTGGCCGTGGTCGGAGTCGACTACCTGATCCAGCGGTGGCAGCTGCAAGTGGCGGGCCGGGCCGGCGAGACGGTGCTGTACGACCTGCGCCTGCGCGAGTTCGCGCACCTGCAACGGCTCGGGCTCGACTTCTACGAGCGGGAGATGGCCGGACGGATCATGACCCGGATGACCACCGACGTGGACGCGTTGTCCGCGTTCCTGCAGACCGGGCTGGTCACCTCCGTTGTGTCGCTGGTCACGTTCGTCGGGATCGCCGTGGTGCTGGCCGCCATGGACCTCGGCCTTGCGCTGATCGCCTTCGTGGCGCTGCCGTTCGTGGTGGTTGCGACCGTGGTGTTCCGCAGGTTCTCGTCCCGGGCGTACAGCGACGCCCGGGAGAAGGTCGGCATCGTCAACGCCGACCTGCAGGAGAACGTCGCCGGGCTGCGGGTGGCGCAGGCCCTGGGCCGTCAACAGACCAACGCCGACGGCTTCGCCGCGCGCAGCGACGCGTACCGCCGATCACGGATGCGGGCGCAGACCGCGATCTCCATCTACTTCCCGTTCGTCGCGTTGCTGTCGGAACTGGCTGCGGCCGCTGTGCTGGGATCCGGGGTGCAGCGGGTGGTCGCGGGGACTCTGACCGTCGGCACGTTGATGGCCTTCGTGCTCTACCTGGACTCGTTCTTCACCCCGATCCAGCAGCTGTCCCAGGTCTTCGACTCCTACCAGCAGGCGCAGGTCGGCCTGCGCCGCATCGGCGAACTGCTCGACACCCCGACCTCCACCCCGCCGCCGGCGAACCCCGTACCCGTCGGGGCGTTGGCCGGCGATATCTGGGCACAAGCCGTCACGTTCCGGTACGCGACCGCCGATCCGCACCCGGGCGCCCCCGGGGCAACTGCGCCAATCGACGCCGCCGCTCCGGCCCGAACAACGCCGACCGCGACAACGCCGACCCGCCTACCGGCGACCGGCACCGCCGCCGCGACCGCCGCCCTCGACGGAGTCGACCTGCGGATCGCCGCAGGCCAGACCGTTGCCGTGGTGGGCGCCACTGGGGCGGGCAAGTCCACGCTGGTCAAACTGATCGCGCGGTTCTACGACGTCACCTCGGGGGCGCTGCTGGTCGACGGCACGGACGTCCGCGACTTCGACCTCGGCGCCTACCGCCGGCGGCTCGGCGTTGTCCCGCAGGAGCCCCACCTGTTCAGCGGAACGGTCCGGGACAACATCGCCTACGGACGACCGGACGCATCCGACGCCGAGGTGGAAGCGGCCGCACGGGCGGTCGGCGCGACCGCGGCGATCGCCGGACTGGCGGGCCGTTTCCGGCATCCCGTCACCGAACGCGGCAAGAACCTGTCCGCCGGCCAACGCCAGCTGATCTCGTTGGCCCGCGCCGAACTGGTGAACCCGGACATCCTGCTGCTCGATGAGGCGACCGCCGCGTTGGACCCGGCGGCGGAGGCGACGGTGCTGGCCGCCACCGACCGGCTCTCCCGGGGACGCACCACTGTGGTGGTCGCACATCGGCTCACCACCGCGGCCCGCGCCGATCGGATCGTGGTCATGGACCACGGCCGGATCGCCGAAACCGGACGTCACGACGAACTGCTCGCGCGGAACGGCGCGTACAGCCGGCTGTACGCCGAGTTCCGTTCGGCGCAGGATGCGGCGCCGGTGCCCGAGGTGGCACAGGTGGCACAGTGAGGAAAACGTGCGCCGTTGAACGTTGCCGATCGACCACTCGTGGATCTCATAGAAACCTGCGGACGCACATCACGCCGCGTGTTTGGTGCGGAGCGTTAGCCTGGTTCATATCACCCTCAGAGCTCAGAACAGGCGGAGAACGACCGTGTCGTCAGCCACCGTGCCGGAATTCGGTCCCAATGATTGGTTCGTGGAGGAGAAGTACCAGCAGTTCCTCGCTGATCCAGAGAGCGTGGACCCGATCTGGCGCGACTTCTTTTCGGACACGGGCTCCGGGATCAGAGGCGCTGAAACGGTGGCAGGTAACGGCAAACCAGAGGGCGATCCGGCCGGTGAGAACCCGGTGACCGTGACCGCGGCGGGGTCCGCGAGCGCTGGCCCGACGGCTTCAGGCACCACAACTGGCTCCACCCCGCCCGCCCCGGGCTCGCGCGCCGTCCCGCCGCCTCCCCCGCCGCCGAACCGTCCGTCCGCCAAGGCCACCCCGACCCAACCGGCCACCGCGACCGCGCAAGCGCCCGCCGTCAACGGTGCAGCCGAGAACGCCCAAGCCAAGCAGCCGACCACCAAGACATCGGTCCAGCCGACGTCGGGAATGACGAATTCGCCACCCCCGCCGCCCGCTCGGGCAGGCGGCAAGGAAGCTGTCGACCGGCCGCAGGCCACCGGCCGGCCGACCCGTCCCGCCACCACCGCCACCCCCGACGACATGGTGGCTGCCAAGGCGGCGAAGGACGCGAGGGCCGCCCAGGACGCGGAGGGCTCCGGCGAGACCGTTGGGCCCATACGCGGCGCGGCGGCGACCGTGGTGAAGAACATGACGTCGTCGCTGGAGGTGCCGACGGCCACCTCGGTGCGGGCGGTGCCGGCGAAGTTGATGGCCGACAACCGGATTGTGATCAACAACTTCCT
>Ga0208478_1000047_pt1 | contig 48745 bp, 45 predicted proteins | sample NGESurdeep072012_5_FD_184462 | JGI IMG/M metagenome (GOLD analysis project Ga0208478, IMG submission 184462) | Arctic peat soil microbial communities from Barrow, Alaska - NGEE Surface sample 415-2 deep-072012 (SPAdes) | ecosystem: Environmental > Terrestrial > Soil > Wetlands > Peat ...
ACCTGGACCGCCGGCCGCACCTGGACCGCCGGCCGCACCGTTGCCGCCGGCCGCACCGTTGCCGCCGGCCGCGCCGGCAATACCCGGAGGCGGCGCGAACCCTGCGCCGCCGGTGGCGCCACCGGACGCGCCGCCACCCTGGGCGAAGGCGGGAGGCCCGCCACCGCCGGCGCGACCGCCGGCGCCGCCGGCGCCGCCGGGGCCGCCGCCCGGACCGCCGATCGATGTGCTGGCGGGGCCGCCGGTGGGGAAGGTGCCGTTGGTCGCATGGCCGAGGGTCTCCGCCGCCCAGGTCGCGGGCGCGGCCAACAGCGCGGCCAGCCCGAACGCGACCACGATCGCGCGCGTTCGCGGCGCGAGCTCGAGGGCCAGCAGGAGCGCGCAGAGGCCGCCGACAGCGATGGTCACGGGCACCGCCCAGGAGAGCGCGCCCCCGAGCTCGCCCAGCACGACCAGCTCGCTGACCACGCCGGCGCTCAGCGCCAGCGGCGCGATGATCCGGGCCGATCGTCCCGGCGCGAGCATCATGCCCACGCCGGCGCCGATCAGCGCCGCGGCGAACGGAGCCAGCAGCGAGACGTAGTAGGGATGGAAGATGCCGCGCGCGAAGCTGAAGGCGACCGCGGTGGTGAGGAAGGCGCCGCCGACGGCCATCAGCCAGCCCGTGCGGGGATCGCTGCGCCGCAGTCGCGAGACGACCAGGAGCGCGATGCCGGACACGAGCGCGAAGCCCAGCAGCCAGCCCGCCTGATCGCCGAGGCCCGGTTGCAGGAGGCGGAACGGACCGGTCGCGCCCCCGAACAGGCTCCCGCCCACACCCCCGCCACCGCCGCCGATCGCTCCGGGGCCGCCCGACTGCCCGGCCAGGCGGCCGAGACCGTTGTAACCGAAGATCAGCGACAGGATGCTGTTGTCGCTGGTGCCCGAGATCCAGGGACGGTCGGCCGCGGGGGTCAGCATCACCAAGAGCGGCCACGCACCGCCGACCACGATCATCGCTGCCCCGCCGGCGAGGAGCTGCCGCACTGCGGCGATCCGCCCGCGCGGGGCCACCCACATGTAGGCGGCAACGATCCCGGGCACGACCATCAGCGCGACCGCCATCTTCGTGTCAAAGCCGAGTCCGACCGCGATGCCGCTGAGCACGAGCCAGCGGGTGCGGCCGGACTCGAGCGCCCGGAGGCCGAACCACAGCGCCGCGACCGAGCACAGCACGAGCAGCTCGTCCGGGTTGTTGTGGCGCGAGACGGCCACCGCCACCGGCGTCACGGTCAGGGCGAGGCCGGCCACGAAGCCAGCCGGGCGGCCGAACCGCCGGCGCACGAGGTCATAGGTCAGGCCGACCGCCGCCACGCCCATCAGCGCCTGCGGGACGAGCAGACTGAGCGGGTGAAAGCCGAACACGCGCGCTGACAGCGCCTGTACCCAGAGGCTGAGCGGCGGCTTGTCGACCGTCATCAGGCCGCTCTTGTCGAGCGACGCGAACAGGAAGTCGTGCCAGCTCGTGGTCATCGAGCGCACGGCGGCGCTGTAGTAGGTGTTGGCCCAGCCGTTGATGCTGAGGCCCCACAGGTTGAGGATCGCGCTCAGGCCGAGCAGGCCGAGCAGCTCCGGACGGGCCAGCAGCCGCTGCGCACGGGCGGGAAGCGCTCGTCCCCGCCGCCGTGTGCGGTCACGCAGGCGCGCCGGCCACGGCTCGGCAAAGGGCACCGAATCGGAGCTCATGGTCTGAGAGTCGGCGTCCGAGGTGAGAGCCACGTAAGACGCCGAGGCGGCGGGGCGCGAGCGAGACATCGGACTACGGTTGATCGGGTAGGCGGGTCGCCTCGGCGTAGGCGCCGGCGGCGGCGATCACGCCGAATGCGCCGAGCGCCAGTCCAGCGAGCGTGCGGGTGAGAAGAGTCATCGTCCGGCCTCCTTCTGGTTGCTGTCCTGCGCGTGGTGAAAGCAGGATCGGCGGCCCGGCGAAGGTGAGGAGAAGACGTCTCTAAGACACGTGTAGGAGCGGCTCGAACGCGCGCTTCAGGAGCCGAACCACCGAGGGACCAGCCCCTTGATTGGCCGTCGGGCGCCGAGCTTGAGGGCGGCCACTCGGGCGGCCGCTTCAGCTCTCCGCGCCGGCCGGCTCCCGGCGCCCGGCCGCGATCGCCAGGACCACCACCACGACCATCGCCGCGATGGCCAGCGACAGGCGGTCGATCGCGAGCGCAAGCGGCGACAGCAACGCCAACACGCAGATGCCGAGCACGGGCGGCAAGGTCCGCTCCGTGGTGACCGAATGCTTGAACAGGGCGTCGCCGGCGAGGTAGATCGTCGGGCCGCCGAGCACGGTGGCGGCGACGGCCGTGCTCGACGCTCCCTCAGGATGGCCGATCGTCAGCCTGATTCCGACCGCGACCACGATCACGCCGGCGACCATGATCGCGTGCGCGTAGGCGTAGCCCGAACGACCCATGCGGGCGGCGGCGCCGGTCGCGACCGCCATCGACCGTGCCCCCACCTCGGCGTGGTGCAGGAAGTAGATCGCCCACAGCGAGACGGTGGTCACGAACCCGACCACGAACGCGGTGTCGACCGCGGCACGCCCGTGCTCGGCGCCGAACGTCGCGCCCACGCGCAGGACCGATTCGCCGAGCGCGATCAGGAGCACGAGCTGGCAGCGTTCTGCGAGGTGCCCGCCGGCCAAGGTCCACGCCTCGAGTGGAGTTCCGGGGACACCCGGGAGCCGGAACCCGTGCAGCGGCGCGCCGAGGTCGAGCACGAGCGCGGCGATCCACAGCCACAGCCGGGCATCGCCGTGGGCGAGCGCACCCGCGATCCAGACCGCGCCGGAGATCGCCGACCACGCCAGCAGCTGGGCATAGTTGCGCCCCATCGCCTGGCCGCGCAGCGCCACCACCATGAAGCCGCTGCGGAGCACCTGAATCGCCACATAGGAGACCGCGAAGGCCATCCCGCGCGAGCCGAACGCCTCGGGAATCGACGCCGACATCACGAGGCTGATCCCCATCAGCACGATCATCAGCAGCGCCACCCGCCAGCGGTCGGGATCGATCCAGTTGGTGGCCCATGCGGTGTAGTTCCACGCCCACCACACCGCGCCGAAGAGGACCAGCGCCTGCAGGGCGCCGCGCGAGCTCAGGTGCCGGCCGAGGAACTCCGACAGCTGCGTGATCGCGAACACGTAGACGAGGTCGAAAAACAGCTCCATCGCCGTGACCCTCGGCGTGGTGCCGTCGCTGCGCTCGCGGAGGACGGTGCCTGGGTTCACAAGGGCGGGTGGCGAGAGCTGTCAGACAGGCTGGAGGAGGCAGGCATCGTTCGACCGGCGGCCCGTAGAGTACGCGTCCCGAACGCGTTTCCAAGCGACCAGGAGACCCTATGTCAGCGAACAGCTTCGATGCCAAGGCAAAGCTCAACGTGGGCGACCGGTCCTACGAGATCTACCGGCTCGATGCACTGCAGCAGCGCTTCGACGTGGCCCGTCTGCCCTTCTCGCTGAAGATCCTGCTGGAGAACCTCCTGCGCAACGAGGACGGAGAGTCGATTCGAGCCGACGACATCGAGGCGCTCGCGAGCTGGGACGCCAGGGCCAAGCCGAGCGCCGAGATCGCGTTCACGCCGGCTCGCGTCGTGATGCAGGACTTCACCGGAGTGCCGGCGATCGTCGACCTCGCGGCCATGCGGGACGCGATCGGGGAGATGGGCGGCGACGCCAACAAGATCAACCCCCTGGTTCCGGCCGAGCTGGTGATCGACCACTCGGTGCAGGTCGACGAGTTCGGCACGCGCAGCGCGTTTCAGCGCAACGCCGAGCTCGAGTTCGATCGCAACCAGGAGCGCTATGCCTTCCTGCGCTGGGGGCAGGGCGCGTTCGACAACTTCGCGGTCGTCCCGCCGGACACCGGGATCGTGCACCAGGTCAACCTCGAGTACCTCGCGCGCGTGGTGTTCGTCAACGACGAGCTGGGCCAGGCCTACCCGGACACCCTCGTCGGCACCGACTCGCACACGACGATGATCAACGGCCTCGGCGTGCTCGGGTGGGGGGTCGGCGGAATCGAAGCCGAGGCGGCGATGCTCGGCCAGCCGATGTCGATGCTGATCCCGCAGGTGGTCGGCTTCAGGCTCACGGGCCAGCTCCCCGAGGGCGCGACCGCGACCGACCTCGTGCTCACCGTGACCGAGATGCTGCGTCGCCATGGGGTGGTGGGCAAGTTCGTCGAGTTCTATGGCACCGGGCTGGCCCGGCTCCCGCTCGCCGACCGAGCCACGATCGGCAACATGTCCCCGGAGTTCGGATCGACCTGCGCGATCTTCCCGATCGACGCCGAGACCCTGCGCTACCTCGAGTTCTCCGGGCGCCCCGCGGAGCTGATCGAGCTCGTCGAGGCATACGCGAAGGAGCAGGGGCTGTGGCACGACGAGGACTCCGAGGAGCCGACCTACACCGACGAGCTCGAGCTCGATCTCTCGACCGTGGTTCCCAGCATCGCCGGGCCCAAGCGCCCCCAGGATCGGGTCTCGCTGACCGACGCCAAGGCGGCGTTCCGGGCGGCGGTGGAAGGGTACCTACCCGAGGACTCCGAGGAGGACGACGCGCTCGAGGGCTCGTTCCCGGCCAGCGATCCCGTCTCCACCCACCACGCCAACGGGATGGGTCACGAGCCGAACGCACATGCCGGCGCCGCTCAGGTCGCCGAGCGCAGGCGCACCAGCGCGCCGGTCACGCTGGCCGACGGCACCGAGACCGAGCTCGACCACGGGCACGTCGTCATCGCCGCGATCACGAGCTGCACCAATACCTCGAACCCGTCGGTGATGCTCGGCGCCGGGATCCTCGCCCGGAATGCCGTGCAGCGGGGTCTGCGCGTCAAGCCGTGGGTCAAGACCTCGCTCGCCCCCGGCTCCAAGGTGGTGACCGAGTACCTGGACCGCGCCGGCCTGACCGAGTACCTCGAGGCACTCGGCTTCAACCTCGTCGGCTACGGCTGCACGACCTGCATCGGCAACAGCGGGCCGCTGCCGGAGGAGGTCTCGGTCCTCGTCAACGAGGCCGACCTGGCCGTCGTGTCGGTGCTGTCGGGCAACCGCAACTTCGAGGGGCGGATCAACCCAGACGTGAAGATGAACTACCTCGCCTCGCCGCCGCTGTGCGTCGCCTACGCCCTCGCCGGCACGATGGACACCGATCTCTACGAGGAGCCCCTCGGCGAGGACGATCACGGTGCCCCCGTGTTCCTCAAGGACATCTGGCCGACGGCCGCGGAGGTCGCCGAGACGGTACTGGAGGCCGTCCAGTCCGACATGTTCCGCAAGAGCTACGCCGGGGTGTTCGACGGTGACGAGCGCTGGAACTCGCTCGAGGTTCCGACCGGTGAGAGCTTCGCCTGGGAGGACGGCTCGACGTATGTGCGCCGGCCGCCGTTCTTCGAGCAGCTCGCCCGCGAGCCCGAGCCTATGACCGACGTCGAGGGAGCGCGTGTGCTCGCCGTGCTCGGTGACAGCGTGACCACCGACCACATCTCTCCGGCCGGCTCGATCAAGCGCGACAGCCCGGCCGGCGCCTATCTGATCGACCGCGGAGTGGAGCCGAGGGACTTCAACTCCTACGGTTCACGGCGGGGCAATCACGAGGTGATGATGCGGGGGACGTTCGCCAACATCCGGCTGCGCAACCAGCTCGCGCCCGGCACTGAGGGCGGGGTGACCCTGTACCTCGGCGGTGAGGGCGAGCCCGAGCAGATGTCGATCTACGACGCGTCGATGCGCTATCAGGACCGGGGCGTCCCGCTGGTCGTGCTCGCCGGCAAGGAGTATGGCTCGGGCTCCTCACGCGACTGGGCGGCCAAGGGAACCCGGTTGCTCGGCGTGCGGGCGGTGATCGCGCAGAGCTTCGAGCGCATCCACCGCTCGAACCTGGTCGGCATGGGCGTGCTGCCGCTCCAGTTCAAGGACGGCGGCTCGGTCGAGTCCCTGGGTCTTACGGGCCACGAGACGTTCAGCATCGGCGGCCTGGCCGACGCGGACGCGATCCCGCGCGAGGTCACCGTCCGGGCCGACGACACAGAGTTCACGGTCACTGTGCGGATCGACACGCCGAAGGAGCAGCGCTACTTCCGCCACGGCGGCATCCTCCAGTTCGTGCTGCGCGAGCTGCTCGCCTAAGACCGCCATTAGACACCGCCAATCGCCCGCTAACCGACACTCAATGCGATCTCGGAGGAGCGCTCTCTAGCATCGAGGGATGCCATCCAGGGAGGCTTGGCTCCGCAGCGTCCGTCGCACTGCGGGGCCGGCGCTGATGTTGACCGCGATCGTGGTCGTGTTCCTCCCGCTGAGCCGCGCCTACGACCTGGGCGTGTTCCTCAAGGCCGGGTCGGCGGTGATCCACGGCCTGCACGTGTACCCGCGACCGGGGACGCCCGCGGTCTACTCCGGGTTCTCGTTCGTCTATCCGTACTTCGCCGTGTGGCCGTTCGTGCCGCTGGCCGCACTGTCGCCGGCACTCGGGACCGCAGTCTTCTTCGCGATCTGCGCCGGGGCGGTCATCGGAGCCTGCTACGTCGAGGCCGACGGCGATCCCCGTCCGGCGGTACTGGTCCTGTGCACCGCGTTCACGATCACCGGCCTGCAACTCGGCGCGCTCAGCCCGCTGCTGATGGCCGGCGCCGTGTTCGTGTGGCGGTTGCGGGACCGGCCGCTTGTCTTCGCGTTGCTTGCGGCGCCCGTCATCGCGTGCAAGCTGTTCCTGGCCCCGCTGCTCGCCTGGCCGCTGCTTGCCCGTCGCTACCGCGCGTTCGCCTGGGCGAGCGTGGCGACCCTGGCGCTGCTGGCGCTCGGGTTCGCGTTCGGTCCCCTCGGAGCGGTTCCGTATCTTCGCCTGCTGTCGGCGCTCGGGGCGCATGAGGCGCACGCCGGCTTCGGCCTGATCGGTGCCCTGCGTGGCGCGGGTCTCGCCGCTACCGCAGCGGAGGGGGTCGCCCTGGCGCTCGCCGCGGCCGTACTCGCGAGCGCGTACCGGCATCATCGCCGCACCGGAGACGAACGTGTGCTGTTCTGCGCCGGATTGGTCGTCTCGCTGCTGCTGACCCCGGTCCTGTGGAGCCACTACCTGATCCTGCTGGCGGCCGGACTGCTTGTGCTCGACGCGCCGTGGCGGTGGTTCGCGGCGCTCGCGGCGCTGAGCTGGTTGATCGCGCCGCCGCACGGAGTCGACATCGATATCCGCCTGTTGCAGCGGATCGGTTCCTTGGGCGCGTGGCTGGCGATCGCCGCCTCGCTGCTCATGTTCGGCTACGCGGCCAAGCCGCTGCGCTGGCACGGCGGACGCCGGGTGGGGCGTCCGCGTTAGGCTACGGCCCCGTGCCTGCCCCCACGCTGCTCCAGAGTTTGCTCACCTCCGCCGGGCCCTCGGGCCACGAATCGGACCCCGCGCGGGTGTGGCGCGAGGCCTGCGCCGCGTTCGGCGCCGAGGTCAGCGCGGATCGGCTCGGGTCCTCGCGCGCGAAGGTCACGGGCACGGCCGGAGGCCCGAGCCTCGCGGTCGTGGGCCACATCGACGAGATCGGCCTCCACATCTCGCACATCGATGACGAGGGCTTCCTGCGCTTCGGCGAGGTCGGAGGATGGGATCCGATGGTGCTCGTCGGGCAACGCGTCCGCGTGGCCACTCGTGACGGATCGGTCGCCGGCGTGGTGGGTCGCAAGCCGATCCACCTGATGAAGGACGACGACCGGCGCAAGGCGCCCGAGATCAAGGATCTGCACATCGACATCGGAGCCACGGACGGAGATGACGCCCGCACCCGCGTGCGGATCGGGGACGTCGCGGTGATCGACGTGGTCCCGCTCGAGCTGCCCAATGACCGCCTCGCCTCACGCGCTCTCGACAACCGCGTGGGCTGCTACGTGGCGGCCCAGACGGCTTGCCTCGTGGCCGCGGCCGGCGGCGCGCCGGGCGACGTGTTCGCACTCGCCGTCGTCCAGGAGGAGACCACGTTCGCCGGCTCGCGCACGAGCGCGTTCGCGCTTGAGCCCGACGTCGCGATCGCGGTTGATCTGACCTTTGCCACCGACCAGCCCGGGATCGAGCTCGGTCCGATCACCAAGCATCCGCTCGGCTCCGGACCGGTGATCGCGCGCGGCACGACGCTGCACCCCCAGGTGAGCGAACTCCTGTACGAGACCGCGGAGCAGGAGGGCATTCCGTTCACGGTCGAGTCGCTCGGTCGCGGCACCGGCACCGACGCGGACGCAATCCATCTCAGCCGCGCCGGCATCCCCACGGGACTCGTGTCGGTTCCGGCCCGTTACATGCACTCTCCGGTCGAGATGGTCTCGCTGGATGACATCGAAGCTGCCGCGCGGCTGATCGCGGCCTTCGCCCAGCGGCTCGAGCCGGGCCTCTCGTTCGAGCGCTGAGGCTCAATCGCCGGGCGTCACCGTGTTGCTCCTCTTCGACATCGACGGGACACTCGTGTGCGGCGCGGCCGCCGCCCACGCCGAGGCTCTGCACGCGGCGATCCGCGAGGTCCACCACGTCGACGCTGTGTCCTCGGGCCTCGTCGACCCGGCGGGACGGACCGACGGCGAGATAGCGCGGATCCTGCTGCTCGACGCCGGCGTCTCGGCCGAGCGGATCGACGCGCTCGCGGATGAGGTGCGCGAGCAGTGCTGCCGCGTCTACGGCACGCTGTGCCCCCCCGACCTGTCACACACGGTCGTGCCCGGGATCCCCGAGCTGCTCATCTGGCTCGCCGGCGAGCCGGACGTCACGCTCGGGCTGCTGACCGGCAACTACGAGGGCGTGGCCCGCGTGAAGCTCGGTCGGGCCGGGATCGGCTCCGCGTTCGTCACCGCTCCCGGGGCGTTCGGTTCCGACGCCGAGGACCGCGCCGCGCTGCCGCACATCGCCCGCCGACGCGCGGGCGCGTCCGGCACGCCGTACCCGCGCTCGCGGACCGTCGTGATCGGCGATACCCCGCGCGACATCGCCTGCGCCCACGCGGATGAGGTGCGCTGCGTGGCGGTCACGACGGGCCCGCACGGCGCCGAAGAGCTGTCCGGGGCCGATGCGGTCGCGACCGACACGCAGGACCTGAGGCGTGCGCTGGCGTCGATGCTCGAAGCGTGAGCGAGCCGGGGCGGGCCGTGGCCCGCCCCGACTGCGGCTACTTGACCGGCACCGTCACGTCACCCTGCTGTTGCAGCAGCTGATCCCAGGTGTCGAAGGACATGCAGAAGCGCCCGCCCTGGCCCCAGCTCGTGCCCCAGCTGTTCCAGAACCACACGAGCTTGTTGGGGGCGTCGATCTCGTCGGCGACGATCTCGTGTCCGCCCCTGACGGTGGCGCCGGTGGCGATCGCGACCTCACCCGTCTGGGGATCGGGGGTGTCGAAGCTGTCGTACCAGCTGATGCCGGTGATCACCGGGCGAAGCACGAGCGCCTCCAGCGCGTGCTGCACCCCGAACGCGTGCTGATAGGAGGTGATCAGGCCCATCTGCTTGGCGGCCTTGCACACCATCAGCCCGCTGCCACCGGGATCGTTGGGCGGATACGGCTTGCCCTCGAGCTTGGTCTCGAGCTCGTACACCTTGACCGCCTCGGTCTCGTCGTACGGCGTCCCCCCGCTCAGGTTGGGGGCGGAGTCCAGCGCACCGCACAGCGCGTTCGCGGTGCACGACCCGATCTTGCCCTGATCGAGCGGCAGACCGGTCGCCGTGTGCTTGACGCTCACGATCTGCGGAGCGCGTGGTGCGGTGAAGTTCCGCGACCGCGGGTCGTGATGCACATGGCGGCCGAGCCGCATGTTGGGTACGTTCCGCTCAGGAAGCTCAGCCGTGACGACGCCATTCTCAGGCATTGCGATTCACCTCGTAGACCTCGATTGAGAGTGTGAGAAAGAGCCTGCGTGTCACCCCAGGAGTCGCCCCCTCCGCGCGCCGAAGCCGTCGTGGCGCGCTCGCGTCACGCTCGCCACGGCTTCGTCCTTGGTCACACTCGCCCCCAGGAGGTGACGCGATCGATCATCTCACCGGCCCACGGCGGGGTCAAGAGGGGCGAAGGTGAGAATCGTCACGCACCACGATTCCCACCCAGGGAGCCGTGCGTGGGCTACGGCTTCGGCGTCGGGAACTGCGTGCGCATCGTCATGTCCCACACTCGGTCGGGGGTGAAGCGACGCTGGTTGATCATCAGGTGGGCACTCAGGGTGACCGGATAGCGGGCTCTCGGCCGACCAGCGCGCAGAGCGCCGGAGATCGTGTTGGCGACCGTGTCCGGGCCGCCGCCGAGCTTGGCCATCGGTCCGGCGTAGGCCTCGGTGGTGAGCTTCGCCACCCGACGGTTGAAGCCGGCGTACGGGCCGCCCTCGTCGCTCTCGACGGTGGCGGTGGCAGCGTCGGCGAAGCCGGTGGTGATCAGGCCGGGCTCGATCAGGATCACGTCGACGCCGAAGCCGCGAACCTCGAAGCGCAGCGCGTCGCTGATCGCCTCGACGGCGTACTTGGTCGCGTGGTAGAGGCCGCCGCCGGGAAAGGTAAGGCGCCCGCCCATGGAGCCGATGTTGACGATCCGCCCCCAGTGCTGATCGCGCATTCCGGGCAGCACGAGCTGACACATGCGCACGAGACCGAACACGTTGGTCTCGAACTGGCGGCGCACCTGGTCGGCGGGCACCGTCTCGACGGCGCCCGACTGGCTGTAGCCGGCGTTGTTGACGAGCACGCCGACGGCGCCCTCGGCCTCGGTGACCGCAGCCACAGCGGCGCTCATCGAGGCCTCGTCGCAGACGTCGAGCGCGAGCGTCTCGCAGCCCATCGAGGCCAGGTCGGCGATCGTCTCCGGGCGGCGCGCGGTGGCGTAGACCTTCCAGCCTTCGCCGAGGAGCCGCTCGGCCGTGGCGTGGCCGATGCCCGAGGAGCAACCGGTGATCAGCACCGCTTTCGATGGCTCGGGCACGAGGGCAGCCTACCGGCTCGGACGACGCGGTTCTCTCAGCCTGTCAACCGCGGACGAGCTTCTTGTACGTGATGCGCTTGGGCCGGTCGGCCTCGGCGCCGAGCTGCTCGTGCCGGAAGCTCTCATAGGCCTCGAAGTTGCCCTCGAACCAGCGCACCTGCGAGTCGCCCTCGAACGCCAGGACGTGCGTGGCGATGCGGTCCAGGAACCAGCGATCGTGGGAGACGACCACCGCGCAGCCGGCGAACGACAGCAGCGCTTCCTCGAGTGCACGGAGCGTATCGACGTCGAGGTCGTTGGTCGGCTCGTCGAGTAGCAGCAGATTGCCGCCGCTGCGCAGCAGCTTGGCCAGGTGCAGGCGGTTGCGCTCGCCGCCGGAGAGCTTGCCGACCTTCTTCTGCTGATCGGTGCCCTTGAAGTTGAAGCCGGAGACATACGCCCGGCTGGCCACGTTCCGGTCCCCGAGTGAGATCTGGTCCGCCCCGCCGGAGATCTCCTCCCACACGTTCTTGTCGGGATCCAGGGCTGCGCGCGACTGGTCGACGTACGCGAGCTCGACCGTCTCGCCGATCCGCAGCGTTCCCTGGTCGGGCTGCTCCTGGGCGGTGATCATCCGCAGCAGTGTCGTCTTGCCGGCGCCGTTGGGGCCGATCACGCCCACGATGCCGCCGCGCGGCAGCTTGAACGAGAGGTCGTCGATCAGCACGCGGTCGCCGTAGGCCTTGCGGAGGTGGTCGGCCTCGACCACGATCTCCCCCAGCCGCGGGCCGGCCGGGATGTGAATCTGCACCTGGTCGAGCTTGACGTTGCGGTCCTGGGCGAGCAGGGCTTCGTAGGCGTTCAGGCGCGCCTTGGGTTTGTTGCGCCGGGCGCTCGCGTTCATCCGCACCCACTCGAGCTCCTGGTCGATCGTGCGCCGCCGCGCGCTCTCCTGCTTCTCCTCGATCTGCAGGCGGGCCCGCTTCTGCTCCAGCCAGCCCGAGTAGTTGCCCTCGTACGGGATGCCGCGCCCGCGGTCGAGCTCGAGGATCCAGCCGGCGACGTTGTCGAGGAAGTAGCGATCGTGGGTGATCGCGACGACGGTGCCGGGGTACTCGTGCAGGTGGCGCTCGAGCCAGGCCACCGACTCCGCGTCGAGGTGGTTGGTCGGCTCGTCGAGCAGCAGCAGGTCGGGTTGGCGCAGCAGCAGCCGGCACAGGGCCACGCGTCGGCGCTCCCCGCCGGAGAGCGTGCTCACGTCGGCGTCGGGCGGCGGGCAGCGGAGCGCGTCCATCGCGATCTCGAGCGTCGTGTCAAGGTTCCAGCCGTCGACCGCGTCGATCCGCTCCTGCACCTTGGAGAACTCGTCGGCGGTCTCGTCCGAGTAGTTCATCGAGAGCTCGTTGAAGCGATCGAGCAGAGCCTTGATCTCGGCCACGCCGTCCTCGACATTCCCGCGCACGTCCTTGGCCGGATCGAGGTCGGGCTCCTGCTCGAGCAGCCCCACCGTCGCCCCGGGAGCGAGCTGGGCCTGGCCGTCGAACTCGGTGTCGAGGCCGGCCATGATCCGCAGCAACGTCGACTTGCCGGCGCCGTTGTAGCCGAGCACGCCGATCTTGGCTCCGGGCAGGAACGAGAGCGAGATGTCGGTCAGCACCTCGCGATCCGGCGGGTACCGGCGCGAGAGCTTGTAGGTGGTGAAGATGTACTGGGCCGACATCGGTCCGACGGAGGATAGCCGCGGGCCCGATCCCGCCGGTGGCCCTGCGGCTCAGGTCACGGGCTGCCAGCGGCTGATCGCCCAGCGGCCGGGAGCGACCTGCGTCACGTCGGCGATCGCGAGGTGCCACGCCGGCCGCAGACCCCGGTAGGCGTCCGTGTTGGCGGCGGTCGTCAGCTCTCGCGTGACCACCACGTAGCGGTTGCGCGCCCCGTCGAGCGGAGCGATCGCCTCGACCGTGCCGGTGTTGGCGATCCCTCCCTGCTGCAACTCGTAGTCGTGTGCGGTCTGGGCTGCGGCGAGCTGCATCGCCGAGCGCGCCTGGCCGACGCTGCCGGTGGCCAGCGCGGTCATTCGCGCCGCGACGGTGTCGGCGGTCCAGTTGATGTACCGCACGGCGAACGCGCGCACCGCCTGGACCGGGCTTGCCGCGGCGCCGCTCACCGCCTCGGGGCCCGGGGCCGGGGACGGATACTCGTGCGTCGTCTCGGCGTGGCGGACCTTGGCCGCGGCCGCGGCGGCCGCCCCGCTCGCGGTGCCGGTCCCCGGGGTCGGGGCCGAGCCGAGCGCGCAACCGGCCACCGCCACCGCCGCCGTGAGGGCCAGCGCCAACGCCGTGCCCCTCATCACAGCCCCGCCGGATGGCGCGCCACGAAGCCCGCCGCGTCGCGAACCAGGGGATGCCAGCCGATGCCGGCGCTGCCGTCGCCGGGCCCGGCCGCGTCATGGGTGTCCCAGCGCAGGCCGGCCACGTACATGAACACGTGGTCCGGGTTCGCGTACAGGGTCACCCAGCGGCCGGGTCCGGGCAGGCCGAAGGACTCGAGCTCGCTCGAGGATCCACCGTATGACACCGGGAGCAGAGCCGCGCCGTAGAGCAGGTGCTCGACGCTGCTCGAGCAGTCATAGGCCGGCGCGATCTCCGACAGCGGCAGGCCGTGAGCGGCCCCGTACACGTAAGGCTTGCCGGCGATCTGGTTGCCGGCGGCGATCACCTGCTGGACCTGGGGCGGAGCGCCCGCCGGCGCCGCGGCGAGGCCGCCGGCGAGCAATCGTGCTCGCTCGCCGGGAGTGAGCGGAACGCCCGACACCGATCCGGGGGCACAGGCGGCGACGTTCTGGGTCGTGGCCGGGGTGCTCACGAGCGTGTTGCTCGCACCCGAGCCGCCTCCGAGCAGGTTGCCCGCGCCGGCGTCGGGCGGGCGCTCCACGACGACCGCTCCCGACCATTGGCCGCCGTCGTACGCGATGCCGAGCCGGATGGCGAGCTGCCACCAGAGATCGATCACCCGCGGGAGGGCGGCCACCGGGCCGCCTCCGAACCCGAAGTCGCGCTTGTAGGCGATCGCGGACCGGTTCGCCCACGTGATCCGCAGCGGCGCCATGTACGGGAGCCCGCCCATCGCGGTCGCGGTCTGCCAGCTCAGCCCGCCGAGCTCGGCGTAGGTGTCGGGATGCTGGAGCAGGTTGTCGCCACGGGCGCCCGTGACGCCCGAGCTCGGGTCACCCGGGCCGCCGTACTCGGTGGCGCCGACGCGCTCTCCGGTCCCCGGTGGCCCGAGCGCGATGCCCGCCGCGAGGCCCGCGCCGGCCACCGCCGATCCGTCCGCGCCGCAGCCGCTCTGCGACTGCACCGCCGTGAACAGGACGGCCAGCAGGGCAGCGGCGAACGCCGCCCCGGCGATCGCTGTGATCGCCAGTCCGGTCGCCAGCACACCCGCGCGGGCCGTCCGCGCGCTGCCTGTTGGTCCACCCATGGTCGTGACCTCATCACGCCGCGGCCCGACTGAGACCAACTGAGACTATTTGGTAACAAACATATTCGAGACCTGACGCGCGCTGCCACGATCCCTTCACCAGATCCGTCGCTCCGGTCCGCCCGGCGTGTGTAACGTAATAACGTCATGGCCAGGATCCTCGACGTCGAGCAAGCTCTGCTCCTCCTGGAGCTCGAGGCGCCGTTCGATCAGCGGTCAGTTCAGCTCGCGCGCCGGCGCATGGCCAAGCGGTGGCATCCGGACATCGCCCCACCCGGACGCCAGCACGAGCATCAGCGCCACCTGCAGGCGATCAATGAGGCGGCCGACCAGCTCGAGCAGCTGGCCGAGTCCTCCCGCGGCGGGCGCGTGAGCCGCAACGCGGTCAAGGTGTCGGCCGCCGCGGCCCGGAAGGCGCGGGCCGAGGCCGGTCGCCGCGCCTACGAAGAGGAGCAGCGCTCCCGCGCGAGCGAGGAGGAGCGCGCCAAGCACGATCCGTTCGGCTCCCGGGTGCCCGATCACTCCGTCGTGCATCGCTACGCCCGGTGCCTGTCCTACCCCGAGTGGGGCGTCGGCACGGTGACCGGGATCTACTTCTCCGGCGACGACGAGGATTCGCAGCAGTGGGCGCGCGCCACCTTCGCCGTCGGCGTGCGGACGATCCCGGCGGGGTCGCTGCAGTTCGTCGACTTCTCCAAGCCCGACCCCTCGGCCGACCGCGTGCAGCGGTTCATGACCGCAGCCCAGCATGCGTTGGCCGAGGGCAACGCCGAGCTGGCCGCGCAGCGGCTCGTCTATGCGCGCGACGCAGAGCCCTCGAACCCGATCGTGTTGCGATTGCTGACGGTGGCCTTCTGGCAGGCGGGGAACCTTCCCGCGGCGGCGCGGGCGGTCCGCGATTGGGCGCGCGTCGATACCGACCGGCCCACCCCGGAGCGCTTCGCCGCCCGCATCTACGAGGACATGGGCGCGATCGACCTGGCCGCCGACGCGGCGGCGCGCGCGGCCGGGCGCGCCCCAGCCGATGCTTCGGCGTGGGAGCGGCTGGGACGCCTGCGCCTGCGGTTGATGGACCGCGCCGGCGCGGTCGCCGCGCTCGAGCGCGCGAAGCTCGTCGGGCCTTCGGTCGAGGGGCTGCTCGACCTGGCCCTCGCCTACCACCTGGTCGGCGACGTCGGCGCCGAGGTCTCGGCCTGCGAGGCGGCCACCACGCTCGATCCCGGGTCGTCCGTGGCGTGGTCGCGCTACGCACACGCCCTGGCGCGCACCGACCGTCCGCGCGAATGCATCGAGGCGTGCGTGCGGGCGCTCGCGCTCGGCGCCGACCCCGAGGTCGAGGCACTGTTGGAGCGGGTTCGGGCCTTGGTGCCGCGCGAGCTCGACGAACGCACCGCCGCCTCGCGGGCCCGATCGCGCCGAGCTGCCTAACCCGGCGGGGTCGGGTCGAGCCGCTGCGGGCCCTTGGGCTCGTCCGGAGCGCCGTCCCCCGGCTGCCCGAGATCGAGCTGCCACCAGCCGACGTCGCGCCACGCCCCGTGCTTGAAGCCGATGTGCCGGTAGACGCCGATCGAGGTGAACCCCATCGCCTCGTGCAGCCCGACACTGGCGTCGTTGGGAAGCGTGATCCCCGCGCAGGCTGTGCGCAGGCCCTGGGCTCGCAGCAGCGACAACAGCGCGCCGTAGAGACGGCGTCCGAGTCCGCGCCGGTGCCGGGTGGGATCGACATAGACGGTCACGTCGGCGGACCATCGGTAGGCGATCCGGGCGCGGTGCTGGGAGGCATAGGCGAACCCGCCCACGACGCCGTCCTGCTCGAGCACGAGCCAGGGATACAGCGCCTCCGTGTAGCTGATCCGGGCGGCCATTTCGGCCGCATCGGGAGGTTGCTCCTCGAGCGAGATCGCGGTGTCGCGCACGAACGGGGCGTAGATGGCCGCACATGCCTGCGCGTCCCGGCTCGGATCGACGTGTCGTAGCACGCCGGGCATGCTGTCAGGCGTGCGGGTCAGGAAGCACCGAGCACCGCGGCACCCTCGCCGGGCCGGGCCTCGATCGCGCCCGCGGGCAACTCGGTGCCGGGCGGGAACAGGGCCAGCACGCTGCCACCGAATCCGCCCCCGAGCAGTCGCGCCCCCCGTGCCCCGGCCGCGCGGGCCCGCTCGACCGTTGCCTCGACCGCAGGGGTCGAGACCTCGAACAGGTCGCGCAGGCTGGCGTGGGACGCGTTGATCAGCTCGGCCAGGCGCTCGGGGTCGTGCGTGTACAGCGCATCGACGGCGCGCCGCACCCGGTCGTTCTCGCCGATCACGTGGCGCGCACGGCGCCGGAGAGCCTCCGGCAGGTCGGCCAGGCCCGCCGGGTCGGCCTCGCTGAGCGAGGTGACCCCGAGCCGCTCGGCCGCCGCACGGCACTCCACGCGGCGCTCGTTGTAGTCGCTGCCCGCCAACTGCCGTCGCGATCCGCTGTCGATGGTGGCCAGCGTCCAGCCGTCGAGGGCCAGGGGCACGAGCTCGAGCACGAACGATCGGCAGTCGATCAGCACGGCGGCACCGCGGCGTCCGGCCAGCGAGGCGAGCTGGTCGAGCAGGCCGGTCTGCACGCCGGCCCAGGAGTTCTCGGCGCGGGAGCAGAGGCGGGCGAGCTCGACCACGGGCGGGGTCGGCCGGCCTCCGAGCGCGAGCAGCGCGAGCGCGAGCGCGACCTCGAGCGCCGCCGAGGAGGAGAGGCCGACGCCGGCCGGGAGATCGCTGTCGATCTCGACTCGGGCCGCGGGAGCCGCAAGTCCGGCGGCGGCGAGCTCAGCACACACCCCGCGGACATAGGCCCGCCACCCGGTCGCCGGCTCGGGCCGCGCGGACTCGAACGTGTCCTCCTCGCCGGAGTCTCGCCTCAGCACCGAGATCTCCGTCCCGGCGATCGCGCGGGCACTGACCGTGATGCCGCGCCCGAGCGCGAACGGGAGGCACAGGCCACCGTTGTAGTCGGTGTGCTCTCCGATCAGGTTGACGCGACCGGGCGCGAAGGCGGCCACGCGCTCGTCTCCGACCCCCGCCTCGCGGTCATCCGGATCGGGCAAGCGCACCTCGCAGCTCGGCCGCGGTGTGCTCGGGCAGCGTGTCGTTGAGAAACACACCCGCCCCCTGCTCGCATCCGGCCAGGTGCTTGAACCGGTCGGCGGAGCGGAGCGGCGGATAGAGCTCCACGTGCAGGTGTCCGCCGCCGCGGCCATCGGTGGGGGCCTGGTGGACGCAGAGCATGTACGGGAAGGGGCGGTCAAAGAGCGCGTCGTAGCCGCGCGTCACCGCCTGCAACGCCGTCGCGAGGTCGCGCAGCTCAGCGGGGCTGCAGTCGAGCAGGCTCGGCCGATGCTCGCGCATCACGACGTGGACCTCGTAGGGCCACCGCGCGGCATAGGGGACGAATGCGACGGTGGCGCGGCTGCAGTGCACGCGGCGTCGGCCGTCGGTCAGCTCCGCGGCGGCGATCGCGCACGGTGTGCAGCCACCGCGCCGCTCGTCGGCCTCGCGCTCGGCCGCCGCCACCGGCGGCAGGAACGGGAAGGCATAGATCTGGCCGTGCGGATGGTGCAGCGTGACTCCGACCTCGACACCGCGATTCTCGAACGGCATCACATAGGCGACGTCGGCCCGCGCTCCGAGCTCGGCATAGCGATCGCGCCACACCCACATCAGGTCCTCCGCGCGCTCGGGCGCAAGCGTGGCGAACGAGCCTTCGTGCTCATCGGTATAGACGACAACCTCGCAGGTGCCACCGATCGCTCCGGGCGCGAAGGCCGGGGACCGATTCTCGAACACGGCGAGCTCGAACGACCGCACCGGGATTTCGCCGCGGTGGCCGTCGGGGCGGGCGGGGCAGAGTGGGCAGCCGGCGAGATCGGGCAGATGCACCCGGCCCTGGCGTCCCGGCGCGAAGATCACCTCCTCGCCCCGGAGCTCGTCGAAGCGCCGCTCGAGGGCGGGCGCGGCCGCCCGTGCCGCCGCTACGCGCTCGGGGACAGGCGCGTGCCGGCCGTAGAGCAGGAGCGCCCGGCCGTCGTCGGTGTGGGTTCGGGTGACCGCTGGATCCAATCCGGGCCGCCGTCAGGGCGGCGACATCGAGCCTTCGCGCCCGCACACGGGACAGGCCTCCCCCAGGCCGAGCGGTCGGCCGCCGCAGGCGGGGCAGTCCTCGACCCGCTCGAGCACCCCGAGCAGCTCAGCCACGCGACAAACGAGCAGCCGCTCCTCCTCGACCTCGACCCACACGCCGGCCGAGGCCGGGAAGACGACGTGGTCCCCCGGTCGCACCGGCATCTGCACACCGACGTGGTCCCACCAGTCCAGCCCGGGCCCGACGCTCAGCACGATGCCGTGCTGAGGCGGGGGCTCATCGGAGCCGGCGGGAACGAGCAGCCCCGAGCGCCGGATCCGATCCGGATCGAGCTCCTTGATCACGACGCGATCGAACAGGGGTCGAAGCTGCTGGCGCATGTGGTGCCTACAAGGTTATGGGTTGGCGCCGTCCGATCGGGATCGTAGGGTGGGCGACCCCATGCGCCTGATCGTTGCCCGCTGCAAGGTCCGCTACTCGGGCCGCCTCGATGCGCTCCTCCCCGAGGCGCTGCGGCTGATCGTCCTCAAGGCCGACGGGTCCGTGCTCGTGCACGCCGACGCCGGCGGCTACAAGCCTCTCAACTGGATGACGCCGCCCACGGTCATCGAGGAGGCGCCCGACCGCGTCGTGGTGCGCAAGCGCGCGGGCGCCAGCGAGGACCGGCTCGAGATCCGAATCGCGGAGATCCTGTCCGACGTCTCGCACGACATGGGATCGCCCACCGATGACGCCGGTCTCGAGAAGGACGGCGTCGAGGCACACCTGCAGGAGCTGCTGGCCGACCAGCCGCACTGGTGCGGGGAGGGCTTTCGGCTCGTGCGCCGCGAGTGGCCCACCGACATCGGGCCCGTGGACCTGATGTGCCGCGACGCGGACGAGCAGTGGGTGGCGGTCGAGATCAAGCGCGTGGCCGGGATCGAGGCCGTGGAGCAGCTGGCCCGATACCTGGAGCGGATCCGCTGCGATCCCGCGTTCTCGAGCTGCCGCGGCGTGCTCGCGGCCCGGTCGATCAAGCCGCAGGCGCGCGTGCTCGCGCAGGCGCGCGGGATCGACTGCGTCGAGGTGGACCTGGCCGTGCTGCGCGGGGAGCGCCAGCCCGACCTCAAGCTGTTCGCGGCCTGAGCCGCGGACGCGCCTCGTCTCAAGCTCGACCCGGTCGGACACCGCGGGCGAGGCGAGCACGCCTCGCCGTGATCAGCGACCGAGGAGGGGGGGCGGACGATCTCCGGCGCGACCTGAGATGGTTGGGGCCATGAACGAACAACCGGCAGTCCTCACCGAGCGCCGTGAACGGGTGCTCCTGATCACGATCAACCGCCCTGACGCCCGTAACGCCGTCAACGCTGCGGTCGCCACAGGCATCGCCGCGGCCATGGATGAGCTCGACACCGATGGTGAGCTGACGCTCGGCATCCTCACCGGCGCCGGCACCGGCTTCTGCGCCGGCATGGATCTGAAGGCCTTCGTCGCCGGCGAGTCGGCCTGGGCCGGCGACCGCGGCTTCGCCGGCATCACGCAGCGTGGTTCGGTCAAGCCGCTGATCGCCGCGATCGAGGGCTTCGCCGTCGCCGGCGGCCTGGAGATCGCGCTGGCCTGCGATCTGATCGTCGCCGCCCGCGGCGCCCGGCTCGGGATTCCCGAGGTCAAGCGCTCGCTCGTCGCCGCCGGGGGTGGCCTGCTGCGCCTGCCGCGCGTGCTGCCGCGGGGCATCGCGATGGAGCTGGCGCTGACCGGCGACCCGATCACCGCCGAGCGCGGGTACGAGCTGGGGCTGGTCAATCGCCTCGCGGAGCCCGGCGAATCGCTCGCGGCGGCGCTCGAGCTCGCGGGCCAGATCGCTCCCAACGCGCCGCTGGCGCTGGCCGCCAGCAAACGGATCCTGAACGAGTCGGTCGACTGGGCCGACGCCGACTTCTGGGCACGACAGGGTGAGATCGTGGGACCCGTGATGAGCTCCGAGGATGCCCGCGAGGGGGCCACGGCGTTCGCGGAGAAGCGGCCACCGGTCTGGACGGGGCGCTAGACCCAGTCGTCTCAGCGGCCCGGGGACGCTACGCGGCGTCCCCGGCCGCGCCCCAAGCGGTCGCGATCACCGAGCGCGAGCCGCCGTGATCGCGGTGCTCGCAGAGATAGATGCCCTGCCAGGTTCCGAGCGCCAGGCGCCCCTCGGTGACGGGGAGCGTGAGGGTGGACCCGAGCAGCGCCGTCTTGATGTGGGCCGGCATGTCGTCAGGGCCTTCGAGCGTATGGGTCCAGTACGAAGCACGTTCGGGTACGACCTGGTCGAACCAGGTCTCGAAGTCCCAGAGCACGTCAGGCGAGGCGTTCTCGTTGAGCGCCAGCGACGCCGAGGTGTGCTGGAGCAGCAGATGCAGCACGCCGGTCCGAACGCCGCCCAGTTCCGGCAGCGCGCCGAGGATCTCGGCCGTGACGATATGAAAGCCCCGTTCGCGCTGGGTGAGCTTGATCTGTCGCTGGATCCACACCATCGGCCGCAGCTTATTGACATGACCGCTCACCACGGCTCTGGCGCATGGGCGAGCCGCATGTCGACCCGGCGGCCGCGGAACGGGACGCCCTCGGCATCCAGCAGCGCTCGCTGACGCTCGCCCTTGGCCAGCGAGCCGTCGGCGCGCACGATCCGGTGCCACGGGACGTCGGGGTCCTCGCAATCGTGCAGGACCGCCCCTGCGACCCGCGGCGCGCCGGGTGAGACATCTCCGTAGGTGCGCACGAAACCCGGTGGCGTGGCCCGCACGCGGGCCAGGATCAGTTCGGCTCGTCGCGTGTCCACCGGACTCAGGATATTCCGGGAGCCGGCTCATCCTGATATGGTCAGATCGCTGAATTCCCTGCTCAGCGCAGAGAAGCGGGGGGCCCAGGCAGGTCTCCGGGGCGAGTCGTCGTCCGGTGACGACGTAGCGCACACAGCGCGAGCCCGACAGCTAACCCCGCTAGGCGCGGCGCACGACCATGAGGCTCCGGCACACAGTCCATCTCCGGCTCACGGCTGCCACACTGGCGGCCCTGCTGCTCGCGGCCGCGGTGCCGCTGTCCTCGATCGCGCAGCAGAGCATCGGAGCGCTCTCGAACCAGCTCGACAGCACCCGCGCCTCGGCGCAGAGCCTGTCGGCCAGCATCAGCGGCCTGAACGCCGTGATCGCGAGGCTCGACGGCCAGATTTCGCTCGTGCAATCGCGCGAGGCCACGGTCAGCTCGGAGCTTGCCGCTGACCGCACCGTGCTGGCCGGCGTGCAGGCGTCGCTGGTCCGGGAGAAGCGATGGCTCGGGGTGCTGCGCGGGCGGCTCGCACGCGCCCGGCTCGTGCTCTCGCGCCAGCTCGTCTCGAGCTACGAGGGCGACAAGCCCGATCTCGTCCGGGTCGTGCTCGACGCCAACGGATTCACGGACCTGCTCGAGAAGATCGACTTCCTGCATCGCGCCGAGCAACAGCAGCAGAGCATCATCACGCTCACGCGGGTGGCCAAGTCCGAGGCCGACACGGCCGCGCTGCGGCTCGCCAAGCTGCAGGACAAGGACCGGCGGATCACGCAGGCTACGGCGGTGCAGGCCGCGGCGCTGGCCGGGATGAACGCGCTGCTGCAGTCCAAGCAGGCGGCCGTCGGGCAGGCCCGCGCAGCCCAGCAGACGGCCCTCGCCGCCGCCCGCGCGCGGGGCGCTGAGCTGCAGGGAGCGATCTCGCGGTTGCAGGCGCAGGCCGCGGCTCAGGCGGCGGCGCAGGCCGCGGCGGCGCAGCGCGCGGCGGCGCAGTTCACTCCACCCGCCGCGCTCGGCCCGTCGGGCGGTTGGGCGATCCCGTACGCGATCGTGCTGTGCGAGTCGGGCGGGCAGAACCTGCCGCCCAACAGCGCCGGCGCGTCGGGCTACTACCAGATCATCCCTAGTACCTGGAGCGGTTTCGGCGGCACCGGCCCGGCCGCGTACCTGGCCGGCAAGGCCGAGCAGGACGCGGTTGCGTCGCGGATTTGGAATGGTGGCGCGGGTGCCTCGAACTGGGTCTGCGCGGGCATCGTCGGGATCCACTGAGCGACCCTCGCAAGTGCCCCGGCGGGGGCGGTATTACCCGCCCGGTGGGCGCTTTCGCGGGGCAGGCCATCCGTAGTTTTCCTCCAGGATCACCGTGCTCTCACGCGTTGGCGGGCGGCGCGCCGGCGCGTACCGTCAGAAGCGTGACACCACCATCCAGCACCCTCGCACCCAACAAACTGGATGCGCTCCTCTCAGGTGGCGAAGAGCGCGGATATCTGGACGAATCTGAGATCGACGCGATCGCGACCGCCGGCGACATCGATGCCGAGGCGGTCGAGGAGTTCCGTGAACGCGTTGCCGCCGCCGGTATCGACGTGCACGACGACCTGGGCCGTGAGGTTCCGGCAACCACCTACGCCGACTGGGACCTCGCCCATTACACGGTCGACGCGATGACGCAGTTCCTTGCCGAGGCCAGCCGCTACCCGTTGCTGACCGGAACCGAGGAGATCGAGCTGGCCAAGCGCATCGAGAAGGGGGACCTGCGAGCGAAGGAGAAGCTGATCTCGCACAACCTCCGGCTCGTGGTGTCGATCGCCAAGCGGTATCAGGTCAGCACGCACCTCACCCTGCTGGACCTCGTCCAGGAGGGCACACTCGGACTGATTCGCGCGGCCGAGAAGTTCGACTGGCGCCGCGGCTTCAAGTTCTCGACCTACGCCACCCTGTGGATCCGCCAGGCGATCCAGCGGGGGCTCGCCGACAAGGCGCGCGTGATCAGGCTGCCGATTCATGTCGAGCAACGCGAGCGCAAGGTCGCGGCAGCCCAGCGCCGCCTCTCCGGCGAGCTCGGCCGGGATCCCACTCCGGACGAGATCGCCGTGGCCACCGGACTCGAAGCGGCCGAGGTCGTGCAGCTTGCCGGCGCCCCCCGCGTGGTCACCAGCCTCGACCGCCCCGTCGGCGAGGACGAGGAGTCGACGTTCGGCACCCTGATCGCGGCCACCGTCCCGGACGTGGGCGAGGAGGTGCACATCAGCCTCGAACGCGAGCAGGTGCGCCAGACCGTCGCCAACATGTCCGAGCCGGCTCGCACCGTGATCCGGATGCGTTACGGCGTCGACGCCGATCTCGACCCGCGCAGCTACGCCGACATCGCCCGCCAGCTCGGATTGAGCATCAGGCGGATCCGGCTGATCGAGGAGGGCGCGCTGCGACAGCTGGCTCGCCTCCGCGAGATGCAGGCGCTGCGCGCCGCCTGAGCCTGGTTACCGCTCGCCCGGCAGCTTGCGCGGGTACTGCGAGACCTGCTGTCTGAGGTCGAGGCCCGTGGAGACGATTCGGTCCTGCTCCATCGCGTGGGCGATCGGGTAGCCCTCGCCCGAGGCGGCGCGCTCCGGACGGCCGATGTAGCCGAACTGGAGCTCAGGCGCAAGCAGCTGCAGCAGCCGCGGGGCCATGAACGCGCGGGCGCCCATGTTGCGCGGCTCCTCCTGGACCCACACGACCTCGCGCAGGTTCGGGTAACTGTCGACGAGGTTCAGGATCTCCTCCTGCGGGAACGGATACAGCAGCTCGGCGCGGGCGATCGCGACGCCGGGGTTCTCCTGGCGCGACGCGTGCCCGATCAGGTCGTAGTAGATCTTGCCGGTGCACAGGATCAGCCGCGTCACCTCGCGCGCGTCGACCGTGCTGTCGCCGAGCACGGGGCGGAAGCGGCCCTCGGCGAGGTCCCCGAGCCTGCTCGTCGCCTGCGAGAGGCGCAGCAAGCTCTTGGGCGTCATGATCACCAGCGGCCGCTGTTTGGCGATCCGGGCCTGCCGGCGCAGAAGATGGAAATACTGAGCCGGCGTGGTGCAGTTGGCGACGCGGATGTTGCCCTCGGCGGCGAGCTGCAGGAAGCGCTCGAGCCGGGCCGAGGAGTGCTCGGGTCCCGATCCCTCATACCCGTGCGGCAGTAGCAGCGTGAGCCGCGAGGTCTGGCCCCACTTGGCCAGCCCGGAGGTGATGAACTGGTCGATGATCACCTGGGCGCTGTTGACGAAGTCGCCGAACTGAGCCTCCCACAGGACCAGCGTCTCGGGCCCCTCCTGCGAGTAGCCGTACTCGAAGCCGAGGCAGGCCATCTCCGAGAGCGGCGAGTTGTGCATCTCCATCGGGGCGAGCGCTCCGGGCAGGTGCTGCATCGCCGAGTGCTCCTGGCCGGTCTTGGGATCGTGGAGGACGAGGTGGCGCTGGCTGAAGGTGCCGCGCTCGGCGTCCTGGCCGGTCAGCCGGATCGGGATGCCCTCGGTGAGCAGCGAGGCGAACGCGAGTGCCTCGGCATGGGCCCACACGATGCCGCCGGCCGGCCCGAGCGCCTCGCGGCGCTGTTCGAGCTGCCGGGCGAGCTTCGGGTGCACCGTGAACCCATCGGGCACCGATAGCAGCTCCTCGTTGAGCACCTGGAGCCGGTCCGCAGAGACCGCGGTCTTGACCTCGGGCGAGGCGGTGCGATCGAGCTGGTACTCGCCCGTCGCGTGCTCGAGCTCCTTGGCCGCGGCGATCCGCGCCTTCAGCTTCTGGTGCTCCCCGGTCAGCACCGACCAGACCTCGTCGGTCATCTCGGTCGACTCCTGCTCGGTGACCACGCCCTGCTCGATCAGCCGCTTGGCGAACAGCTCGCGGACGGGCGGATGCTTCTTGATCGCCTGGTACATCTCGGGCTGCGTATAGGCGGGCTCGTCGGCCTCGTTGTGGCCGAAGCGCCGGTAGCCGATCAGGTCGATCAGCACGTCGTGGCCGAACTGCTGGCGGAAGGCGAAGGCCAGCCGCACGGCGGAGATGCAGGCGGCGACATCGTCGGCGTTGACGTGGATGATCGGGACGTCGAAGCCCTTGGCGAGGTCCGAGGCCCAGGTCGTAGAGCGCGAGTCCTCGGGATCGGTGGTGAACCCGACCTGGTTGTTCTGGATGATGTGGATCGAGCCGCCCACGGTGTAGCCGTCGAGCGCCTGCAGGTTGAGCGTCTCGGACACGATGCCTTGACCGGGGAAGGCGGCATCGCCGTGCAGCAGGATCGGTAGCGCCGCGTTGGTGTCCTGGTGGGCGTGCGGTCCCTGGCGCGTCGTCTGGGCCGCGCGCGTGGCTCCGACGGCGACCGGGTCGACGAACTCGAGGTGGCTCGGGTTGGACTCCAGGCGCACGATGATCGACTCGCCGCTGGACAGCTGGTAGGAGCCCTGGGCGCCGTGGTGATATTTGACATCGCCGGTGCCGCCCTGGGGGATGGTGGTGATCGGCTCGAGCGTGGAAGAGCCCTCGAACTCGGCGAAGATCGTGTCGTAGGGACGGCCGAGGTTGTGGGCGAGGACGTTCAGACGCCCGCGGTGCGCCATCCCGATCACGATCTCGCGGGCGCTCTGGGTCGCGGCGAGCTGGATGATCTCGTCGATCATCGGGACGGTCATGTCGAGCCCCTCAACCGAGAACTGCTTTTGGCCGAGATACGCCTTGTGCATGAACCGCTCGAACGCGTCAACCTCGGTGAGCCGCTTCAGCAGCGCCTTCTGCTCGCTGTGGGTGAGCGGCTTGCGGTAGTTGCCGGACTCGATCGCCTCGCGCAGCCACAACCGCTGCTGGTGCGAGGAGATGTGCTCGATCTCGTAGGCGATCGTGCCGCAGTAGGTCTCGCGCAGATGGGGCACCGCATCGGCCAGCGTCGCGCCCGGGACCCACATGCGCAGGATGCGGGCGGGGATCTGCGCCAGCAGCTCGGGTGTCAGGTGCAGCGTCGCCGGGTCGAGTGCCGGGTCGCCCTCGGCGTGGCGGCCGAGCGGATCGAGCTCGGCGGCCAGGTGACCATGCGTGCGGTGGGCCTTGAGCAGCGAGGTCGCGGCCTGGACGGCCTGCATCAGCTCCTCGCTCGGCGGCACGCCGGCCTGCACGGCGGGGGCCTCGGCCGGCGCCGCTGCGGCGGGGGCGGCCGTGGCGGCGGGCGGGGGCAGCTCGGACAGCTCGGCGCCGAGGTCGGCGAAGACGCGCTCGTAGAACCCGTCCTGGCCCTGCAGGTACCCTTCGATCCGCTGTAGGAAGCGACCCGACTCGGCGCCTTGGATGATCCGGTGATCGTAGGTCGAGGTCATCGTCACGACCTTCTCGGCCCCGATCATCGCGCCGATGTTCCCGAGCCCGACCGGGTAGGCGATCGAGCCCGTGGCGATGATCGTCCCCTGCCCGACCATCAGGCGCGGCACGGACGCGATCGTGCCGATCCCGCCGGGGTTGGTGAGCGAGATGTTGCCGCCGGTCAGGTCGTCGGCGGTCAACGTGTTCGTGCGGGCCTTCTCGACCAGCGCGTTGTAGGCGTCGAGGAACTGGGCGAAGCTGAGCCGGCCCGCGTCGCGGATCACGGGCACCATCAGCGTGCGCGTGCCGTCCTTCTTCTCGACGTCGACCGCGAGGCCGATGTTGACCGCGCCGTCGTCGATCCGGTGGGGCTTGCCGTCGATCTCGGCGAAGTGGTGCGCCATCACCGGCATGTCGTCCGTGCCCGCGACCGCGATCGCGTAGGCGATCAGGTGCGTGAAGGAGACCTTCTTGCCGGCGTCCTTGAGCTGGCGGCGCCGCTGGTCGAGCACGGTCACGGTGAGCGTGCGGAAGGAGGTCGCGGTCGGGATCGACCGGCTCTCGTCCATGTACCGAGCGAGCGCCGCGCCGCCACCCTTGATCAGCTGCGCGCCGGCCGGCTTCTCGCTCGCCGCCGGTGCGGCGGCGGCGCCGTTGCCACCGGCTGCGGTCAGCACGTCGGCCTTGGTGATCCGGCCTCCGCGGGCGGACCCGGCCACGCGCGACAGGTCGACGCCGTGATCGGCGGCCACGCGCCGGGCGATCGGTGAGGCATTGCCCTCCCCGGCCGCCGGCGCGGTGGTGCCGTCAGTGGGCCCGGCCTGGCCGGCTGTGGGTGCCGGCGTGCTCGCGCCGTTCCCGGTTCCGGCGGCGGCGCCGGCGGCCATCCGGGCGATCACCTGACCCACGGTGACGGTGGCGCCCTCCTCGGCCAAGATCTCGGTGATCGTCCCCGAGGCGGGCGCCGGAAGCTCCATGTCGACCTTGTCGGTCGAGATCTCGACGACGGTATCGCCGTCCTTGACCCGGTCGCCGACCTTCACCGCCCACTCGAGGATCGTCCCCTCGGTGACCGACTCGCCGCCCGTCGGCGTCACGATGTCGATCGTCTCGGCGGGGGTGCTCGGAGCGGCCTCCGGGGTCGTGGCGCCGCCGTTGGCCGGTGTCTCGGCGGCCGCGCCGCCGTCTCCGTCGTCGCCGGCCGGAGCCGCCCCGTCGGCGGTGGCGATCTCGGCCAGCAGGGCACCCACGGCGACGGTCTCGCCCTCGGCGGCATGGATCTTCACGAGCGTCCCGGCGACCGGGGCCGGAACCTCCGCATCGACCTTGTCGGTCGAGATCTCGACGAGAGTGTCATCGAGAGCGACGTGGTCGCCCTCCTGCTTGTGCCACTCCAGAACGGTGCCCTCGGCGACTGAGTCGCCCATCGCGGGCATGACAACCTGAACGGTGCTGGTATCTACTGCCATTCGCGGGTTTGAACTCTAGCGGCCGGATCCGGCTGTGGTGCTAACCGGACCGTGGGCGTGGCGTCGGCGGTCGGCGATGATGAAGCCGATCGAGCCGGCGAACGGGCCAAGGCCCCCGATCACCGCGACCACCACCGCGAGCCAGAACGGGATGATCCGCGCCCGCGCGGCGGCGATGCAGACGAGCGACATCGCGATCCAGATCAGCCCGTGCGCGAGCCCGAAGATGAACGTCGCGGGCTCGGGCTTGTCCAGGGCGAAGGCGCAGATCAGCAGCGCCGAGTAGACGCCGGAGTGGATGAACGACACCACCTCGAGGCGGCGGAAGGTGATGTATCTCACGCGGAGGCGAGCAGCGCGGCCACTCGCCGAAGCGGCTCGTCCGCCTCGTCGGGCCAGGCGCCGATGTCGGCGGGCCACCAGGTGAACTCGTCGTGCTCGTCGTCGGGCGTCACCGCGGCGCCGGGCGACAGCCACGCCTGCCCCACCAGCAGCACCATCGCGCTGGGGAGCATCACCATCGCCTCGACGCTCAGGCGCTCGGGCTCGACCGACCATTCCTCGTGCAGCTCGCGTGAGAGCGTGTGGGCGGGGTTCTCGTCCACCTCCACGGACCCTCCGGCGCCGAGGGCCCAGCGCCCCGGCCACGAGGCGAGCCAGGCGGCCCGCCGTCCGGCCAGCCAGCGGCCCTCGGCCGAGCGCACCACGCACAGCACGGCCATGCTCGAGGAGGCGTCGTCGGTGACCAGACGCAGAGCCCAGCGGATCGGCTGTAGCTCCAGCGCGAGGCGCCCGTCGGCTGCCTGATAGCTCGTCAGCCGCGCCGCCAGGCCGTCGTGGCTCGGGGAGCCCCGTCGGCGCAGCGCATCCAGCGCCAGGTCGGCGGCATCGGTCGTGCTCTGCCCGGGCTCGAACGGATCGGCGCGCCACGCGACGTCGATCTGATCGGGATTCCAGGGGCCGCGAGCCAGCAAGGCGGGTGCGATCGACATGCCCAAACCGTACAAGGGAAGCGCATAGACTCATCCGCCGTGCCGCGGCGTCTGAAGCATTGGGGATGGGGCTACGAGGACGAGCAGCCCTCGAACAAAGAGATCCGCGCGGCCGCCGCGTACATCGCCGAGCACATCGGGTTCGGCTCCACGGAGCCCGAACGGCCGGTGCCGCTGGCGGAGGTCTCGCTACCGGCTCCGCGTCTGATCCCGCCCGCGTCGCTGGCCGGGATCTGCTCGACTGAGATCTACGACCGCACGCTGCACAGCTATGGCCGTTCCTATCGCGACGTGGTGCGGGCCTTCCGGGGCCAGTTCGACCATCCACCCGACGTGGTGGCCCATCCGCGTGACGAGGCCGAGGTCGCCGCGGTGCTCGAGTGGGCCTCCGATTCCGGCGCGGCGGCGATTCCGTTCGGCGGCGGCACGAGCGTGGTCGGCGGGGTCGAGCCACGCGTCGGCGACGGATATGAGGGTGTGGTGACGATCGACCTCAAGCGCCTCGATCGCGTGCTCGAGGTCGACGAGGTATCGCTGGCTGCGCGGATCCAGGGCGGCGCGACCGGACCCGGGCTCGAGCAGCAGCTCGCCGAGCATGGGCTCACGCTGCGCCACTTCCCGCAGTCGTTCGAGTTCTCGACGCTGGGCGGCTGGATCGCCACCCGGGCCGGCGGTCACTTCGCGACGCTGTACACGCACATCGACGACCTCGTCGAATCGGTCCGGGCCCTCACCCCGCTCGGCGTCTGGCAGTCCCGGCGCCTGCCGGGCTCGGGCGCCGGCGTCTCACCGGACCGGATGCTGATCGGCTCCGAGGGCACGCTGGGCGTGATCACCGAGGCGTGGATGCGGGTCCGGCGCAAGCCGGTCCACCGCGCGTCGGCGGGCGTGCGCTTTGCGACGTTCGCCGCCGGCGCCGAGGCCGTGAGGGCGCTCTCGCAGTCCGGCCTCTACCCGACCAACTGTCGGCTCATCGATCCCGCCGAGGCCAGGCTCACCGGCGCCGGCGACGGCACCCATGCCCTGCTCGTGCTCGGCTTCGAGTCCGCCGATCACGACGTGCAGCCGTGGATGTCGGCGGCGCTTGCGTGCTGCGTCGATTTCGGCGGCGCGTGGGAGCGGCGCGGGGACGAGGGCGCGGCCGGCGCCGACTCGGTCGGAAGCTGGCGTCACGCCTTCCTGCGCGCGCCCTACCTGCGCGACACGTTCGTCGCCATGGGGGTGCTGTCGGAGACGTTCGAGACCGCGGTCACCTGGGACCGGTTCCCGGCCTTCCACGGCGCCGTCTCCGAGCGTGTCCAGGCGGCGGTCACCGCGGTCTGCGGCTCGGGTGCCGTCAGCTGCCGCTTCACGCACGTGTACCCCGACGGCCCGGCGCCGTACTTCACGATCCTCGCCCCCGCGCGGCGCGGTGGCGAGCTCGAGCAATGGTCTGAGATCAAGGCCGCGGCGTCGGAGGCGGTGCTGGAGCACGGCGGCACGATCACGCACCATCACGCCGTTGGGCGCGACCATCGACGCTGGTATGACCGTCAGCGCCCGGCGCTGTTCGCCGACGCCCTGGCGGCGGTGAAGGCCGCGGTCGATCCACGGGGCGCGCTCAATCCGGGCGTCCTGATCGACCCGGAGTGATCGTGTCCTCGGTGGCAGTCCTCGGACCCGGCGGGGTGGGCGGCTTCATCGCAGCGGCGCTGGCCCGCGCCGGCGACGATGTGCTCGTGATCGGGCGGGACTCGACCGCCGAGATGATCGCTCGCAACGGCATCGCCGTGCAGAGCGTGAGGATCGGCGACTTCACCGCGCGCCCGGCGGTGGCAACGGCGCTGAGCGCGCCCCGCGACTATCTGATCATCGCGACCAAGGCGACGGGCCTCGAGGCTGCGCTGGGCCGGATCGAGGCCGTGCCCGGTCTGATCGTGCCGCTGCTCAATGGGCTCGACCACGTCGCGGCGCTGCGCGCGCGGTTCGGTGCCGGCCGAGTCGCGGTCGGGGCGATCCGGATCGAGGCCGACCGGCCCGCGCCCGGCCGGGTCGTGCAGACGAGCCCGTTCCTGAGGGTCGACCTCGCCGCCGACGACCCGGCCCTGGTGCCGGGGCTCGAGCGGTTGCAGGCGATGCTCGACGGCGCCGGCATCCCGTGCCGGATCGGCGACGGTGAGGCGCACGTCCTGTGGTCGAAGCTCGTGCGCCTGTGCGCGCTCGCCTGCACGACGAGCGCTTCGGGCGCTCGCCTCGGCTTCATCCGCTCCGATCCCGAGTGGCGGCCCGTGCTCGAGGGCTGCGTGCTCGAGGCGGCGGTCGTCGCCAATGCCGAGGGCGCGGGGATCGATCCGGCCCACACGTTCGCCGAGCTCGAGGACGCGCACCGGGAGCTGGGCTCCTCGATGCAGCGCGACATCGCGGCCGGCCGCGAGCCCGAGCTCGACGCGATCGCCGGCGCGGTCCTGCGGGCGGGTGCGCGACACGGGTTGGAGTGCCCGACGATCGAGGGGCTGGTGGCGCGGATCGAGGCTCGGTAGGCCGCCCGCGCCCTCGCCTCCGCCCTACAGCGGTGGCTGCAACGGCGGCGGGGCGCCGGGACCGGGACTGTAGGCGGGCTCGGCAAGCTCCTCGGACGCAACGGCGTCGACGATCGCTTCCTGTTCCTCCTCGGCGCCCTCGCCATGCTGGCCGTCGCAGAGAACACGGAAGTTGCCGGTCACGCCGCCGTCGGCCTGGAGCACGATGCCGGGCAGGATCTCCTCGCCCTCCTCGAGCCCGAGGCGGTCGATGTCGAAGCCGGCCATCCCGATGCCCCAGGTGTGGTGGCCGGGGTTCTCCCGATCGTGGGCCGCAACGCCTTGGGCAAGGCGCTCGAGGAGATAGGCGATCTTGCTCGTATCAGCCATCGGCGCGAGGCTCAGGGTAGCGCTTCGCCGGCTTGACAGCACGCGAGCCGACGAAGAGGATCAACGTTCGAGGCGAGGCACAATCACCGAGGAAGAGGGGCACGATGGCGGACATGCTGATCTTGGAGTTCGACGGCGTTGGACGCGAGCAGTACGAAGCGGTCAACGAGCAGCTGGGAATCGACATGGTGACCGGGGAGGGCGACTGGCCAGAGGGAATCGTGACCCACATGGCCGGCGCGAAGCCGGGCGGCTGGGCCGTGATCGAAGTGTGGGAATCCCGCGACGCTCAGGGCCGGTTCATGAACGACCGGCTGGGCGCGGCGCTGCAGAAGGGCGGCATCACCGATCCGCCGGCGCGGGTCGAGTGGCTGGAGCTGGCGGCCAACCACCGGCCGGGCTACTACCTCCCGGGCGACGGTTAGCCCACGTCCTGGCCGACCCGCTCGATCAGCTCGATCCGGTAGCCATCAGGGTCGCGCACGAAACATAGGCGCGAGCCCCCCTCGCGGACGCTGTAGGGGGGCCGCTCGGGCTCGATCCCCTGTTCGGCGAGGCCGGCGAGGGCGCCGTCGAGGTCCGCGACCGCGACGGCGATGTGGCCGTAGCCGGTGCCGATCTCGTACAGCTCGGTGTGGCCGAGGTTGAATGTCAGCTCGAGGCGGGGCTCGGGGCCGTCCTCGGGCAGGCCCATGAAGACGTTGATCGCCTCGTCGCGGATCGGCAGCCGTCCGATCTCGTTGAAGCCGAGCGCTCTGTAGAAGGCCACCGAACGGTCGATGTCGGTGATGCGGTAGCAGGTGTGGATCAGGCTCATCTCGCTCCCGAAGCCTACCCCGATACGCTCTCGGGGTGATCATCGAACGCTCGATGAACGACCAGTACCTGTCGAACACCTACCTGGTGGCCGACGAGCTCGGCGGGAGCGCGGTGATGATCGACGCCGGCGGCCCCGTGGCTCCGCTGCTCGAGGTCCTGCGCCGTGGCCAGTTCCGACTCACCCACGTCCTGCTCACCCACCACCATTTCGATCACGTGGCCGAGATCGATCAGGTGCTCGAGGCCCATCCCGGTACACCGGTTCTGATCCATGCCCTCGAGCGTGACCTCGTATCCGCGGCCACCGGGACGATCGAGCCCGGCGAGGTGATCGAGACCGGCGGCCTGCGGATCGTCGCGCTGCACACCCCCGGCCACACCGCCGGCATGCTGTCGCTCCTGATCAACGACACCGACGTGTTCACGGGCGACACCCTGTTCAAGGGCTCGGTCGGTGGCGTCCGCGCTCCGGGGCACACGTCGTACGCCGACCTGCGCTCCTCGATCATGGACACGCTGCTGACGCTGCCGCCGACGACGACGATCCACCCCGGGCACACCGATCCGACCACGGTCGCCGAGGAACTCGAAACCAACACGTTCGTCCGCATCTGGCGCGGCCTGGATCCCGAGGGCTCGGCGTCCTGCACGGCGATGGGCGAGCCGGCCACGCTGATCCTGCTCGGTGACGACTACGACGGCGGCTACAAGGCCTGGGTGCGCTGGCCCGACGGCTCTGACGACATCGTGCCCGGATCCCAGGTGCAGGGTGCAGCCGGGGTGCCCGAGTAGCATTCGGCAGGCAGTGGCGAGAGACAAGATCCCCACCTCCCGCGTGGGGCGTACCGCCAAAATCGGGGGGCTGGCAGCAGGTCAGGCGATCCGTCAGGCGGGGACCCGCGCGGCCAACGTGACACGCACCAAGGAGGGGCGCGACGCCGCGTTGGAGCGGCGGCACATCGAGGCGGCGGAGCAGATCGTCGCCGCGCTGGGCACGATGAAGGGCGCCGCGATGAAGGTCGGCCAGGTGATGTCGTTCGTCGATGTCGGCCTCGTGCCCGAGGAGTACCGGGAGGAGTTCCAGAAGAAGCTCGCGGCGCTGCGCGACGCCGCGCCGACGGTCGGGTTCAAGGACATGCAGAAGGTGATCGAGACCGACCTCGAGCGGCCAACCGGAGAGGTGTTCGCGGAGTTCGACGAGGAGCCGATCGCGGCCGCGTCGATCGGGCAGGTCTACCGGGCCAAGCTGACCGATGGGCGTCCCGTGGCGGTCAAGGTCCAGTACCCGGGCGTCGCCGCGGCGGTGCGGGCGGACATGCAGAACCTCGGGCTGATCCTACGCTTGGCCAAACGGATCGCCCCCGGCATCGACCCCAAGGCGATCGGAGAGGAGATCCGCGACCGGATCCACGAGGAGCTCGACTACGAGCTCGAGGCGCAGAACCAGCGGACGCTCGCGCGGATCTTCCGCGGGCACCCGTTCATCCTCATCCCCGAGGTCGTCACCCGGCTCAGCCGCGAGCGCGTGCTCGTGACCGAGTTCGTCGAGGGCAGCACGTTCGAGGAGCTCAAAGCCTTCGCCCAGGAGGACCGCGACCGGATCGGCGAGATCCTGTTCCGGTTCTACTTCGGCTGTCTGTACCGGCACCACCAGTTCTCCGGCGATCCCCACCCCGGCAACTCGATGCTGCTCGCCGACGGGCGCATGGCGTTCTTCGACTTCGGGCTGTTCAAGCGCATGCCGCCGGGCACGGTCGAGCTCGAGATGGCGGTTCAGCGCGCGGTCATCGAGGACGACGCGGCCGAAGTGATGCGGCTCGGGAGCGAGACGGGTTTCCTGCCCGAGCCGGAGAAGTTCAAGCCCGAGCGCGTGCTCGAGCATTTCAAGGCCGCGACCTCGTGGTACACCGAGGACGAGTACGTGCAGCTGACGCCCGAGTGGGCCACCCAGGTGCTGATCGACATGGGTGATCCGCGCTCGGAGTACTTCGGCCAGATGCGCCACGAGTCGGCGCCTCCAGACCACATCTTCGGCCGGCGCATGGAGGTGCTCACGCTGGCGGTGATCTCACAGCTGCGTGCCCGGGGGAACTTCCACCGGATCGCCCGCGAGTGGTTCTACGGCGACGAGCCGGAGACGGAGCTCGGCCGCCAGGAGGCCGAGTTCTACGCCCGGACGCCGGCCTGAGCGGAGCGACGCCGCCCCGCGCACCTCGCGTCCGTCAGACCCGCTGAACCTGGACGAGACTCGTGGTCCCGGGTCGTCCGCTGGGCAACCCGGCGGTGATGCCAACCCGCGCTCCCGGCTTCACCCAGCCGAGCTCCACCACCCGCCGGGCGGCGTCCGCGATCAGCGCCTCGGTGATCTCGTGGCGGCGCATGGAGGCGGCTTGGACGCCCCACATCACGCTGCAGCGCTGGACCGTCTCCTTGCCGGGAGAGAGCGCGAGGATCGGGACCTGCGGGCGGTGGGCCGAGATCAGCCGCGCCGAACGGCCCGACAGGGTCGGCACCACGATCGCGGCGAGGTGCAGATCCCGGGCCGCGACGCAGACGCTGTGGGCGACGGTGTACGCGGGGTCGCGCGTGTCGCGGCGGACGCGCTCCTCGCTCCACACGCGGTAGGGCAGCTCCCGCTCTGTCCGCTGGGCCACTGAGGCCATCATCGCCACCGCCTCGACCGGGTAGGCGCCGACGGCGGTCTCCTGGGAGAGCATGACGGCGTCGGTGCCGTCGAAGATCGCGTTGGCCACATCGGCGACCTCCGCCCGGGTTGGGCGCGAGGAGGCGACCATCGAGTCGAGCATCTGGGTGGCCGTGATCGACGGGCGCGCGAGTCGTCCGGCGATCCGGAGCAGGCCCTTCTGGACCATCGGCACGTCCTGGATCGGCAGTTCGATGCCGAGGTCGCCCCGGGCCACCATCACGACATCGGCGGCACGGATGATCTCCTCGGCGGCCTCGACGGCCTGTGGCTTCTCGATCTTGGCCACCAGCGGCAGGCGGGTGTGCGCGCGGACGGTGGTCACGTCCTCTGCGGTCCGCACGAACGACAGCGCGACCATGTCCACGCCGATCGACTCGCCGAAGCGCAGCATTTCCAGATCATCTGCCGGGACCGCCGCGAGTCCGCGCGTGGAACCGGGGATGTTCAGCCCCTGGCGCGAGGCAACCGACCCCCCGATCTCGACCGCCGTCTCGACCTCGCCGTCGCCGGCGCGCACGCTCGTGACGCGGAGGCGGATCGCTCCGTCGGCGAGGTAGATCACATCGTCCGGATCGACCGACGCAGCGAACCCAGGCCAGGTCACCGCCATCTGCTCGGCGTTGCCGATCGCGTCGGAGCCGGCCCGCAGGACGAGCCGCTCGCCCGGCTTGAGGTCGGCGCGCTCGTCGTGGAGCGCGCCGATCCTGAGCTTCGGTCCCGGCAGGTCCTGCAGGATCGCCACCGGGCGGCCGACCTTGGTGGCGGCCGTGCGGACCCGCTGGGCGTTCTCGGCGTGAAGCTCGAGGTTTCCGTGCGAGAAATTGAGCCGGGCGACGTCCATCCCCGCCTCGACCATGCGCACGAGCGTATCCGGGTCACGGGAGGCCGGACCGATGGTGGCGACGATCTTGGTGCGGCGCACCAGTCGGACGCTACAACGTGCCGGCGCCGGTCAGGTGGGTTTTCTGTTGTCTCGGCTCAGACGGCGAGCTGCCCGTCCTGCACGATCGTCTCTCCGTCGGCGCTCAGCCGGCCGCCTTCGCGCAGGTCGCAGATCAGATCCCAATGTAGCGCGGAGGTGTTCGTGCCGCCGGTCTCGGGATACGAGCGCCCGAGGGCGAGGTGGACCGTCCCGGCCATCTTCTCGTCGAACAGGATGTGGCCGGTGGCCCGGTCGATGCCCGTGTTGGAGCCGATCCCGACTTCGCCGAGAAAGCGCGCGCCCGGATCGGTGTTCAGCGCGGCCTGGAGGTACTCGTCACCGCGATCGGCGCCGGCGGCGACGACCTTGCCGTCGCGAAAGCTGAGCTGTACGCCGCTCACCTCGATGCCGCGCGGGCTGGTCGGCACGGTGAAGCGGATCGTCCCGTTCGCCGAGTCCTCGTGGGGCCCGGTGAAGACCTCGCCGCTGGGCATGTTGCGCCGGCCGTCGGAGTTGATCCAGGTACGGCCGTCCACCCTGAGCGACAGGTCGGTGCCGGGTGCCACCACGCGGATCTCCCGCGCGGCCGAGAGTCGCTCCACCAGCGCCTGTTGGCGATCGCTGAGGCGCTGCCAGGCGGCGAGCGGATCGGGCTGATCGAGGAACAGCGCCCGGCACACGAAGGCCGCGTAGTCGGGCTCGCTCATTCCCGCCTGCTGAGCCAGAGCTGGGGTCGGCCACAGCGTCCCGCACCAGCGCCGCTGCATCCGGGCCTCCTGCACCGGGGACCGGGCCTTGGCGGCGCGGGCGATCAGCTCCGGATCGATTCCGGCCAGTGCGCGCGTGTTCGCGGGGGCGTCGATCCGCAGCCACGCGTCGGCCCGCTGGACCTCGGTGAGCTCGAGCGGGGCGAAGCCGTCGAGCTGGCGCTCGCGCGCGTAACGGAAGAACTCCTCGCCGAGCTCGGGCGGGGTGACCCTGAGCAGCGGCCAGGCATCGCGCTCCAGGACGGCGCGGTGCAGCGCCAGCGCGGGCACCGCGGCCAGGGTCGTGGTGTTGATCAGCACCTGCTCGCCGGCAGCCGGCCGCAGGCACCAGTCGCACAGCAGGGCGGCGAACGCGTCGGGCGGCGGGCCGCTCACGGAGCGGTCAGCTCGGGAAAGTGCTCGGCCAGGTGAGTGCGGAGCGAGTCGCGGATGAACTGTCGCTCGTCCGCCGACGCCATCCGGTAGCGGCCCAGGAGCTCCTTCTGACGAGTGAGCTCGAGGCCGGCGATGTCCCACGAGACGGCGAGCCGCTCGAACAGGAACTCGACCCCGCGCTGCCACGCGTCCTCACGCTCGAGTCCGCCGGTCATGACCGTGTCGTACTCGACTCGCGTTCCCGGGCTCATCGACCCGCGCAGCGTCAGCGCGTTGCCCTCGGCGTCGCGGTACTCGCTCCTGTCCGCGACGAGCTTCTCGCGACGGCGACTACGACGTCCCACCCCGCTACGCGGCCGAGGCCGCCCGCTCGAGCTCGACGCGGACATCCCCGGTGACCGGATCCGCATGCCCGGCCCAGGCGGCCGAGGGCTCCATCGCCGCCAGCTTGCGGATCGAATCCCGCGCCTGCTCGGTGTCCATGTTGAACGCGGGGTGCGGCACCCGGGGACCGCCCTTGAAGCCCGATTGGAGATCGAGCGTGTAGAAGCAGTCCGAGACGAGCGCCAGCCGGTCCGCATCGCGGTACAGGCCGATCAGGCCCGGCGCGTGACCGGGCAGATGGACGACGCGGAAGCCGGCGATCTCGTCCCCCTCCTCCACGGTTCCGGTGACCTCGACGGCGCCGCCGTCCCAGATCGGCAGCAGTTTGCCGAGCAGCAGCCGTCCGTGGGGCGCGAGCTTGGAGAGATCGAAGTAGTCGCGCAGGCTCGGGCTCGACTGGGCGGCGCCGCGCTCGGCGGGGTGGCAGAACACCGGTGCTCCGAGGCCCGGCGCGGCGCCACGATGATCCGCATCGGCGTGGCCGAGCACGACGCGCCGGATTCCCCCGAGCCGCGCGCCGGCGGCGGAGACGGCCTGCGTCATGTCCGAGATCCCGGCGTCGAACACGGTGACGCCGCCCTCGTCCTCGATCAGAAAGACGCTCATCGCCTTCATCGGGAATCCGCCCCGCACGATCCATACGCCGTCGGCGATCCGCTCGGGCGGCCGGGCGTGAATCCGCGAGACGACCCGCGTCCGGGCGTTGGCCACCCGAGTGAGCCGCGCCTCGGCGGTCGAACCGGCGGGAGGCAGGAAGCCGAGCTGGCGCGCGATGTCGCCGCTGTCGAGGTAGGCGTCTTTGCGCTCGATCAGCCCGTCGGCGACGCTGACCACGTCGCACCCCTCGAGCTCGACGCGGGCGCCGTTGGGCTCGAAGCCCTGGAACATGCCCGGGCCGGCGAAGGTCCCATGGGCACGCCAGCGCACGGTCACCCGGCCCCGGTAGGCGGTCGTCTCGATGACCTCGAGCCGGAAGTCGGGAAAGGCCGCGAACAGGCCCGCGAAATAGTCGCGCACGCCGTCGGGCGCGCTCAGCTCGACCTGACCCACGAGCCGGTCCACGCCACCCGGAGCCCAGCAGGCGACGGCGGCGTCGAGGTCGTGGACATCGAGCGCGTGGAAGTACTGCTTGGCCACATCTGAGGCGGACATCGGCCGGCGTCAGTCTACGGATCGCGACTATCTTCCGCCCCATGGACGCAACCACTTCCCGAGCGGACGAGCGGTGAGCAAGCGGCGCGAGCTCGGGCGCGGCGAGCGGGTGCTGCCGGGATTGTGGCGCCTGCGGCTGCCTCTGCCGTGGCCCGGCGTGCCGCACTGCAACGCCTGGGCGATCGCCGCCGGGTCCGGTGTCGTGCTCGTCGACACAGGCATGCACGGCCCCGGATCGATGGCTCAGCTCGAGCTCGCGATGGACCAGGTCAACCTGCGCCTCGAGCACGTGCGGCTGCTGGTCTGCACGCATGCGCACTCCGACCACTACGGCCAAGCGGCGCCGATCGTCGAGCGGGCCGGATGCGAGCTGTGGATGCACCCTAACCATGCGCACATGACTCAGAGCGCCAACGACCCGCAGGCGGCCCTCGCCCGCCGGCTCGAGGTCGGCCGCCAGAGCGGCGTTCCCGACGAGGCCCTGCGCCGTTACGCCGAGCGGGTCAAGGAGGTGCCCTCGGGCATCGCGCGAGTGATCGAACCCGACCGCCCGCTGGTGCCAGGCGTGGAGCTGGAGACCGACCTCGGGACCTGGAGCGTCCACGCGACGCCCGGTCACGCACCCTCGCACGTGTGCCTGCTGCAACCCGAGCGCCGGCTGATGATCTCCGGTGATCACCTGCTCGGCCGGATCTCGCTCTACTACGACTACGGCTGGACGCCGGACCCCGCCGGCGAGTTCCTGCGCTCGCTCGACGTGGTCGATGCACTCGAGGCGCGCCTCTGCCTGGCCGGGCACGGGCGCCCGTTCACCGATGTGCGCGCCCACATCGACGGCAACCGTGCGCTCGTCAACGAGCGCCTGGAGGCCGTCCTCACCGCGCTCGCCGGCGGTGGGCGGACGGCGGTGGAGATCGTCCCCGACGTCTATGGCGAGCCGCTGAGTACCTTCAACGCCGGCTGGCTGTTGGCGCAGACCCTGTGCTACCTGCGCCACCTGGAGCTGGCCGGCCGGGTGGAGCGGGACGTGGGTGACGGCGGGGAGGCGGAGCGGTGGCGGACGGCGGCGTAGGTTCGACGCCTACGCGTTCACCTTCACCATCAGCGCGTCGTGGGGCTGGAGGCGGGCGCTGACCCGGCCCCTCGTCTGGTAGGAGCGATGGCTCCACAGGTCGTGCACCAGATAGCTCGACCGGAACGGGAGTCCGAGCCTGGGGATGTCGGTCGTCAGCGTCGCCGGGCGGGAGCCGGAGTTGAGCAGCAGCAGCGCGTGGGAGCCGCCGGCCAGCGTCCGCAGCCACACCTGATAGTTGGCGCCGTGCACGACGCGGGTGCCCTGCTCGCCGGCCGGGTCCTGGTCGACCGCGATCACCTCGCGGTTGGTGAGCACCGAGATCGTCGCCCGGGGGGCGGTGCTGAGGTCGCCGCCGGCGATCAGCGGGGCGGCGAGCATGCTCCACAGCGACAGCTGCGCGCGCTCCTCGGTCGGGGTCAGGGCGCCGGTGCCGATAAGCATCGCGTTGGGATCGTTCCAGGCGCCCGGATGCGCGTAGGGAGCGAGGGCGGCGTTGAGGTCGAGGATCTTGAGGATCGCCTTCCAGTAGTCGCGAGGAGCGCCGTAGGAGAAGTAGTCACCGGTCGTGCGCCAGGTGCTGCCGACGCCCGCTGCCCACGTCCAAGGGTCTTGATAACCCCATTCACAGACGCTGAGGAGGATCTGCCGGCCGGTGGCGGCGATCGCTCGCTGCAGCTTCGTGTAGATGGGGAGGGCGGGAGCGGGACGCGAGCGGCAGTAGTCGGCCTTGATGTAGTCGATCTTCCACGCGGCGACGGTCGCGAGGTCCTGCGTGAAGTGGCCGGCGCTGCCGGGGAAGCCGGTGCAGGTGGCCGATCCGGTGTCGAGGTAGATGCCGAGCTTCAGGCCGCGCGCGTGCACGTAGTTCGCGACGCCGGCGATGCCGTCGGGGAACTTGAGCGGGTTGGGCACGAGCGTTCCCCCGCTGCTGCGCGCCTTCGACATCCAGCAGTCGTCGATGTTGACGTAGCGGTAGCCCACCGCGGCCATGCCGGTGGACACCATCGCCCGCGCTGTGCGCTCGAACAGCCCCTCGTTGATGCCGCAGCCGAATTTGTACCAGGAGCTCCAGCCCATCGGGGGGGTGGGAGCGATCGCGGCGATGCCGGCGCGGGAGGCCAACGCCGTCGACGTGCAGGCGAAGACAGACGCGAGGGTCACTCCGAGAACCATGCACGCCAGCCTGCGCGGAACCGCCCGTCGGGCTCGTCGGTGGCAAATCATCATCACGCTAACCCGCGAGGGTAGCGATCGGATCGGCCGCAGGGCCGAGATGTCAGAGGCTGCGCGTCGCCGCGCGAGGCAACCTTGCCACAGCCGTGTCAAGGTTTGTTAGAGTGCCGCTCGTGCGGATCGACGAGATCATCCAATCCAAGGGCGGCCCTGTGTTCTCGTTCGAGTTCTTCCCGCCCAGGACGGACGAGGGCGAGCGCAACCTGCGCGCGGCTCTGGGAACGCTGGTGGCCCTCGAGCCGGACTTCGTCTCCGTCACCTACGGTGCCGGCGGCTCCACCCGCGGCCTCACGATCGAGCTGACCAAGTGGATCAAGCAGGAGCTCGGGATCGAGGCGATGGCCCATCTGAGCTGTGTCGGCGCGTCGCGCCAGGACCTGTACGGGCTGCTCGACGGCATGCAGGGGGCGGGAATCGAGAACGTGCTCGCGCTGCGCGGCGATCCACCCCGTGGCGAGACGGAGTGGAAGCCTCATCCGGGTGGGCTGCGCTATTCGACCGAGCTGGCCACGCTGATCCGCGAGCGGTATCCGTTCGCCGTGGGTGCAGCCTGCTTCCCGGAGGTCCATCCCGAGGCGGCGGACCTCGCCCATGATCTGCATTTCCTCAAGCAGAAGGTCGAAGCGGGCGCGACCTTCCTGATCACGCAGCTGTTCCTCGACAACGAGCTCTACTTCCAGTTCGTCGACCAGGCCCGCGCGGCCGGCATCGAGGTTCCGATCCTGCCCGGGATCATGCCCGTCACCGACGTGCGCCAGATCAAGACGATCACCGGCATGTGCGGCGCCACCATCCCGCCGCGCTTCCTCGAGGCACTCGAGTGGCGTGGCGAGGACTCCGATGCGGTGCTGCAGCTCGGTGTCTCCTACGCCACGCTCCAGTGCGCCGACCTCCTGGCCCGTGGCGCACCGGGAATCCACTTCTACACGCTCAACCGCTCGCCCGCCACGCAGGCGATCCTGTCGGCGCTGCGGCTGCTCAGGCCGTGGGCTGGTCGGCTGGCTTCGCCGTCGGCCGCCGGGTAGCCGGGGCGATCGCGTAGGCCCGGCGGGCCTGGGCGAAGGTGACCAGACGCCCCCGACCCGAGGACTCGTCGATCAGCTTCAGGCGAACGGAGCGGAGACCGTCCCACAGGGAGATCGTCGGCGCGCGATGCAGGAACTCGTTCTCGTCGTGGGCGCGCTGGAGGTTGTAGTTCGGGATTCGGGGACTGAGGTGGTGCACATGGTGCAGGCCGATGTTCCCGGTGAAGAACTGGAGCACCTTCGGGAGCTTCAGGTAGGAGCTGCCGGCCAGCGCGGCGTCGACGTAGCTCCAGTCATCCGAGCGCGTCCAGTAGACGCCCTCGAACTGGTGCTGGACGTAGAACAGCCAGACGCCGGCAGCTCCGGCCATCAGGATCATCGGGATCTGGATGAGCAGGTATGCCTTCCACCCGATCAACCAGATGACCGCTCCGACGAGCACGAGCAGAGCGAGGTTCGTGTACAGATGGCTGCGGCGGATGCGCGGACGCTTGTCGCTGGGCACGATCCGCGGCTGCAGCGCGAGCGCCCACAGCGGCCCGATCGTGAACATCACCCAGGGGCTGCGCATGAGCCGGTAGGCGACCCGACCCGACCACGACTTCGCGTAGTACTCGTTGACGGTCAGCGTTTCGACGTCGCCGACGCCGCGGCGGTCCAGATCGCCGGCCGAGGCGTGGTGCCCCGCGTGCTCCTGGCGCCAGCTGTGAAACGGGGAATAGGCGATCAGACCCGTGGCCACGCCGAGCCAGGTGTTGGCGCGCTTGGTGGTCATGAACGACCCGTGCGAGCAGTCGTGGAAGACGATGTAGGTCCGGAGCAGGAACCCGGACGCGGGGATAGCGACCATCAAGGTCAGCGGATAGGAGACCGCGAGCAGCAGGACCATGACCGGCCACAGCAGGAGGTAGGGCACGACGGAGGTCGCCAGGCAGAGCAGGCTGCGGCGCATGTCGGCGCCGGCGTAGGGCTTCAGGGGCTCGACCCACCAGTTGCGCTTCTCGGCCGGCGCGCTGGTGCGCACGGCGACGTCGGCGTCCATGGTCACGGCTTCCATCTCATCTCCTGGTCCGAAGTGGCGCCGCGCCCCGTCGGTCGGCGGTAGAGCGGGGAAGGGTACACGGTCCTGCCCCAACCAACCGTAATAGGATCCCCGCCACGTCGGACATTCATGTATTGCGCGTTACGTCATGGAGCGGCGATCTGAGCGGGGATTAAGCGTCCCCTTAGGGTGGTTTTATTTCCAGCCCCTGCGCCACCATCGGCCGCCCGTCGAGCTCGTAGCGCACGTCGACCTCGTCGTTGCGCTTGTAGGTGCCGATGCCCCACACGCCCATGAACCACGCCCAGGGTGAAAGCTTGCTGCGCACGAGCTCACGGGTGAACAGCAGCTCGCCGCCGGCGACGCGATAGTCCGCGCCGAGCTCCTGCCGCACACCGTTGACGTAGACGTCGAACGGCGGCCGGACGCCGGGGGGCAGGGGCACTCTCCAGTAATCGGTCACGGTCGCGCTGCCCTGATCATCGCGCGTCGGCCACGTCGCCGGGCAGCAGCGACAGGATCGCGATATCGAGTCGTCGCCCTCGGTCGCGGTCGCGGTCGCGCAGCACACCCTCCGCGGTGAAGCCGCACGCGCGGGCGGCACGGATCATCCCCTCGTTCTCGGGGAGCGTGGTCAGCTCGATCCGCTCCAGCGCCCACTCGTCGAACAGCCAGCGCACTGCGAGCCGGAGCGCAGCGCTGGCCAGCCCGCGCCCGCGCGCCGCCGGGGCCAGCCAGATCCCGATCGCGGCACGCGCGTGGTCCCAGTCGATGTCGTACAGGTAGATCTGTCCGATGCACTCGTCGGAGCTGCCCTCGAGGATGGTGAGCGTCTCTGACGTCCCGGTCGCGCGCAGCTCCGCCGCCGCCTCCATCTCACGACCCAGCTCGGCGCCGGTGGGCGGCCGCTTCAGGCCGCGGTCGGAGTACAGGCGAGGATCCTGGTCGTGGGCGACGAGAATGTCTGGGATGTCGCGCTCAGCCGCCGGCCTCAGCGTGACGCGGCCGTCGCTGAGCGGAGTGGTCAAGACGGGAATCACAGGCACGTCGGCCCGTGACCGTACCCTGTCCGTCTCGTGGAGGAGATTCGGTACCGCATCAGGCGCTCCCCGAGGGCGACGCGAATCCGGGTGACCGTCGACCCGGCCCGCGGGGTCGAGGTCGTGCTGCCCCGGCGCGCCGGTGACCACGAGGCGCTCGCCGCCGTGCGCGAGCTGCGGACGTGGATCGAGCGTCGTGTCGAGGAGCAGGAACGGGCGCGGGCCGCCGTCATTGCCCGCGGGGCCACCGTCCCGTACCTCGACGAGGTGCTCCGGCTGGTCGCGCAGCCCGGTCGCGAGCGCGTGCACCGACACGGAGATGAGCTGCTCCTCCCGGCCGTCGACGCGCAGCCCGCGCTGGAGCGCTGGTACCGCCGTGCCGCCCGGGCGGAGATCGCGCCGCGGCTTGATCGGGCCACAGCGCTCGTGGGCACGTCGTACTCGAGGCTGACGATCCGCGGCCAGCGCACGCGCTGGGCGAGCTGCGCGCGTTCGGGAGCGATGAGCTTCAACTGGCGGCTGCTGTTGGCTCCCGAGGCCGTGCTCGACTATGTCGTCTGGCATGAGGTCTCCCATCTCGAGGTGATGGATCACTCGCCGCGGTTCTGGGCGCTGCTCGCCGAGCGCTGCCCGGACCATCGCGAGCACGGCCGCTGGCTGCGCCGCCACGCTCAGACGCTGGTCCTGCCGCCGGCTACTCTGGCGTGAGATAGGCGCCCGAGAGCCCGCCGTCGACGAGGAAGTTGGTCGCGTTGACGTACGTGGAATCGTCGCTGGCCAAGAACAGCGCGGCGCGCGCGATCTCGGACGGGTCCGCGAACCGTCCCACGGGGATGTGGACCAGTCGTCGCGCCGCGCGCTCGGGATCGTTGGCGAACAGCTCCTGCAGCAGCGGCGTGTTGACCGGGCCCGGGCAGAGCGCGTTGACGCGCACGCCCTGGCGGGCGAACTCGACCCCGAGCTCGCGTGACATCGACAGGACCGCTCCTTTGGAGGCGGTGTAGGAGATCTGGGAGACGGCGGCGCCCATCGTGGCCACGAACGACGCGGTGTTGATGACCGAGCCGCGGACCGGCCCGTCATTGCGCAGCAGGAGCGGGATCCCGTGCTTGCAGCACAGGAACACGCTGCGCAGGTTGACGTCCTGCACGCGCTGGAAGGCCTCGAGTGAGGTGTCGAGTACCGAGGCGTCGTCTGAGGGGTTGATGCCGGCATTGTTGAACAGCACGTCGACCCGGCCGAAGCGGTCGATTGCGGCGGCATACATGTCGCGGACCTGCTGCTCGTCGGTCACGTCGGCAACCAGCGCCAGGTCGCCTTCCGAGCCGGGTGCGAGGTCGATCCCGACGACGCTCGCCCCCTCGGCTCTGAACAGCCGCGCCGATTCAGCCCCGATGCCGCTGGCGGCGCCGGTGATCACAGCGACCTTGCCCTCGAGTCTCATGAGGTCGCGTAGAAGATCGACTTGAGCTCGGTGTAGGAGTCAAGCGCATGGGGGCCGAGCTCGCGGCCGTAGCCGGACTGCTTGAAGCCGCCGAACGGAGTCGAGACGCGCACCGAGTTGTTGGAGTTGATCGAGATCACGCCGGTGTCGATCGCTCGCGCCACTCGCAGTGCCCGGGCGCCGTCGCGCGTCCACACCGAGCCCGAGAGCCCGTAGATCGTGTCGTTGGCCAAGCGCACGGCGTCCTCCTCGTCTTGGAACGGGATCACGACAGCAACCGGACCGAATATCTCCTCGCGCACCGCGCGGGCGCCGGCATCCACGGGACAGAGAACGGTGGGTGCGAACCAGTATCCCGGTCCCGACGGCACATCACCGCGGATGGCGACCGCAGCGTCGCTGTCGACAAAGGATGCGACAGCGTCCCGCTGCCCGGCGGAGATCAGCGGTCCCATCTGCGTGGCCTCGCTCAGCGGATCGCCGACCTTGATCGCCTTGACGGCGGGCTCGAGCAGGGCCATGAAATCATCGAGCGCCTGGGCCTGCACGAGGATGCGCGAGCGCGCGCAGCAGTCCTGCCCCGCGTTGCCGAACACCGCTCCGGGGGCGGCCGCGGCGGCGGCCTCGAGATCGGCGTCGGCGAACACCACGTTGGCCGATTTTCCCCCGAGCTCGAGCGTGACCCGCTTGATCGTGTCAGCGGCGCCGGCCGCGATCGAGCGCCCGACCTCGGTCGAGCCCGTGAAGGCGATCTTGGCCACGTCGGGATGCTCGACCAGCCGCTGTCCGCAGGTGCGCCCGGGGCCGACCACCACGTTGACCACGCCGTCGGGGATCCCGGCGGCGGCGGCGATCTGCGCGAACCGCAGCGCGGTCAGCGGGGTCAGCTCGGCCGGCTTGAGCACGACCGTGTTGCCGGCCGCGAGTGCCGGAGCGAGCTTCCATGCCGCGATCGTGAGCGGGAAGTTCCACGGCACGATCAGCCCGACGACGCCGAGCGGCTCGCGGACGGTCCAGGACTGGCCGGCGGCGACCGGAATCGTCTCGCCCAGCAGTCGCTCCGGCGCGCCGGCGTAGTAGCGGAACGTGTCCACCACCATGCCGATCTCGCCCCGCGCGTCGCCGAGCGGCTTGCCGGCGTTGCGCGCCTCGAGCACGGCCAGCTCCTCGTGGTGGGCGGCGAGCGCGTCGGCGAGGGCGCGCAGGTGCGCCGCCCGAGCCGCCGGCGTCACCGCGCGCCAAGCTGGGAAGGCCCCCTTGGCGCGGGCGACGGCAGCGTCGACGTCAGCCGCGTCCGCGCGCGGGACCTCCTCCAGCGCCGCCTCGGTGGCGGGCTCGATCACGACGAGCGTGTCTGTCAACGCGGCCTCAGAGGTTCGGCGGGCTCGCGGGCGCCATCCCCGGCGCTGTCGGGCCGCTTCCTCCGCCGGGTGCGCCGACGTCGATCGTGCGGATCGGGCCCTTGAACGTGTGCCTGGCGGACGCCCACCACCAGATCGCGACTGCGCCGATGACGACGATCAGGACGATCGGCGCGTAGTTGACAGCTGACCAGGTGAAGCTCGAGTTCCAGGGAACCGCGGCGGGAGTGAACGGCAGGCAGCCGATGATCGCGTACAGCACGACCCAGCCGATCGCGATCAGGTTCACCCACTTGTACTTCGCGCCGAGCGTCCACGATCCGGGCTGGAACTTGTCCCCCATCCGCCAGCGCAGGAACACCGGAATCGTGTAGGCGACGTACAGGGCGACCGTCGAGAGCGTCGTCACCGCGAAGAACGCGACCGGATAGCCCGCCTTGTCGGGGAAGTAGGCGGGGATCGTCACGATCAGCGCGAACATCACGACGAAGAACACCGACCACGTCGGGGTCTTGTTTGCGCTCAGGCGCCGCCACAGGTTGTGGCCCGGAACGGCCCCGTCGCGGGAGAACGCGAAGGTCATCCGCGATGCGCTCGTCAGGCAGGCGATCCCGCAGAACAGCTGACCCACGGTGGAGATCAGGATCACGGCCTTCGCCGCCGCGGACGTCAGCGAGCTGGTGAAGATCGGGATCGCCGTCGCCGCGCCGGTCATCTTCTCGGGGTGGATCGCCGCGAAGGTGATCGCGAGCAGGACGATCCAGCCGACCACCGCCGAATAAAAGACCGAGCGCCAGATCCCCTTCGCCGCTGACTGGGTGGCGCCGTGGGTCTCCTCGGACAGATGCGCAGAGGCGTCGTATCCGGTGATCGTGTACATCGTCAGCAGGAAGCCGATCGGCAGCACGAGGAACCAGTACGCAGAGTTGCTGAAGCCGGAGTTGTTGATCCGGTGGCCGAACACGAACGAGGCGCTCTGGAGGTGGCTCGGGACGGCCACGAGGATCACGACGATCACGGCGACGCCGATCACGTTCCACCAGACCGAAACCCGGTTGAAGAGCGCGAGGAGGTGGCTCGAGAAGACGTTCAGAATGCCGCCGATGATCAGGATGATCGCGAACAGCGCGAACGCCACGTGCGCGTTGTACTTCACGTTCGTCGAGGCGAAGTTGAAGATGAAGTTGACGTTGTAGAGGCCGAGCAGCGTCTGCACGAACGTCGCGCAGATGTAGGTGACAGACGCCGTCACGGCGACCAGCCCGACGAGGTTGAACCAGCCGGTGAACCAGCCCCAGACGGGTCCGCCGAGCTTCGAGGCCCAATAGTAGATCCCGCCGGCGGTCGGATAGGCCGACGCCAGCTCGGACATCGAGAAGGCGACGCACAGGATCAGGAGGCAGATCACCGGCCAGCCGATC